>JACCDW010315977.1_pt1 | contig 20709 bp, 20 predicted proteins | sample 7449781 | NCBI WGS metagenome assembly JACCDW01 (sample SAMN15323449, study PRJNA562643) | freshwater metagenome | isolation source: river surface water | place: USA:Blue River Watershed | collected 2017-08-18
GAGCAGCTTTGAAAGGAATTGAATGGTATAAATTGAAATAAACTTAGTATAGTACCTCTATTCGACCTACTTTTTTAGTAGTTTCGCCTTTGTGGTCGCTGGCTATTATTTCGTAAAAATATTGCCCTATTGGGACGGTGCTACCGTCGTAAGTGCCGTCCCAACCTGTTTTATAGTCTTCGGTTTCAAACATCACATTTCCTGCCCGATTATAGACCCGCATTTTAAATTCTTTCACAAAAAGAGCCTTTATCTCAAAAATATCATTGATACCATCGCTGTTTGGTGTAAAAGCATCGGGCATAAACATCAATAGTTTCTGAGCATAAAGTACCTCATTAGAGTAGCTTACTAAACTGTTGGTAGAAAGGGCTTTTACTCTAAACTTTACAATCGGATTCGTCGGGTCAATACTCAACGGGTCTGGTTCAAACTTTAGGTTTTTGTCAACTTTTGTACTCGTCAGAACTGTACCTTTGTCATCTAACTTTTCTACATAATAAGCATTTAGTCCAAGTGGAAACTTCTGATATTCAGTCCACTTGATTCCTGCTCCCTCTAAGGTCAAATACGATGGACAATAAGCAGATGAAGTATCCGACACAATTCCACAACCATTTTCGTAGGCCACTTTGTAGCATTCTCGCTGAGTGTTGGGGCTTGATTTGTCATCTACAACTTTACTGCCATTACCGCCCGCATTAAAAGATTCGAGTTTATTATTTTTCCAACGATAAAATGTATAAGCTTTCACCTTTTGTGTAGTCGGAATTGTGGCCGTAATAGCGACCTTTTCTTTTTCGACCGAAACTAAAATATTGGTAATGACAGGTGGTTTGGTGCTATCAACACCAATAACCGAAATGGTTCTTGATAAGGTCTGAACAGAGCCTGCCGTAGCAATTACTTGATAACTATAGGTCGTACCACAAACTGTTGGGCGGTCAGTGAGTGTGTCGGTAGTTGCTTTTGTAATTGTTTTAAAATTTGTGGTAGTATTCTTAGCTATTCTGTATGAAGTAAATCTCGGATAAGTAAGTGTTTTCCATTTCAAGAAATTCCTTTTATCCAGAGCCTTTACTTGTAATGGTATTGTACAGCTTGAATCAGAAAAGGTAGTTCGTGGGCAGGCATCGGTAATACCTACTTTATAGCAATATTGCTCTTTATCAGCATCTTTTACCGCAATCTTCACCGTATTGAGAGCAGCAGTGGAAGAAGTAATGTTTTTGACGATTCTGAAATTATCGGCTCCCCATTTCTGATAAAAATCAAACGAATAATTGCCGCCAATGTATCGAACTTGAATCGTATCATTATCTTGAACTGTTAAACTAAACAACGTTGGCGAAACGCTTCGTCCGTTGGGTGTGATGCCTTGGGTGGTCACACCATCGCACAAAACTCCCGCTTTGATACCTCTTACTGTAATTGTGCGAGCATTGCTATTAGTATAGGTGTGTTTTTTTGCCAGAAGAGGGATTTGTGCCTTCGTAATGGTTTCAACAGCTGTATTATCACCCCAATTGATAGTATATGAGTCGAAGTTATTGCTGGGGTCGGTCGGGATATTGATTTGTGCCTGAGCCGCTGCACAGGTACTAACTGTAAACTTTGGATTTACCGTAGGGGCTACAACTTCAATTGGTTGGCAAACATACGCATTAACTGTGCGTGTTGCGGTATTATAACTTACCTGAATTAAAATATAATTACCCGTAGTAGCAGGTGTATTGTAGGTAAGGGTAGTATTTGTTGAAATATAGTTTGCTGTGGGTGTCGGAAAAGCTGTTCGTGCTGTATTGAAATAGTAATAGATTCCCGTACGTCCACTTTTGTCAGTAACAGTAAATGTACTGTTTGTGCAAACCTGTATTTTGTTATTTATTACACCATCAATTGTGTATTTTGTGCCCTTAAAGTCCAGCTCAAACTTTCCCTTATTGGTAGTTGAAGGGAGGTTTTGCGTTGGACATTGAGCTTTTAACCCATGTAATTTCAATAAAAATAAACATATCCAAAAAAAACTTGTAAAGATATTCCTCATATAATTGAAAGGGCGTCTTGATTGTAAAGGCTGTAAAAATAGCAAAAAAACTGAATGTAAAGTTTTAGACGAAAAAAAAGTATAAACCGTTGCAAAACAATGCGTTACGTTTGCTTTTTGATTGTATTAGCTATTTACTACTTTGCCTTTACTTAGGCTTAGACGTTTATTGACACACGCAGGAATTTCTTCTTCGTAGTGCGTTACATAAATAAGCGTTTTGTTGAGTTCAAGCACCAATTCGTTGACCAAATCTCTAAAATAAATTACGTGTTCGTAGTCGAGTCCTTGGCAGGGTTCGTCGAGCAGCAGTAATGGTGGATTTTTCACTAAAGCTCTTGCCAAAAATACTTGTCGCTGCTCACCTGTAGAAAGTTGATAGATTTTCCGTTCGGATAAATGGCTGATATTCAGGAGCTTTAGATAATTATCAGTTATGGCTCTTTCTTCACTGGTCAATTTCTTGAAAAGTCCTGCTGAATCGAATAAGCCCGATGCGACTGCTTTCCAAACTTCCGTGCTACGAGTAAAATATAAATGTAATTCGGGCGAAACAAAACCTATTCGATGCTTAATATCCCAAATACTTTCGCCACTACCACGCTTGCAGTCAAACAAATCATAATCATTCTGATAGCCTTGTGGATTATCGCCTGTAATTAAACTTAAAATTGTGCTTTTGCCAGAGCCGTTGGGTCCCATCAATGCCCATTTTTCACCACGTTTTACTTGCCAATTTACGCCATCCACTACATTTACACCTTTGTAGGTTACGGTTACGTTTCGCATATTTATGGCGTATTTGAAATCATTTTTGGCTGGAATTTGCTTTACTACTGCCAAAATATCAGCATTTATCTTTATGCCCGAATTGTGGATAACTTGTTGAAAATCAGAAATTTGTGTAGAACTTTTCTTTATTTTTCCATTTTGAAGCTCAATGACATTCGTAATGCACGAAGGAATTTCTTTAGGAGTTGTAACGATGATAATCTGAATGCCCGATGTTGCCACTTGATTAAGCACTTGGTGTAGTGTTGCACGACTTTCGATGTCAAGACCAACGAAAGGATTATCGAGCAAAAGCACTTTTGGTTTACGCAACAACGAAAGCGTTATGAGCGTTCGACGAGTTTCACCGTTTGATAAAGTAACGATTTTTCGTTCGAGTAAATGACTGATTTTCAGTAAATTGGTTGTCGAAATTAATTCGTCTTCTGTATAAGGCAATGGAGGTAAATCAACCGATTTTTCATCAACCGTACCGATGGGTTTGATTTGATTTTGCAGAATTTCTCGCACCGTTGGCGAAATCTCAGCATCTTGCGAATTGAAACGTTGTTGATAATATTGCGTTGCCGCTTGCACGATTCGATTAAAACTATAATCTCGGGCCACGAAAGCAATTTCTTCATAATTGGGCTTCGTTATTCGACCTTTCGTTGGAAAAATCTTGCCCGCAATCGCTTCCAAAAACGTGCTTTTTCCTGAGCCATTTCCTCCGATAATTGCCCAGTTTTCTTTTTCTTTAGCTTCCCAATTTACCGTTGACAAAACCGTGCGGTCGCCTTTCTGAATACTTACTTCGTCGAATACTATCATCAAATTTGTTCGTTTACTTTTTTGTCCGCAAGATAGTCTATTTTTAATTTCACAAGAAAAAATATCAAACAGCTTACAGAAATATTATATCGATAAACCTATTTTATTAAATCTTGGTTATACGTTTACCTGCAAATAAAAAATATGAAAATAAAAATCTTATGTTTTGGTATCACACGTGACATCATCGGGCAGTTTGAATATACAACTTCGCTCGAAAATGCAGCTACCGTTGCCGACCTAAAACAACATCTTTCAGCAAATTTTCCTACTTTTGCAAGCCTAAAGTCGCTCAGAGTAGCCATCAACTCCGAATATGCCGAAGATACGGCCACTTTGAAAGAAAACGACGAAATTGTATTGATTCCACCCGTAAGTGGTGGGTGAAATTTGTGGGGCGAATCATGCGATGACCGACTCATATTTCGCATTAAACTAATAAAAAAAGTAAGAAGAATGGAAAATCCAGTTTTAATTTTTGGTGCGGGGAATCTCGGAAAAATAGCCTTAGATATTTTCAATAGAAATAATGTGGTAGTGTATGGTTTTTTGGATGACGACAAAAAACTACACAATACCGAAATTGGCGATGTAATGGTTTTGGGCGAAACCGATGACGATGGTTTCTTGAAGCTAATCGGCCCAAAGACCGAAGCATTTGTGGCCCTTGAAAACACAAAAGAGCGTAAAAAACTTATCGAAATGCTCAATAATCGCCGAAAAACGATGCCTGTTAATGCCGTGCATAATACGGCAGTTGTTTCGGCCGATGCCTTTATTGGACACGGAAACTTAGTAGCTGCTCGTGCCATCGTAAATCCTTACGCAACCGTTGGAAGTCATTGTATTATAAACGCCTCAGCAGTGGTTGATATCAATGCCAGTGTGAGTGATTATGTGCAAATTGGTGCGGGAGCAATTATCAATAGCGAAGCCGTTGTGGAAGAGGGTGCTTTTATCGGTTCGGGAGCGGTGATTATTTCGGGTGTGACAATCGGTAAAAATGCCCGTGTAGGTGCAGGCTCGGTAGTTATTGAAAATGTTGCTGATGGAACAACCGTTTTTGGAAATCCTGCGAAAAAAATATAATCAGTGTGCAGTTTTCAGTGTGCAGTCTGCTAAAGCGTAAATTGAAGACTGAAAACTGCCTACTTTTCAATGCTCTTTCGCAAAGTTTTTTTCTCCTGCCTCAATTGCCACTTTCAACTGATTTTCTTTCGGCGGAATTGGGCAGCTATAGCCCGCACTAAAAGCACAGTAAGGATTATAGGCTTTATTGAAATCTAAGTAAATCTTATCGCCCGCAATTTCTTTCATGCGTAAATCAAGGTAACGTCCGCCTCCGTAAGTTTCCTTTCCATTAGTCAAATCTTTGAATGGAATAAACAAATAGTCTCGGTATTGAGGTAAGTTTCTCAATCTAAGCGATTGATAAACAGCAAGTTTGTACGATTTGCCCTCGATTTCAAACTTCAATTCTCCAAATTTTGTGTAAGTAGCCGTTTGCCCCGATGAAGTAGGTACATCGAAAGGTTTCTCTTTTTTAGTAGCCACAAATTCACATTCAACCTTAAATTTTTCGTTGGGTTCGTAGAAACGTAAATATTCAAAATCTTCCTTTTTAAGGGGCGAACTCGAATTTTTAAGAAATTCTGCTTTATATTCTTCTCGGTGTTTTTCTATTTCGGCCTTAAAATCTTGGGCAAAAATTGTTAGCGGAGCAAATGTAATGAGTGCTATGATAAGTTTTTTCATTGTGCGATTGGTTTGACGGTTTTGGCAATAAAAATACTCATAAAAATCATAATCATGGCAAAGTATCCTACATACGGGTAATTTTCGAGATACCCCGATGGAGTTTTATGAATAATAAACCCACCGATATTAGTTGCAATGGCTTGTGCAAATAACTGAACCGATGAATTGATTGCCATAAAGCTTCCTCTTTGGCGAGAACTCACCACATTTGATACGATAGCCTGCGTAGGAATTAGGCGACCATTTGAAAATACAAAGAATATTCCAGAAATAACTAAAACTCCCCACAAAACCCCAGAAAACATATTGGTTATCAAGAAAATCGGTATCATTGAAAGCAAGGCAAAAATCACGAAAATTGGATATTTACCTTTGCGGTCGGCCAGTTTCCCGACCATCGGAGCAGAGAAAATCGTGAGTAGCCCGCCCACAAAGTAAATCAAGAAAATATTATCTTGACTAAAACCCACATTCGCAACCAAAGTGGGCGAAATATACGGAATGATGCTAAAATGCCCCAACATGATAATGGTAGAGAGGCTCAAAGCACGAAGTTGGTTGGGGTTTCGAGTAATATCGGTAATGACAGCGAACGGGCTTTGCTTGACTTGTTTGTTTTTGAGATGTTTATCCAAAATCGGAACGTAGCGATAAATCAGAAAAATAACCAATACGCCTAATCCACCAAGCACCAAAAACGGTGAATGCCAACCAAAGTGATTAGCCAGATAAAGTCCCGCAGGAATACCCACTACCGAAGCCAATGAAAAAGCGGTCGTGATAAAACCCATGGCCGTGGCACGACGCTCATATTCAAAAGTATCGGCCACGATTGAAAGCACTTGAGCTCCAATTAAGCCGCCGAATACTCCTGCTACTACTCTTGCCAAAATCAGAATTTCATAAGTCGGAGCAACCGCACAAGCGAGTGTACCTGCAACAAAACCCGTGTAAGCAAAAAGAACGACTTTTTTACGGTCATAGTTATCTACAAAAAAAGCCGATAAAAAACCAGAAATTCCCGCACTTAGGCCGTAGGCCGATACAACAAAGCCAAATTGACGAGGCGAAATATCAAAAATTTTCATCAATTGAGGCCCCAATGGCATCATTATCATAAAATCTATGATGTGCGTAAAATTGATACAGGCCAATATAAATAGTAGAAGTTTCTCTTTTTGAGTCATTTATGAAGTGCTTTTGTGAACTATTCTTAATTTTTCAACGAAAGGGAATGGAAAATAATTCACCCTCTGAGTGATGCTTTTTCGCTTTATCTTGGAAAAAGATTAATTTCACATTTGAAATATTATCAAAACCAACATGCCAAACGATTTTACCATCGGTCAATTACCATCAAACAAAATTTTACTTGAAGGCAAAGAATACGATTTTTATAGCGGAACTTCCTATTTGGGCATGAACCAAGATGAAGACTTCAAAAAGCTATTGATTGAAGGTATGAATCGCTATGGAATGTCGTTTGGAAGTTCTCGAAACGGAAATCTACAACTCTATATTTATGACCAAGCTGAAGAAAAAATGGCTCATTGGGTCGGGGCCGAAAATGCCCTGACGGTTTCGTCGGGCATGTTGGCTGGGCAAGTTGTGGCACAATACCTTAAAACCCAAAACTCAACGTATTTTTATGCCCCCAGCAGTCATTCGGCCAATTTTCATGAGCCAAATGTAATTTTGCCTACTGTTAGTTTTGAGGTTTGGGCGAATACTATTTGTCAGGAAGTTTCAGAGAAAAAGGCTGCTCACTCGGTCATCGTTTGTAACTCGTGCGATGCCATCAAACTAAGCCCATATCATTTTGAATGGACGAGTAAATTACCGCAAAATCAATCAATTACACTCATTATTGATGATTCGCACGGTTTGGGAATTTCGGGAGAAAACGGCTCGGGAATCTTTAAGCACGTAACTATCAACCAAAATGTAAGACTGGTAGTAGTTAGTTCATTACATAAAGCGATGGGCATTGCGGGCGGAGTAGTTTTTGCCGATAAAGATTTTATTCATACGCTCCGATACACCGCATTTTTTGCTTCCTGCTCACCGATTGCACCTGCATACTTGTACGCCTACATGCACGCTGACGAAATTTACAAGCGAAATCAGCAAAAATTAAAGGCCAATATTCAGCTTTTTTCTTCGCAACTATCTGATAGTCAGTCGTTGTTTACTTCTATTGAAAACTACCCTGTTTACTATTCTTTACGAGATGACCTTTATGACTTTCTATTTCAGCAAGGTATCTTTATTTACAGTTTTGCGTATCCAATCAAAACAGGTAAACCCAACACTCGCATTGTGTTGAGTTCGTGGCATACTGACGTTCAAATTGATTATTTGGTCGATACAATCAAAGAATTTGCTGGAGTCTGATTCATCACCGCCGTAACTGTATAGCCTTTTTTGCGGAGTAAATTAATTACGCCTTTTTCGCCAGCCAAATGTGCTGCTCCAACGGCAAAAAATGTTGATTTTTTTGCACTGATTTTAGTGATTTTTTTCAACCAACGTTTGTTTCTTCTATCAAGAAGTAAATGCTCGTAGCGAGCCGAATAAGAGTCAAATGAAGTTTTTACTAAAGCATTAAGGTTTTCTTCTTTATAATCTTTCAGTAAAGCCTGAAACGATTCTTGCATCTTACTAAAATCTTTTATACAACTCAATAATATGTTGGCTTGCTTTTGCTGCGAAATCTTCTCAAAAACAGAAAGCTGGTCTTCTAACGTTTCAAGTCCGAAAATATTTTTATTCTGAATATAGGCCATTTCTGCTAAGCCTTTTTCAACCGAAATTGGCTGATTGCAGCCAATCATGGGCGAGTAAGTATAAGAAAGCAAATAAAAAGGCTTAATCATACCCAAACTCTCAATCGAATAGCCCGTTCGCTCTCTAAAAAAACTCTCCAGTTGCTCATATTCATTGGCTTTTAGTAAATTTCTCAGATGCGTTTGGCTTGCCATAGAGCGTTGCATTTCTATGGCTAATTCAGGGTCGTCTAAATCAAGTTCGAGGTAGAGTTGTTCGGAGACGTTAAACGCTTTTTTTGCTTCTTCCGAAAAACCTAAGTCATTAGGACAAACTACGTGAATCGTTCCGTATAGAAAAGATGATTTTTGCAGTCCTTTTCCTGAAATCTCCCACAATAAGGCATTCTCAGTAGGTATCTGACCAACCGAAAAAAAGGGGGATAAGAAAAAAATCAGACAACAAAGTATTTGAATATTTTTTTTCATAGGAAGTACGGAAAGCATGATAAAAACACTTTCTCAACAACCATGCCACAACTATACCCAAAAGGTATGTCGAAGACTACTAATTTTTTGGGTTATAAATCCAAAACTATAAAACAAGCGTATATGAAAACAAAGATGAGTCAGAAATTCTGTTCTCTGAAGAATAACATATATAGATATTTAACGATTCATGGATACAAGATAACGTAATCTACCGTAAAGACCTTATTATCAGATTGATAATGGAGGAGAGTGAACCTTTTTTTACGAATTGTAGATTACGAAAGATATTCTACTGCCTAAATTTGAGTAGTAGGGTTTAACGGTTGAAAACAGAAAGAGTACCACCATTGGCGGCACTCTTTTTTATTTTTGTGAAGATATTAACTTCAAATTTTCTTGTGCAATTTGGTTCGATGGGTCGAGTGAAACAGCTTGTTTCAAATCGGCAATCGCCCCAGCTTTATCATTCAGATTATATTTCGCAATCGACCTATCGGTGTAGTAAGTCGAAGGGTTTGTGTCAATGTTTTCAATCACATACGTATAATCTTCGATGGCTTCCTTAAATTTGTTGAGTTTCAGATATGCATAGGCTCTTGCTCCTCGAATCTTGAAAAGTTTATCATGCGACGGCAAACTCATTGATTTATTATAATCTTCAATCGCCTTTGCTGGATTGCTCTCCACGAGTGTTACTCCTCGATTGAAATACACATTCCCTACGGTCGAGTCAAGGGCAATGGCTTTATCGTACATTTGTAGTGACTTCGAGATGTCCTTCTTCAAGGCATAAACATTGGCCAAAATCTCGTAAGTATGATAGCTATTGGTATTTACTGCCAGTGCTTTTTCGCCAAATTCTTGCACTTTATCAAATTGACTTTGTCGGCCATATTCATCAGCCATTGATTCTAAAATACTACTATCATCTGGGTATTGCTCATAGGCATTGTTCCACAAACTAAAATTGTCTTTCCAAGTTTTTATTTGTTGAGTCGTCAAGAATAAGCAGAAAATGCCAAAAAAGCTTCCTATTGTAAGTAAAACATTGGGTTTTTGAAGGTATTCATCAATGCCGTAGAAAATCATAAAGAATAAACCCACATAAGGTAAATATGAGTAGCGTTCGGCCATAAATGCCTTACCGACCGATAGAAATTGTAATACCAAGAAGATTGTAACCAAGAAAAAGCCCCAACCAAAGAAAATGTATTTCTTGCGGCTATACGACCAGGCCATAACAGCCACTGAAGTAAGGAAGAAAGCAATCGCCAAAAAATATTTAGGATTGCTGGCACTACCCGAAGCTGGATAGGGGTGTAGGTTAGAAAGTCCAAAAGGTAAAATGGCCATCAGATGGTATTTCAAATAACCAAACATTGGATAAGCGATTCGCTCCAAACCCGAAAACGGCGGATTGGTAAGTGCCTTGTTTTTGATTTCCATCGTGAGCAAACCATAAAAATCTCCGCCTGCTTGTACATTAATCGACATCAGACCAAAGAAAAGAGCTACTGCAAAAAATGCACTTTTCTCAAGTAAGTTTTTCACCGAAAGCCATTCACGGCCCTGCCAATAATCAATCAACAATAAAACCACGGGTAAAGGCACAGCCATTGCTTTCGATAACGCTGAGCATACAAACAGCAAGAGACTCACAATCAGCCACGTATTTTTATTTTCCTTTTTAAATCTCAGATATGATAAGCACGAAAGCAAAAAGAAAAAGACATAAAGTACATCCTTACGCTCGGCAATCCATGCCACTGATTCTACGTGCATCGGGTGAAGCCCGAAAACCAGAGCCGTCAGAAAAGCTACTATATTTTTACCTTCGGTGAGTTTTTGGATGAATTTAAAAACTAAAGTAGTATTGATGGTATGAATAACGACATTCGTCACGATGAAAGAAGTTGCTCCTTTGCCAAACAAAATCACGTTCAATGCCAAAGAAAGCATCGTGATAGGGTGGTAGTTGAGTGCTACAATTCTTCCCATTAATGTTTTAATGTTCGCTCCCGTCGGATTTAACACCAAATCATTATTTGTTACATAATGTTGGTCGTCCCATTCTACAAAACCGTTTTTGAATGCCCCAACATAAGCTATGAATGTCAGTAAAGCCAGAATTGTCAGCAGAATTGTTGGGTTTATCCCTGAAGAAGTTTTCGGCGGACTAACTTTGGTTTGATTAAGAGGTTTTACAGGTGTATTCTTGGCGGGTTTTTGTTGCTTCGACATTTTTTTATAATTCTATTTGTACTTCATTTATTATTATGGCTGCATTTTTAACCACAATTTTCAACATATCTACAAACCTCATTCCAAAATATCAACCAATCAGCCAAATCTTATCTTCTTCGTTGCCTTGCTCTTTCCATTCTACCAACACACGCTGCGTATCGAGCGTATTTACACGCATACCAGTATAATCGGGCTGAATCGGTAAGTCTCTTTCATAGCGGCGGTTGATTAGGCACAGAAGCTCCACTTTTTCGGGGCGACCAAATGCTTGCATGGCATCAATAGCTGCACGCACCATTCGGCCTGTTGCCAAAACATCATCAATCAAAATTACCTTTTTATTTTCAATCACAAAAGGTACTTTGGTTTCGTTGGGTTTTAGGGGTGTATCCCTTCTTCTGAAGTCATCACGAAAGAACGTGGCATCTAAATACCCCAATTTTATGTCAATGTTTGTTTCTTCTCTTAATTTTTTGGTGATGCGTTCGGCTAAATAGATGCCTCGTGGTTGAAGTCCCAAAATCACTGAATTCGAAAAATCTCCGTGGTTTTCAATCAATTGCTGGCACAAACGATTGAGTGTAATATCAAGTAAAGGATTACTAAGAATGAGTCGGTTCATACTCCTGCCACAAATCGGGAAAGGTTTGTAATTAAAATAAATCTGGGTGTAAATCTAATAAATTGATAGACTAATTCTGCTAATTTTATGAACTTTGCACAAAAATTATTTACAAACAGAGGTAATATGAAATATTTAATAGCTGGGCTTGGCAATATCGGTCCAGAATATGCACTTACTCGTCACAACGTTGGTTTTATGGCTCTCGATAGGCTTGCTGTTCAACAAGGCTTTTCGTTCAAGATGGAACGCCTTGCTTACACAGCCGAGTTTAAGCATAAAGGAAAACAGATTTATTGCATCAAACCAACCACTTATATGAATCTCAGCGGCAATGCCATTAACTATTGGTTACAGGCTCTGAAAATTCCGACCGAAAACCTTTTGGTAATTTGCGATGACCTCGCTCTGCCTTTCGGCAAACTACGTCTAAAAACCAAAGGCTCTCACGGTGGACAAAACGGTCTGCGTAATATCGAAGAGAAACTGGGTACAAATGCTTACAATAGATTGAGGTTCGGAATCGGCAATAATTTTCATGCGGGCAAGCAGGTTGAATACGTGCTAAAAGCCTTCAACGACGATGAAATAATTCAGCTTGTCGATAGATTAGACCGTGTTGGCGAAATAATTTTGAATTTTTGCACAATTGGTGTAGAGAGAACAATGAATTTTTACAACGAATGATTGTACTTTTTAAAGAATTTTCATATTTGTGATTTTTAGAATAAAACATAAGTTGCATTTTTTTAATGCAAATTTTATTTTGTTTTTGCATTGAAAAATTACTTTAAATTTCTGTAATATTGGAAAAGTCCAAATAAATTTAGAACAATATTCTGTTGCTGTTCATAGGCAATATTTGGATTGTATTATTTTTCCTTATACCTTTGCATCGTTATCCACAAGGAAAATAAGACAAAACAATGAAAAATTCATTTAAATCTGTTATATTTGCATTGGTATTCGGGTCATTATTGACTACTGCAAATATTGTTAAGGCAAATGACCGTGATTCAGCCACAAACGAAGTAATTTTAGTTAGAGGTGCTGAAGCAAATTTCGCAAATTTTATGACAAAAAATGCGAAGAAATTAGTTAAAACAAATGATTGGAATGTTTTCACAGAAGTAGTGACTTTATATAATGCCTCTCCGTCTAAATTCATGACATTGAGTGCCGACAAAAAAGAAGCATTTGTTACAGCAGTAGAAAACATCGAAGTAAAACTTAGTAAGGTTCGTGGCAGTGAAGCAAAGGTTTGGAAGCAGAAAGTATCGACAACTGCCGCAGTAATCAAAGTTTTATGGAATTACCAATCAAACGTTGAGTCAACAGACACACAGCAGGCCGAGGCTCCAGTAGCTATCGAAATGTTAGGTCGTTAAGACTCAACTTTCAAGAAGAATATTAAGTTTTCATAGTTTAATAGGTTAGGGTTGAATAGATGGACGCTTACCCCACTGCTCTCGATAGCGGTGGGGTTAAGTTTTTTTAGGAGGTATATGAACGCCAAAGCCCTTGAAAAGTGTTATGCTTTTAATACTAACAAAGGTTGTTGATATTCACCCATTATACATTCTTCATTTTCCATTATTTACAATGCGTAAACTGCTCTTTATTAGCTTATTACTAATCGGATGTACGGAATCCGAAACTCAGAATGCTACAAAAACAAACTTCGATTTGGCAGGTCTTGTCAATCAACAGATAGCAGAATTGAATAAAAACCAGCCACTTACGCACAAAAACTTAGAGATAGAGGATAAAAAAGAAGTGCTGAATACCAATAAAATTGATTGGCAAAAAGAACTCGAACTTTTCTTACAAGCCGATTTAAATAAACAATCGTATCAATTAAGTTATAATAAAGAAGAAACCCCTCAGATGGCGGTTTATACGCTCAAAGAAGGTGAAAAATTACCTGTGAAATCATTGAAAATTATTTTTGATGAAGATAAAACAGTGAAACACCTTGAGGCCTTGCTCCAGACCAAAAATTATTTGTATGAGTCAGAAAAGCATCTTTTGATGACGCTTGATAAAAATCGCCTTACAAATTATCAAATTGAAGGTTGGCAAGAATTATTTATCGGTAAAAAGAAAAGTTTTAAAGTTGATGGGATTGTGGTGCGGAAATAATAATTGAAAATGATAAACTTATAAAAAAAGAGCCTTCCGAAAAAGGCTCTTTTTTTATATCATTCTCATGTTTTAATAATCTCCGCCAGCACCACCTCCACCAAAGCTACCACCACCAAAATCACTGCTGCTACTGCTACTATCATAATCGCTCGACGAGCTACCAGATGAACTACCCCAGCTGGTGTATGTTGTGTTAGACGTACCTCCATTATAACCTCCACCTCTTGGTTTTAAAATGAATACGACTACGATAATGAAGAAAACAACCATAAAAAGGAGGTCTTCCCAACTCCCTGTATTTGTTGTAGATGGGTCTGCGTCGAATTCGCCTGCTAAATATTTAAAAATACGGTTTGTTGCTTCATCAAGGCCCTGATAATAGCGTGATTCCTTGAAATTAGGCTTAATTACTTCCTCAATGATACGTTTGCTGTAAGCATCTGTGAGACCACCTTCAACGCCGTAGCCTGTAGCAATAAAAACTTTTCTATCGCTTGGAGCCCATAGAAGTACAATACCATTGTTTTTATCTTTCTGACCCACACCCCATTCTCGACCAAGTTTCACAGCGTATTCACTAATATCATAGGGCTGTACACTGTTAACAATAACAATGGCGATTTGTGTAGAAGTTGAGTCATTATAGGCCTTGAGTTTCTGCTCTAATTGGTCTATTTCGCCTTGACTTAATAGTCCGCCTACCAAGTCATTTACAAACCTGACTGGATTTGGCTTTTGCGGAATATCTTGTGCAAAAGCTAAACTTTGTATAAAAAAAAGAAGTAAAAAAAATCTGTTAAGCATCGAAAGATTTTAGTGGTCAACCACAATTGTTATTAGTTATTAATTATCAGTTAAGGGCTTTGTCGAATTATAGCCAAAGTTAATTTTAAACGTGTGCGGATAATTAATAGAAAAGTGCTGGAGAAGCTGATGTTTGAGATTAGGGTATTTGCTGAGTTGAAATGTCGTCAGCAATCTCGTTAATATCATTAGTTTGGTAAGGAAAATATTTTTTCAGCTGGAAACCTGCCTCTTTTATACCCATTTGAAGGCCACCACTAAAATCGCCTTGAGCAAAATACATACGTAAGGTATCACGAGTACTTTCCCAAAAATTAGGTGGCACAACTTTATCGATGCCAATATCGCCCAAAACCGCAAATTTACGGTCGCCATGAGCTAAGTAAAATAAAACCGCATTGCGTTGAGCGGTAGTATTAAGGCTTAAGTATTGGAATATCTGTTTTGCTCGCTCAAACGGGTCTGCTTCAGGACAATGGGTTTCTACATGAACCTTTATCTCGCCCGAAGTATTAAGTTCTGCTTGCTTGATGGCAGCTATAATCTTTTCTTTTTCAATTTCTGTCAAGAACATTGTTGATTTTTTAGAATTTGATAAAATAGCGACTTTGCACGGGAGGCGACGTCGCTATTTATCTATTTTATCATTATAAATTAGAATTTAACTGATGGAGCTGCTTGTGCCGAATCAGATGCTTGGAAGAATCCTTTTTCAGCAAAACCAAACATTTTGGCAAAAATCACAGTCGGGAATGATAATGCCGATGAATTATAGCCTTGTACTGACGTATTAAAATCATTACGAGCCACGGCAATGCGGTTTTCTGTTCCTTCGAGTTGAGATTGAAGCTCCAAGAAGTTTTGGTTGGCCTTCAAATCAGGGTATTTTTCAACAGAAACTAACAAACGGCTCAATGCACCACTTAATTGGTCTTGAGCAGCCTGAAATTTCTGAATGTTTGCAGGAGTTAAGTCGTCAGCTTTGATATTCACGGCTGTTGCACTTGCACGAGCTTGAATAACGGCTGTAAGTGTACTTTTTTCAAAATCGGCAGCACCTTTTACAGTATTTACCAAGTTCGGAATCAAGTCAGAGCGGCGTTGATATTGTGTTTGTACGTTTGCCCATTTACCTTTTACGTCTTGGTCTTTTTCTACCAAACCGTTGTATGAGCTACATCCGTACATTCCGAAAATGAGTAAAATACCAACGATGATGAGTGTGCTTTTGTTCATTGTCTTTAATTCGTTTTTGTAATTGGTTAAATTTTGATTCAAATGTAATGATTTGAAAATGATATGCAAGTGCCTAATTGTTATAAATGGATAAAAAACTCGGCAAACGGATATTTTTGATGTCGATTACTAAGCTTTTTAGGATTTTAACCATTTCTTAACGTCAATCACGGGGTTCGGATAATCTACTCCGAGTGTTACATCATATTTTTTCTGTTCTTCTCTGTTCAAAAGGCCAGTAAAATGTACTTTTTCGGCTGGAATTTTACTCAATTCGGGTAACCAGAGTTTTACATATTCGCCTTGTTTATCATACATATCGGCTTGGCGACCAATATTAAAGTAGCGGTCTTCACGTGGGTCGTTGCCTACACCTGCCACATAATTCCAGTTGCCCCAATTGCTGCATACGTCATAATCAATGAGTTGGCTCTCAAAATAAGCAGCTCCCCAAGTCCAATCAATACCTAAATCTTTGGTCAAGAAACTGGCTACATTTTGGCGTCCACGGTTCGACATAAAACCCGACTGTTTTAATTCACGCATATTGGCATCAATAAATGGCACGCCTGTTTCGCCATTCATCCATTTCTCAAACCTCACTGCATCTCGCTTCCAAGGTTTCATTAAATCATTCCGTACACCACTTGACTTGAAGATGCGAGTACCAAATTTTAAGGCTATAAAATGGAAATAATCACGCCAAATGAGTTCGAAAATCAACCAGTAGGTCGAATCATTGGCAGTTACTTCTTTTTCATATTTTTTTACTTCCTCATAAATTGTGCGTGGAGAAATACAACCTAAGCTCAACCATGCCGAAAATTTGGAAGAGTAATCAGAGCCGATGAGGCCATTGCGAGTTTCTTTGTAGGTTTTGAGCGAATCATTATCCCAGAAATACTCATCAAGTCGGTATTGTGCAGCTGTTTCTCCGCCCTGAAATGATAGGGCCGAGCGTTTATCGGCCTTGATGCTTTGCTCAAAGCCAAGCGTTTTTAATGTTGGAACTTCGCCAGATTGAATCGTTTTATCAACTTTCGGTAAAGTTTTAGGAGCATCGAAAGTCGAGCGTATTTTGGCCGAACGTTCTACTTTTTTTCTAAATTCAGTAAAAACATCGGGCAAGAAATTTATCTGAAAAGGTAAATCACGGGCATGATAGAGGGTAGCCATCCAGACTAACTCGATTTCGATATTTAGCGGTTTGAGTCTTTTTGATAGACTGGCTTCGATGGTTGTTTCTTCTTGGGTTACTTCTTTGCTGGCATAAACCGCAGCTACTTGCAATTCGGAAGCCATTTTGGCCAAAATTTCTTCGGGTTTCCCAATTCTTATAATCAGTTCAGAACCTATTTTTCGGAGATTATTACGGAGGTTTTCAACGGATTCAATTAAAAATTTGGCTCGAAATGCTCCAGTACGCTTAAAACCAAGGGATGTTTCATGAAACTGACGCTCATCAAAAATATAAACTGGAATCACATTCCCTGCTTTGGTTGCTTGTATAAGTGCCTCGTTATCGTGAAGTCGTAAGTCGTTTCTGAACCAGAAAAGAATATTTTGCATAAGAAAAATTTAGACGAATAGGAAAAATTGTTACTGCAAAAGTAACAGTTTTTCTTACGACTTTGTTTATCTTATCTCAACTCAATTACACATATATTGGTAGGCAACATTCTGTGTGGTTTTGTTGGTTCCTCTTGTTATGGTCTTGATGCCTTTGGTCGGAATCCCCGTTTTGTTGTATTCATAAACGGTTTCGATGGCCTCATCGACTTTACCATTATCGTCATAGATTTTGATTGAAGTAGGGTTGTTTTGACCGAAAAATGCAAAATAGCTATTGGCAATACCAATAAAACCATAGGCCATCGTGCGATACCCATCGGGATAAAACTGGGCTTTGGTATCATAATTGAGTCCTTCATAGGCCAAAAGCTCAGGTTCTCCTTCTATTTTTGTATAAACTTTCGAAACATTATTGTTAGTATATTCTACCCGAGAAGTACCTTTTACGGTGTATCCGAAGATATTTAAGGTTGTGTTAATAGTAATGAGTTTATCGCCTGCATAAACAAAATCATTGACTTGAAATTCATAGTCTTTTACCGAAGTGCGTGTTTTTGAGACTTTGCCAGTGGCCACATCATATACATAGACTACGGTGTAAGTTTCGGTCGCATTTCCGTTGGAAATGGTCATTTTTTCAATCTGATTTTTGCTATTGTACGTAAAAATAGCATCAACTTCGCCATTTTCTTTGTTAACAATGCGTTTGATTCGATTAAGTGTATATTCAAAAGAAGCAATGGGCGTTCCTGTGGCAGAATTAACATTTTTTAGTGGGCATTTGGCCAACTGCGAGGTTTGTTGAGGTGTAATTCCTTCGTCGCTTATTTTTTTACAAGAAATAACGCCCCCAATAAGAGCTACTAATACGAAGGATAGAATACGTTTCATTGGTATAAATTTTGAAAATTTCAATAGCAAACTTCCAAATTTTAAGCAAAAAACGTGCCTATTTTACCATCAAAAAAGGGTCGATTCGTTCAGAAAAGACCCTTTTTTGTGATTTTTATGAAAAATCAAGAGAGTTTGGTTTTGAGAAATGAGGTCAGAATATCTAAGCCTTTCTCAAAATGAGAGTTGTTATTGATGATTATGTCGGCATCGTATTTGGTTGGTTCGATGTATTTTTCGTAGGTTGGAGCCACGTGGTTTTCCCAACGATACAGCACATCGGTTAGGTCATAGCCACGCTCGTTATTATCTCTGATGATACGACGCTTGATTTTGATATGCTCACGGGCATCAATAAAGACTCTTAAATCAAGTAAGTTAGATACTTCCTGCGAATGAAAAACAAAGATTCCTTCAACGACAATGATTGGAGCTGGCTTGAAAGTCAAGGTCTTTGGAACAACATTCGGATTATTGAAAACGTATTCTTTGTGCTGAACGGTCTTGCCATTTTTGAGGTCGTTGATGTGGCTTGCATAAAGCTCAAAATCAATGGCCTCTGGAAGGTCGTAGTTTTCTATATTATTTTGGTCTTTCGGTACAAATTCTTGTGTACGGTAGTAATTATCCTGCGAGATAAGGCAAACTTCCTCTTCAGAAAAAGCTCCCAGTAATTGATGTAAAAAATATGTTTTTCCCGACGCACTTCCGCCCGTGATACCGACAATGTAAGGTTCTGTCATGTTTTATGCCCAGTCTGCTGTAAAAATTATTTTATTGTTGATGTTGCCCAATGATGCTTGTTTGTGCAATTTTAAAACAAAATTAAGAAAAGGCTCAGGAATCTTGACAAAATATTTTGAGAAAAGGCCATAAAAATAACAGATTATGAAAAAAACCTTTCAAACGATACTACCTACCTTGCTGTTTTTAGTGGGCATTTATCTGCTTTGGTCGAGTACGGGCAAAGGCACAACGCTACCACCAATACTAAAAATTGATGTAGTTGAGTCTTACGGCGATTCGACCGAAAAGGGGAATATTCTTGGTATACAAGCATTCATGACGCCCGTAGATTATGCCTCAGAAGCTAATTTTAAGCAAAAAATAGAGTTTTATTTGAGTGAAGCCCAGAAGAATAAATTACTGATTTCGGAGAAAACCATCGTGGTCTTTCCTGAATACATTGGTACTTTTTTGGTAGCAGCCAACGAAAAAGAAAGTTTATACCAAGCCCAAACCTTAGAGGAAGGGCTACAAACAATGGTGCTGAGTAATATCGGGAAATTTGCAAAAACATTTATTTCTGCCCCTGATTCCGTAAAAGATAAAGTAAAATATGCAGCATTTGCCATGAAAGCCCCCGAAATGGCAAAAATATATCAGAAAATTTTTTCTGAATTGGCGGCAAAATATGCGGTTACAATCGTAGCAGGTTCGATACTTTTACCCAATCCGAGTGTTGAAAATGGAATTTTGAAAATCAATGATGGGTTGCTTTATAATACATCAATGGTATTTGATATTAAAGGGAAGATAAAATCCAGTTTAATTAAAAAAGCCTTTCCAACGGCCGATGAATTATCGTTTGTTTGCCCCGCAAAATCCGCAGATATTCCAGTTTTTGAAACTCCTGCTGGGCGAATGGGTGTGCTTGTGTGTGCCGATGCTTGGTTTTCGGAGTCGTATAAAGTGCTGAAACAAAAAGGGGTAGATTTTGTAGTAACACCTTCGTATTCAAATGGTTATGGTAACTGGGAGAAGAGGTGGACGGGCTATTCAGGGGCAGAAACTCCTGTTGATGCAAAGGCGAGTATCGGAAAACTAACACTCGGTGAAGCTTGGGTAAAACACGCCATGGCCGAAAGAGCAAAAAATGAAGCAGGAGTAAGGAAAGGCCTAAATGTTTTTCTACAAGGAAACATCTGGGATTTGGGAGCAGATGGCTCCACGATTGTCTTGAATGATTCAGCCAAAGCCACTCAGCACATTGGCAAAGCGGCTTTGGTGAATTTATGGCTGTGAGATAGCCTATTTTTGTACGCTATCATCGAAGATTACTTATCAGGCATTCGGTAAGTTTTCACGAATTCCTTACCAATTTGCTGGCCATTTCTGAAAATCGCCGCTCTTACGGTAGCGAGTTTATTGAATGTCTGCGGTACAAAAATAGGGGAGTTAGCCGTCGGTTTCGAGAAATCGAGCGAGTAACGCACCTGTGCATCACGTACATAAGGCTCCAGTTTTACTTCAACACTTTGTGTATTTTTGTTTGGCGTTGCTGTTTCTTTTACATCAAAAATACTTTTGGCGTAATTGACGTTTAGCACATCTAATCGCTTGAAGTGAGCTTCTAATCTACGCCCAAAGTCAGCGAAATTTTTGTTGATAGAAGGCGTCCAAGTCACTTCCGACAAAGCACATGCTCGTGGGAAAGTCATGTATTCGGCGTGCTCGGGGGTGGCTACGTATTCTGTCCAAAGGTTTACTTGAGCACCCAAAATATGCTTTGTTTCTTCGGGTTTTAGCTC
>JACCDW010314104.1_pt1 | contig 20689 bp, 16 predicted proteins | sample 7449781 | NCBI WGS metagenome assembly JACCDW01 (sample SAMN15323449, study PRJNA562643) | freshwater metagenome | isolation source: river surface water | place: USA:Blue River Watershed | collected 2017-08-18
ATGGTTGGTAGCTTGAAAAAAGGAATGTTGGCTAATTTTATTATTACATCTGACAATCTTTTCAATAAGGATAATGTAATCTACGAAAACTGGGTGCAAGGCAAGCGTTATATCTTGAGCGATATGAATGTGACTGATATTAGAGGTGTTTACGATTTAAAAATTGATGATAAATCCAATTACAAACTTAATATTACTGGAAAAATAGACAAGCCTGACTATCAATTTATTGCAAACGATACTGTAAAAACTACTCCAAAAGTTAGCCGTATCAGCGACTTGTTGACAATCACAACCAAACTTGATAAAAAAGATGCTAACGAAACTCGATTGAGTGGCTATTATGATGGTAAGAACATCAAAGGTGATGCAATTTTGGGTGATGGCAGACAAGTTAAATGGGAAGCTACTTTTAAAGAAGCTGCCAAAGCAGAAGTTGCTAAAAAAGATACAGCCAAAGCAAAAGTCCCTCAAGTTGGAAAAGTTCTTTATCCTTTCACAGCTTATGGCAGCGAACAAAAGCCACAACAAGAAACTCTTTTAATCAAAAATGCAACTGTTTGGACTAACGAAAAAGAAGGAATTATAGCAAATACTGATGTTTTATTGCAAAACGGAAAAATTGCTCAAGTTGGCAAAAACTTAACTGCTCCAGCAGGAAGTAAAACTGTTGATGGAACTGGTAAGCACTTAACAAATGGTATTTTTGATGAACACTCGCACATAGCTTTATTCTCAATCAATGAAGTTCAAAGTGTTTCATCTGAAGTGCGTCAAGAAGATGCCATCAATTCGGATGATATCAATATCTACCGTCAATTGGCTGGTGGTGTTACATCTTCACAATTATTGCACGGTTCGGCCGACTGTATCGGCGGCCAATCAGCACTTATCAAATTGAAATGGGGCGAAAATCCAAACAATTTACTTATCAAAGGTGCAGATGGCTTTATTAAGTTTGCTTTGGGTGAAAACGTAAAAAATGGAAACAATCCTTCACCATCTGGCCGTTTCCCTCAAACACGTATGGGTGTTGAGCAAGTATTTACCGATGCTTTCCAACGTGCCAAAGAATACGAAAAAGCATGGAAAGAATACAACGCCCTCGCCAACAAAGCAGGAGTTACACCACCACGTCGTGAAATTGAATTAGATGCCTTGGTTGAAATCCTTAATAAAAAGCGTTTCATCACTTGTCACTCGTATGTGCAGTCTGAAATTAATATGTTAATGAAAGTTGCCGAATCTTTCAACTTTAATATCAATACTTATACGCACATCTTAGAAGGCTATAAGGTAGCTGATAAAATGAAAGAACATGGCGTAAATGCTTCGACATTCTCTGACTGGTGGGCTTATAAGATGGAAGTAAAAGAAGCCATTCCCCATAATGCAGCAATTCTAACTAAAGTTGGAGTAACAACAGCTATTAATTCAGACGATGCAGAAATGGCACGTCGATTAAATCAAGAAGCAGCAAAAACTGTACTTTATGGAGGCATGAGCGAAGAAGAAGCATGGAAAATGGTAACGCTGAATCCTGCTAAAATGCTACATTTAGATAATCGTCTGGGAAGTATCAAAGTTGGCAAAGATGCCGATGTTGTACTTTGGAACAACAATCCTCTTTCAATCTACGCTCGCCCAGAGAAAACAATTATCGACGGAGCCGTTTATTTCGACATCGAAAAAGATGAGCAAATGCGTGAAAATTTAGCGAAGGAACGCAACAGAATTATGTTAAAAATGCTTACTGAAAAAGCATCGGGAAATCCAACTCAAAGAGCCATGCCAAGAAGAAATCAGCACATTCACTGTGATACCATTCTCGAAATGGGTGATACTGAAGAGTGTAGCAGATGTGCATCGGGTGGTCGTATTTTCGGTGCAAATTTATTTCACGGAACTGAGTAATTCTCTTTAAACTAACAAAAAAGGCCTTGATAATTTCAAGGCCTTTTTTGTTTATAAGTGTAAATAATACAATTATAAATAAAGATAGTTATATTATAAAATTAACGTAGTTAAATATACTCATTTTTAAAAAAAATTAACAACTCGCATTTAATTAATAAAGCTATAAGGCAAAAAGTCAGTTTTTTATTCCGTATTATTAATATAAAATAAAATATTATTCTGATTATTTGCATTTTAGGAAACATTAATCATAACTTCGCAATTGTTAATCTAAACAAAAACCAAATAAACACTTTAATTTTATGATGAAATTTTTCACCAACTCGGTGTTAGTGGGCTTGCTATTTTTAAGTACCACCCTATTAGCACAAACCCGTTCTATCAACGGAACAGTCAAAGATGCAAGTGGCTCAGGAATTCCTGGAGCTGGCGTCAAAATCAAAGGAACTACCAAAGGAACTTCTACTGATGGTAATGGTTCATTTAAACTTGATGTTGCAGCCGATGCCACTTTAGAAATATCTGCTATCGGATATGAAACCCAAAGTGTCAGTGTTCCAGCATCAGGCGATGTAAATGTGACACTTAAAGATGCAGCTACATCCCTCGACGAAGTTGTTATTTCAGTGGGTAGCCGTAACTCGAAACGAACGCTGACCGACACGCCACTTCCAATTGACATTGTTTCTACCAATGATTTGAAAAGTACAGGTCAAACAACGTTTGACAAAGCCCTTCAGTATCGTGTTCCTTCTTTCAACACAGTCCAAACCCCAGTAAATGATGCAACCTCATTGCTCGACCCATACGAAATCCGTAATATGGGACCAAGCCGTACATTGATTTTGATTAATGGAAAACGCAAAAATTCAAGTGCATTGACTTATATTCAGACTTCTCCAGGTCGTGGCGAGAGTGGTGCAGATATTTCGGCAATTCCAACAGAAGCAATCAAACGCGTTGAAATTCTACGTGATGGAGCTTCAGCTCAGTATGGTTCTGATGCGATTGCAGGTGTAATGAACATTATCTTAAAAGACAAATTTGAGTATGGTTCGGTTACATTAAATACGGGTGTAACTCACAAAGGTGATGGTGGTATTGTTGGTTTTACACTCAACAACGGTGCTAATTTTGGAGAGAAAAGCTACATTAACTATACAGTAGCTTTATCGCACGTTGGATTAGCGAATCGCCCAGGAGTTGTAAGTGCCGAAGCCGAAGCAGACGGGGATTTAGGATTTGGTGTTCCTCTCTCACAAGTACAAGCCTTCTTAAAATTGAAACCAGATGCTGGAAATATCAATGGTGCTCCTGAAACTGCTGCTGCAAAATTTGCAGTCAATGGAGGCTTTGGTTTAACTGCCAATACTGAATTGTACTATACTGGTGCTTATGTATTCAAAAAAGTAAATAGTTTTGCCAACTATCGTACTCCATACTGGAGACCAACCGATTATGGTTTATTGACTCCAGCAGGTAGCCCATATTTGGGTTATGTTCCAACTTTTGAAGGTGATTTGAATGACTATAACGCGACGATTGGTGTTCGTTCAGAGAAAAATGGTTGGAAATCAGATGTTAGTTTTACAACTGGCGGAAATAAGCAAGTTTACACAGTCAGTAACTCTGTAAATCGCGGATTAGGAAAAAATAGTCCTATCCAATTTAAACCAGGTGGTTATGCTTTCAGCCACAATGTAGGCAATATTGATTTATCAAAAGCTTTAAGCGAAAAAGTAAATCTTTCGATGGGTAGCGAATTCAGGGCAGAGAATTATACTATCATTGCGGGTGATACTGCTTCTTATGCCACTGCTCCAGGAGCTGACTCTTTCCCAGGTACAAATGCTGCCAATGCTAAAACCTCAACTCGTTATAACTTTGGGGGATACGTAGGATTAGGATTCGACATTACTGAGAAATTCCTGATTGATGGTACTGCCCGTTTAGAGAAATACAGCGATTTCGGAAATGCGTTCGTATGGAAAATTAGTACAAGATATAAATTAGCTGACGATAAGGTAACACTTCGTGCCTCAATCTCAACTGGTTTCAGAGCTCCCTCGATGGCCCAAAGCAACTTACAATTGGCTCAGGCAAGTTTTGTTCCTGGCCAAGGAATTCAAACAAAAGGTATCGTAAATAATTATAGCCCACAAGCTTTCTTATTGGGTGTACCAAAATTAAAAGCAGAAAACTCTCTTAACTTTACCGCAGGTTTAGGTATTAATCCAAACAAAAACTTTAGTGCTACTTTAGATTTTTATAGCATTAAAGTCGATAATAGAATTATCTTGAGTTCAGAGATTGCAGCAGGAAGTGGTTCACAAGCTGCCGCTTTAAACAAAATCTTGAAAGACAATGGCATTGTTGCCGTTAGTTTCTTTGTAAATGGCATGAATACCCTCACCCAAGGTTTGGACTTTGTAGCTAACTACAAAAACGTGGTTATGGGCAAAGGCAAATTAGCATTTAATTTTGCTGGTAACTATACTATCAAAAATGAAAAAGTTGGTGAAGCCTTGACACCATCATTAATCAAATCGGCAGGACAATCAATCATTGATGCAACGCAAGAAGCATTATTACTTACTTCACGCCCTAAATACAAAGCAATTTTAGGTATTGATTATGTGGTTGGTAAAATGAATTTTAACCTAAATAATACTTTATTTGGGCCTACAACGTTCCGTCAAAATGGATTAGATTCAAATCTAAAGACAGTATTTGAGCCGAAAGTTGTTACTGATTTGGGGGCAAATTTCCAATTGGGCAAGAGTGTAACTTTAGGCTTAAATATTAATAATATTTTCAATGTAATGCCTAAGTGGAAATTAGTTGCATTAAATGCAGCTGGCGAATCTGTATTGAAAGACCCTAAACAGGTATTTATCAATACAAACTTAATTACATTCAACGGTCGTTATTCAAATGTCACTTATGATGGCTCACATTTTAGCCAGTTAGGTACAACATTTGCTGCTAATTTGAATTTCAGATTTTAATAATCTCCAGAATAAGTCAAAAAAATCCTCCAAAGTGAATTTTGGAGGATTTTTTATATTTCATAACCATTGATACATCACAAAAGCATCGACTAAACCGAGACTTTGATGCTGAAAAACTTTAGGTAAACGGCCAATAATTTCAAATCCGCATTTTTGCCAAAGCCTTACCGCTACCTCATTCGTGCTTACTACTATATTAAACTGCATCGCTTTAAAACCCAGAAGACGTGCTTCTTCTAATGAAAACCTACACATAGCTTCTGCAATACCCTTTCCTCTTTGATTTGGGTGAACTAAATAACCCGCATTGGCTATATGTGCCCCTAAATCAGGTTGATTTTGCTTGATATAAAATGTGCCTACAATTTGATTATCAATTTCACATACATATGCATATTTATCATCGGCTGACCAATAAGCCAGCATCTTCTCTTCTGTGGAATCGGGTGCAAAGACCAATGTGTCGCCAGCTTTAACCACTAAATGCAAGATTTCCCAAACTGCCTCTGCATCTTTTTGTTTATCGAAACGTCTAATATTCATGTTATACCTTTTTTACAATAAAAAAATTATCATCCCACGCATACGATTGCTTAGGTAAAATTTTCACTAATTCAAAACCAGTAATTTTAAAAAACAAACTTAATTCATCTTTTAAAAACGCCCGAAGCGTCGAAAAATCTTCACCGATTTTTTCGTATTCACCAATATTACTTTTTAGATAATATTCCGACTCCCAATCCCACGTCCAACCAGATTGTAAATTCTTCTTGCTCTTACTTATTCGTTTGTATTCGTTCGAACCAAAAGTTGCCATTAGCGTATCCAATTTTTCATTCGTAAAATCAATAAATAACTTGCTGGCATCAATGGCATCAAACATCAATAGACCGCCTTGTTTTAAACTTTCAGCAATACAGTTAAATGTATTAATTAAGTCATTATTAGTGGTTAAATAGCTAATGCTTCTCCCTGTTAGGATAACACAATCTTGCTTTTCTTCCAGCTCAAAACTTCGGGCATCAGCTTGTCGAAATTTAGCCAATGGAGCCGTCTTTTGGGCAATTTTCAGCATTTCATCAAAGAGGTCAATTCCAAGATATTCGTATCCTGCTTCATGTAATCTTTTGGCTAAGTTTCCAGTACCACAACCAATTTCAACAACGCCCGTAATCTGGTTTTCTCTTAAATACTTATCGTAAAACTTAAACTCTTCGTCGTAATCAAACAGGGTTTGATATATTTCATGATAAACATTCGCTAAATTTGTATATAATTTACTCATAATTTCGCCCTAAGAAGCTTTTTTAGTTATTCGGAAAGTTTAAAAATAAAACTTTTTTCTGAATAATAAACTTACTTTTTAGTGTGTTGTATGAATATGTAATTAAATAGAAAACATATTTGGAATTACCCGTATTTTTCACAAAATTTGTTCATCAAACTAAAACCTGCTCAATGAAAAAACATTTATCACTTCTAAGCTTACTATTAATAAAATTTGGAGTTTTTGCACAGAACCCTGCACCAGCAGCTCCTCAATCAAAACCAATTGCATTGATTGGAGGAACAATACATATTGGTGACGGAAAAATCATTCAGAACGGTACAATTGTTTTCGATAAAGGAGTCATTACTGCCATTGGCGATGTCAACACAAATTTTGATAAAAACGCAACCGAAGTTATAAGTGTTGCTGGCAAATCGGTTTACCCTGGCATTATCGCTCCTGCTGCTTTGCTCGGTTTAGTTGAAATTGGCTCGGTTCGTTCAACTTTCGACCAAGCCGAAACAGGTCAATTCAACCCAAATATTCGTGCTTTAATTGCACACAATACTGATTCGGAGGTTATCCCAACGGTTCGTGGCAATGGTGTTTTGATTGGACAAACCACTCCCGAAGGCGGAATTATTTCGGGAACATCATCTGTAATGGAATACGACGGCTGGAACTGGGAAGATGCCGCTCTAAAGAAAGATGATGGCGTTTGGTTGAACTATCCTGCTTTGATTTCTCGTCAGTTTAGCCCAGAAGAAGCAAGGTTTGTTGTAAAAAAGAACGACAAATACATTGAGCAAAAAAATGAGCTTCAAGGATTTATTGCCGATGCTCTTGCATATAGCGAAATAAGCAATCCAAACCCCAAAAATGCTAAACTTGAAGCGATGAGAGGTTTATTTGATGGCTCGAAAAAACTTTATATTCGTACAAACTATGGTAAAGAGATAATTGAAGCCTGTCAGATGGCTCAGAAATTTAAAATCAAAAATATTGTAGTTGTGGGCGGTGAAGAAGCAGATTTAGCTCTTGATTTCTTGAAAACCAATAACATTCCAGTGATTGTTTCGCCAACACACCGATTGCCAAATAACTCAGATGAAGACGTTTGGAATCCGTATAAACTTCCAAATCGTTTGATGAAAGCAGGAATTCTTACGGGTATGTTTTATACTGAAGAATTTTATAAAACTCGTAATCTACCATTCGTAGCAGGAACAAGTGCAGCTTTTGGCATGGATAAAGAAGATGCATTAAAAATGATTACCCTCAATAATGCCAAAATCTTAGGAATCGACAAACAAGTTGGTACACTCGAAGTTGGAAAACTTGCTACTATTGCGGTTTCGGAAGGAGATATTTTGGATATGAGAACTAACAAAGTAAGCTACGCATTTATCAGAGGTAAAAAAATTGACCTTGACGATAAGCAAAAGAGACTCTACAAAAAATACGTTGATAAATACGGAATCGGCGGAAAATAAAAGATGAATGAAATAGAAAAGGGTTACTTGGGTAATCCTTTTTTTATACCCAAAACACAAAGATTATTTATGACAGCAGGTTTTTAGAAAATTAATTGTGGAAGAAAATGCATGACTGTTCGGTAGATTAAGCAGTAAAAATATTTATATTGCCAAAAATGATTAAGTGGTATCATTTTTGCACGATAAACACATAAAAAAAAGGATTTTTACAGGTTTTTATTAAAACACATGTAAATACCCACAGAAGTAGCATATATGTGGTCTCTTAGGTAAGAAGAGCAAGTTTCATTCCAAGAGATTAGAAACAAATAAATTTTGATTTTTCTTTATAAATCAGCTAAAATGTTTCTTAACGTATATAGTACAAATACTATGCCAAAGCACACACAACAATATAACCTATACTATTGAGATAATTACTATTGAGTGAACCATTAAAAAAGTTAAAATGATTAACTTCGTACCCTTCGAAGTCTCTATTATTGAGATGAATCAAATGGTAAGTAGAGATTTCGGCGTATGCAGCAATTTCTACTTGCCTAAACTTGCTGCTTCACTGTTTAAGTATCTCTATGTATTTATAGTGCAAATTATGTGCCATGCTTTAGAGCGTGCCAAACTTTTCTGAAAAACTTTTTTTTCAGAATTGGCTATCTAATCGTACGATAAATCGGATTCATGACAGCAACTTAACAAGAAAAAAATTGTATATAAATTAAATGTTGAGTGTAATCTTTTTAAAACAACTAATTAAAATTCTAATGAAAAATTTTGACCAATTTGAAATCTCTTCGAGCGAAATAAACACTATTGATGGGGGTACATTCTGTTTTGGCTTTAATCTAAGTTTTAGTTATTGTGCTCCAAAAACTACTTACTGTGCACCAAAAACAACAACTTGTACAACACCAACATATACTTGCCCAACTCCCACACCAACAACTTGCACCACCACTAAAACTTGTACAACACCAACTACGAGTTGTCTACCATCAGCAGTTGGAGCAACTGGTTATTGATAAGTAAATTAAAATTGAGTGATATAAAAACAGTGAACCTTTTTGAAACCTTTTAAACATAATAGATATGAAAACTTTTGACCAATTTGAAGTAACATTAAACGAAATGAACAGTGCTGAAGGCGGAACACTCTGCTTTGGTTTTAACTTTAGTTTTAGTTACAGTTATTGTATCCCGAAAATTACAAGCTACATTCCTAAAACTACCTGTTACACACCAACTTGTCCACCTCCTCCAACCACTTGTACAACAACTTGCACCCCGCCTACTCCAGTTTGTTTACCATCACAAGTAGGAACCTCAGGAAATTAAAAATAGTAAAATAATTGTGAACCTTTTTAAAACTAAAACAAAATGAAAAATTTCGAACAATTTGAAATCTCAGCTAACGAAACTAATAACGTTGAAGGTGGTACTTTCGGACTATTAAGCTTATTAGGAACTTGTCTTCCAAAGACAACCTGTTATACAGTTCCTACATGTCCACCACCAGCTCCAACACCTTGCTACACAGTACCAACGTGTCCAACAGTTCCAACATGTCCGACACCTACGACAACGCTTTGTAAGCCAACTATTTCGTTTTCATTCTCATTTTCGTTAAGTACTTGTAAGCCTACAACTACTTGCCTACCAGCATAATTTTTTAAATAAGTATAATAAAAAAAGCACTTTTCGACTTGAAAGTGCTTTTTTTATTAATATACGTAACCTATTGCGATAAAAAACAAATCGGCAAATAAAATACTTCTTTTTATTTATTGGCTTAGTTTTTGTTTTCTATTGAACAGCGTACGAAGCTAAGTATAACAGCCCGCAGAAACATCTTTTCAAAGGCAAATTTCGTATCTTCAATTGCAATTAACTAAAATATTACTGAGTGAAAAAAGTTTTCCCACATTACCGTCAGCTTGATGCAGTAGACTGCGGACCCACTTGCCTACGCATGATTTCGAAGTTTTACGGTAAAAATTATAGTTTAGAGTTTCTTAGAGATAAAACATTTATTACCCAAACGGGTGTTTCATTAGCTGGTATAAGTGATGGAGCTAAATCAATAGGTTTTCGGACAAAAGCAGTAAAAATCCCATTTAATATTCTGCTTGAAGACGCCCCAAAACCATGTATTGTATTTTGGCGTCAACGCCACTTTGTAGTAGTATATGAGGTAACAAAAACCCACGTTATGGTTGCTGACCCTGCACTGGGTCTTGAAAAATATACACATAGCGAGTTTCTGGAGGCTTGGCACAATGGTATTTATCCAGAAGGCACACCAGGCATTGCCCTCTTACTTGAGCCAACACAAAAGTTCTATGAAAGCGAAGATGATAAACGTGAAGGTTTATCTCTCAAATACTTCTGGGGGTATTTACGTCCGTATAAACGCTTTTTCATTCAAATCGGAGTTGGAATGCTTCTTGGGGCCATTCTCTCCTTTATTTTTCCGTTCTTGACCCAAGCAGTCGTTGACCGAGGGATTGAGTATCAGGATATGAACTTTATATATCTGATTCTTTTTGGGCAGTTAGCTTTATTTTTTGGTCAAATGGTGTCAAATTTTATTCAGAACTGGATTTTGATGCTCATTAGTAATCGGGTAAATATTTCTTTGATTTCTGATTTTTTAGCCAAGCTCATGCGGCTACCTATTTCATTTTTTGAAACTCGGAATCAAGGAGACATCCTTCAGCGAATCAGCGACCATTCCATTATACAGGACTTCCTAACGAGTTCTTCTCTGAGTGTAATCTTCTCCGTATTTAATATGCTGATTTTTAGTGTACTATTGGCTATATTCAGTGTACCAATTTTCTTGATTTTCATTGTTAGCATGATTCTGTATTTTACGTGGATTTATGTTTTCTTGAAATACCGTAAACGCATTAACTTGAGAAGATTTGACCGACTGGCTGACAATCAAAGTGCTTTAGTTGAATTAGTGACAGGAATCAATGAAATAAAACTTCAAAATATTGAAGACCAAAAACGTTGGCGATGGGAAAATATTCAAGCAAGATTATTCAAGATTGGAATCGAAGACCTTAAGCTTAGCCAATATCAAGAAACGGGAGCATTTTTTATTACGCATCTGAAAGACATATTAATAACATTCCTGGCTGCTAAGGGTGTAGTTGAGGGCGATATTACTTTTGGTACTATGCTTTCGATACAAGGAATTGTCGGGCAAGCCAATGCTCCACTCGGAACACTTCTAAATTTCGTTCATTCTGCACAAGATGCCCGAATAAGCCTTGACCGATTGAATGAAATACATAAAAAAGAAGATGAAAATCCAGACGATGTTCAACGTACTGCTCAATTTTCTTATTACCGAGACATCATTTTTCAAAACCTCAGCTTTAGTTATGGCGGGCCGTCTTCACCACAAATATTAAAGAATATCAATTTAGTTCTTTCAGAAGGTAAAGTAACGGCTCTTGTGGGTAGTAGCGGTAGTGGAAAAACCACCTTGATGAAATTATTACTGAAGTTTTATGACCCAACAGGAGGAAACATTTTTATTGGGAATAGAAAACTGCAAGATTATCATACAGGTTGGTGGCGAAAGCAATGCGGTGTAGTGATGCAAGACGGCTTTATTTTTTCGGATACGATTGAGAAAAACATTGTAGGAAGTGATGAAATAACTGACCCTGACCGCCTCAATTATGCAGTTTATGCTTCTAATATTTTTGATATTATAGAATCTTCACCACTTGGTTTAGCTACTAAAATTGGTGGCGAAGGAAAAGGGCTGAGTATTGGGCAGAAACAACGAATTTTGATTGCTCGTTCAATTTATAAGAATCCGCCATTCTTGTTTTTTGATGAAGCAACCAGTGCATTAGACGCCAATAACGAGAAATTTATTATGGAAAATCTCAATCAGTTTTATGCTGGGCGAACAGTTTTGGTTATTGCTCATCGCCTAAGCACAGTACGAAATGCTGACCATATTGTGGTACTACATCAGGGTGAAATCGTTGAGGAAGGAAAGCATCAAGAATTGGTCGAACGACGAGGATTTTATTATGAATTAGTTAAGAATCAATTAGAACTGGGCAATTAATCAGATTATATGAATAAATTTTTAATCATATTTTTACTCTTTTCCTGTAAGCTAATGGCACAATCGCAGCTTTCGCTCGAAGATGCTATCAAAATTGGCTTGCAAAATAATTATAAAGTACAAATCTCAAAACAACAACTCGAAATCGCCAGACTTAATCAACAAGTAGGTGTTACGGAGCGATTTCCGTCAGTAAGTTTTGATGTTGGACAAAATAACCTATATAGCAATAACAACTCTCCTATCAACTTCGTAAAGGGAGTTTTCGGTGATAATAGCTTAAATGCTGATTTTAATACAAATTATACGATTTACAATGGAAATCAACGAACAATTAAGAAAACTCAACTTAATTATTTAAGTAAAGAAAATGAGCAATTACTAAAAAATACCAAAGCCAGTGTTATCAAAGATGTGATAGAATCTTATTACAAAACAATTATTGAAAGAGAAAAAAGTCAGGTTTTAAAAGAAACAAAAAGTTTATCGAAACTCAGACTCAATGATACTAAACTTCAACTCAGTCTTGGTAAAGCCAGTAATTTTGAAGTTTTGAGAGCCGAAAACTCATTTCTTATAGATTCTTCATCATATCTTCAACAAGAAAACTTATATCAAGCGGCACTCAGCAAACTAAATTTAGTTTTAGGGTCAGATAAATCTAAAAATTATGTCTTGACTGATAAGTTAGATGTAAACAAAGATGAGCTTAATTTCGAAGTGCTTCGAAGTAAAATGTTCAGCCAAAACAATGAAATTTTAGCCAAACAAGTAGTTAGTTATCTGAATAAAACTAAAATTGACTTAGTTAGAAGTCAACGTAATCCCAATATTGGCTTAAACAGTAGGCTTGGGAAAAGCTATTCTATGACTCGATTTGAAGGGAATACACCGATTAAAGGAAATATTTCAAACTTCACCATAGGCTTACGAGCTTCAATACCAATTTATAACGGTGGCGAAATAAAAAGAAGTATCAATGAAGCTATCATTCAAAACAAGATTGGTGAACTTCAGCTTGGTGAATTAAAACAAGAACTTTCAATTGAATTAACCAATGCCTTTGTAGCTTACCAAAATCAGCTAAAAGCCGTTAAATTAAACCAACAATTAGTAAAAAACTTAGGAAATAGCCTTCAATTAGTTAAAGGTCGTTTAGAGAGTGGCTTTTCAAACGCACTGGAATATCGCACGATTCAATTAGAGTATGTACAGTCAAATTTTAATTATTTAGAATCTATGTATTCTCTAAAAAGTTACGAAATTACTATTAGAAAGCTTATCGGAGAATTGGATAAAAATTATTGATTTAAGAATGCCTAACGAAATTCAACAAACGAACCCTTCTCCCGTACGTGTAGTAAATATGCCACGTCGAAGTGAAGAAGTAGATGAAATATTATCAGAAATGCCAGGCTGGACACTCCGTTGGGGTCTTACGGTCATATTTGGTATTGTTGCCACCATATTAGTTCTTAGTTACTTTATTAAATACCCAGATGTAATCAAAGGAAAAATAAACATAACCTCAAATAATCCACCTGTACCGCTTGTGGCTCGCACGAGTGGTAATATCGTACTTATCGTAGCAGATAAATCGTTGGTTAGAGAAAACGATGTTTTAGGGTATCTGAAAAGTGCCACCAAGTATGATGATATTCTGAAACTAAAACAAAAGCTTAATTTTATCAAAAACAGTTCGGTAAGTACATTAAATGCAGACTCACTCAGTCAATTTACTGATGATTTACAATTGGGCGAACTTCAAGTGCCTTACAATAATTTTTTATTAAAAATTAAAGAGATTGGTTCGCTTGATATTAGAGGACAAAACACAAGTTTGCGTAAATTAAGTATCAACAAGCAAATTTCTGAATACATTCAGATTTCTGAACGCCTAAAACGTCAAGTTCAGCTTTTAGAGAATGAATATAATCTACAAAAGAAAAATTTTGATAATCGTTATAAAGCATTACACAAAGCTGGTAGTATTTCAACTGAGCAATTAGAGCAAAAGCAAGATGAGGTTTTTCAGAAACTAAAGGCAGTAGAAGCAGCAAAGTCGAGTTATGATGAAAATCAAAATAGAATAATTACACTTCAAAGCCAAAAAGTTGAAGTTGATTTTGAACAAAAAGACCGTCAGCTTAACTCTAATAATTTACTTCTTGATGCCTATACAAATCTGCTTAACCAGCTCAACGTTTGGGAGCAAAGATACCTACTAAAAGCAACAATTGCGGGAAAAGTAAATTATTTGAATTTCATCAAGCAAAATTCATACATCAACGAAAACCAAGAAATTGCCAATATAATCCCACCAACTGGTAATATTAATAATGCTCTTTCAAGCTCGTATGTGGGAGAATTGTTTTTAGAGGCATCGGGTTCGGGCAAAATTGCCGAAGGACAAAATGTAAATATTATCTTAGACAATTTCAGTAAGAAAGAATTTGGAATGTTAAAAGGAAAGGTAGCTTCCATTGCCGATGTCTCTTCAACTATAACTTCAAATACAGGTAGCCAAAGTGTTTATAAAGTCTATGTAAATCTTCCAAATGGACTCACGACTACCTCAAAGAAAAAGCTTTCTTTTCGCTACGGAATGCAAGGCAACGCCGAAGTTATTACCAAAGACATTAGTATCTTAGGAAGAATTTTTGATACTATTCGAACCGCATTCGAGCAATAATTTATTTCTTAAAAACCACCCAAACTGCCAGAAATATTAGTCCAAAACCAACTAAATAATTCCATTTGAGTGGTTCTTTTAAATATAATACCGCAAAAATAACAAATACCACCAGCGTAATTGCTTCTTGAATAGTTTTAAGCTGAAACGCATTGAACTGACCATACCCAAGCCGATTAGCTGGTACCATGAAAACATATTCTAAAAATGCTATTCCCCAGCTTATTAGAATGGCTTTCCATATTGGCAGGTCTGGTCGTTTTAAATGTCCATACCAAGCAAAAGTCATAAAAGTATTAGAAACAATAAGTAATAAGATAGTTCGCATACGCCTAAGCCCTAAAGGGGAGTTTTAAATTTTAGTATTTTTAGTTAACTTGCAAGGTAATTATTTTTTTATTCCCCTTGAGGGGTTAGGGGTGTTTTTATGAAATTAGGTATCATTGGTTTAGGAGATATGGGCAAAATGTTTGCCCGAATATGGGCAAAAGCAGGATTTGAGGTGTATGGATGTGACCTTCCGCAAAACCGTGAAAAATTAGAACAAGAACTAAGCCCCTTTGGAGTTAATATCCTTGCTGATGGCATCGCCATTTCTCGCTTATGCGACTTTATTCTTTATTCAGTAGAAGCCGAAAACATTGAAAAAGTTGCTGCCCAATGCGGCCCATCTACCAAATATGGTGCAATAGTAGCTGGTCAAACCTCAGTCAAAACACCAGAAATAGCTGCATTTGAAAAGCACCTTCCAAAAGATGCTCAAATTGTAACCTGCCATGCACTGTACGGCCCAGCCGTGAATCCTGTTGGGCAAACCTTAGTACTGGTTAATCACCGAGCAAGCAATGAAGCATTTGAACAAGCCCAAACCATACTCAGTGCCATTGGTTCAACAATCCATCAACTTGAAGATTTCCATGCTCATGACCGAATGATGGCTGATATTCAAGCAGTTACACACATTGGATTTGAAAGTATTGGTACTGCATTTATGCACCGTAAGGTATATCCTTGGGAAAACACCTTACATCCAAATGGTCTTGATAATGTAAAATTATTAATGACATTGCGAATTTACAGCTATAAATTCCATGTTTATTCGGGCTTAGCTCTTCAGAATCCTTATGCCAAACGAGATGTTCGTAGCTATGCTAAAGCTGAAAGCGAGCTTTTTGAATTGATGATTGAAGAAGACGAGAAAAAGTTTAGAAAAAGAATCTACGCTGCAAGAGATAGTGTATTTAAAGATAAAAGTGGCGATTTGATGTTGGATGATAAAATTATGAGTGAATTTAGTTTAAGTCAAGACTTTGAGCATAAACCCAATTCCCATTTAAGTCTTTTGGCAATGGTTGATACTTGGCATAAACTTGGGACAAATCCTTATAAAAATTTGATTTGTCAAACACCACCATTCAAATTACGTGTAGGCATGGCCGAATACCTTTTTATGAATGAAAATCTACTCGAAGAAACCATTAAAGCAGCTCTATTCGACAAGAGCATCAGAGGTGAAGATTTAGCTTTCCATACTGCCGTACACGAATGGGCCAATATTGTTGAAATGGGCGACAAAGAAAGTTACCGAAAGCACTTTGAAGCAACAAAAACATATTTATCAGACCGCCTCGAAGAAGGACGAACAAAAAGTAGTTTGTTAATTGCCAAGCTACAAAACATTTAAAAATTAACATAATTTTGGTAACCAAAATCACAAACGTTAGTCATAAATGCAAAAAACAGATTTATCAAAATATAATAATGATTGGTATAAACAGTCGAATCTTACAAGAAGCTTTTTAATAGCTGCCATCTGGTATATCATCAATGCTCTATTTATTAATTCATACTTGCTAATTCCGAGTTCGATTAAAAAGTCATTATTAAAGCTATTTGGAGCAAAAGTTGGTAAAAACGTAACGATGAAACCCAATATAAATATCAAATATCCTTGGAATCTGGAAATTGGTGATAATGTATGGTTGGGCGAGGAACTTTGGATTGATAGCTTAGGAAAAGTAAAAATTGGTGATAATTGTTGTTTATCACAAGGAGCAATGCTCTTATCAGGTAATCATGATTATAAGAAACCCAGTTTTGACCTTATCGTGAAAGACATTATTCTTGAGGAAGGAGTTTGGATTGGAGCGAAATCGGTTGTGTGTGGTGGAGTAACTTGCTATTCACATTCGGTTTTATCTGTCAATTCAGTAGCTACTAAATCGTTAGATGCTTATGGTATTTATCAGGGTAATCCAGCTCAGCTTATTCGACATAGAGAAATCGCCATTAGATAAATAAATCTGCAAAAAGATTTAAGTTTTTTAGATTTCACATCAAAAAAAGTATTTATTTTGTATAGTAATTACTAACCAAGTAATATAAAATTAAACATAATTCTGATGTTTCCAACATTCGAATCACTTATCCCTGATAAGCAAATCCAAATCTTAATTTCAGCCATAATCGCAATGGTCATCAGCTTGCGTTCTATTCCTGTAATTATAAATATAAGCGGACTTCGTGGATTAATGGATAATCCAGTCAAACGTAGTTCTCACAAAACTCCAACTCCTACCTTTGGTGGAGTTGCTATTTTCGCTGGCGTCCTAATCGGCTATATGATTTGGAATTTTGGCGACGAGGGGATTTTAATTCACAAGGTGTTTGCTGGCACTGTTATTTTATTTTTTTTAGGAGTAAAAGACGACCTTTACGCTCTTTCACCTACCAAAAAAATGATAGTACAAGTATTAGCTTCTGCCATTGTAGTTATCGGAAGCGACTTACGTATTTCTGACTTATTTGGTATTTTTGGCATCAGTCATATTCCTTATATTATCAGTATTCTACTGACAATCTTCATTTTTGTGGCTATGATTAATGCCTTCAATTTGATTGATGGTATTGACGGCTTGGCAGGTGGAATTGCCATGATTGCAAGTACGGGTTTTGGTTTGTGGTTCTTGGTCAATCACCATTATTCATTGGCCTGTTTAGCTTTATGTTTGGCAGGTTCGTTAGTTGGATTCCTTCGCTTCAATTTCTCTCAAACCCAGAAAATATTCATGGGAGACACTGGTTCTTTGATTATTGGATATATTATTACGGTTTTGGCTGTAAAATTTATTCACTTAAATGTGATGCACGCTTGGGAAGCGGATATTTCATTTGTAAGTGCCCCTATCATTGCCGTAGTTATCTTAATTATCCCAATTTTTGACACTATCCGAGTATTTTCAATCAGAATTTTACGGGGGAAATCTCCATTCAAAGCTGATAGATTGCACATGCATCATTTATTGATAGATAATAATTTATCGCACATGCAAGCATCTTTTACGCTATATTTTACAACCATCTTTTTTACAGCATTAACTTATTTTGCACGAAGCTATTTCTCTAATACTGAGCTTTGTTTTTTCATTTTATTCTTGCTTATATGTTATTTCGTTGCAGGTAATTTATTGGAGGTAAGAAGACTCAAACTAAAAAAAGAAGAGTTGAATGTGAATGATAAAGTAGCCACTGCCACTACACCTGCCGCTAAAGAAAAATTAAGATTAAGCGAAATAAGTACTAATTGATTGTAAGCGAAATGATAACAAAAACGGTCTCATTTGCAATGAGACCGTTTTTGTTATCATTTATTCGGTTGCCACTTTTTGGTAAAAGTCAGTATTACGTTCAAAGTTAAGATGGTATGTAAAATTTGTTGAAATTAGTATATCATTACAATCAAAATGCTTTACAACTCCATCTTTCTCTAATGCTACCACCCAACAGGTATTCTGATGCATACCATAATCAATTACAAAAATTGCATGCCCCCTACCTAATGGCGTTTCTACTAAAATAGTCGGGTTTAACTGTAGAATCATAACATTTTTTAATTTTAGATTAGACATAATCAAGCAGGTACTTTTCGGGCAGCTTCTCTTTCCCAAAAACGATGTTGAGCTACAGCATTTATAAAGCCTGACAAATCACTATTCTTAATTATACCTTCATCTACATTATTATTACCGATATATGTTAGCTTAAAGAATTTTTCAGCATCACTATCGCCACCTATTACTTTACAGTGCTTAAAAGCCTCATTAACAAAATGAATGGCATCCATTTCATTACATAATTTATTTATACACTGCTCTCCACCAACTATATATACGGCATCAAACAAAACAGACGCACTATTGAAGAATGTCTTATCTGACACAATATCTTTACCTTTTATACTCTTAATTTTACCTAATTTAGGAGCAATGGTACATATTTTAGCACCTGCCTCACTCATAGTTTTTTCAAATTTATCCAGCGATTTATCATCAAAACCATCAGCGATGAAAACAGCTATTTGCCGACTTTTAATTGTATCTTTTTTACTGTGCTGCATACTCAATGCTACTGATTGGGTCAGCGTTGTACCTTTATAAACCGACGCATATTCTTTTGGATTTGCATCGGCTGGTAGAGCACCATTTTCATAAACTTCAACTTTAGTAGGTTTTGGTAAACCCAATTTGTCTGCTACATACTGAGACAAGTTTAAATCGATATTTGTTAGGTTTTTAACCATTCTCTCTCTTACCACCGACGACTTTACCATTGATAGCTCAAACGCTAAGGCATCTTTTATGTGCTGTTTCTCAGAATTAGACTGACTATTATAAAATAATTTCGCTTGACTAAAATGGTCAAAGAAACTTCTACTTCTTGCCCTTATTTTATGAGCATCAATTTTTTCTTCGTAGGATACAAAACCACCTTGTAAGGCTTTTGCCATATATGGGCACCCTCCTCCTAAACTATTGGGAGAATAGGCAACCTGACCTTTATGAACATTGTGCTGGGATTGCCCGTCTCTATGGTTATTATAGGCAGTTTGAAGTGGTCGGTTAATTGGAAGCTGAGTAAAATTAGGTGAACCCAAGCGATGTAGATGTGTATCTGTATATGAAAATAAGCGACCTTGTAAAAGTGGGTCATTGGTAAAATCTATACCAGGAACAATATTTCCTGGATGAAATGCAACTTGCTCTGTTTCGGCGAAAAAATTTTCTACATTTCTATTTAACGTCATTTTTCCGATTATTTCAACAGGTACTATTTCTTCTGGAATCAACTTGGTGGGGTCGAGTAAATCAAAATCAAACTTATGCTCATCTTTTTCTGGTATTATCTGCACCCCAAATTCCCACTCTGGAAAACTCCCATCTTCAATGGCTTCCCATAAATCACGACGATGAAAATCAGGGTCTTTTCCCGAAATTTTTTGTGCTTCATCCCAAGCTACCGAATGCACACCCAATACTGGTTTCCAATGAAACTTCACAAAATGAGATTCACCTTTAGCATTTACTAATCGGAATGTATGCACCCCAAAACCTTCCATCATCCTAAAACTGCGTGGTAGAGTACGGTCACTCATCGCCCACATAATCATGTGTGCACTTTCGGGCATGAGCGAGATAAAATCCCAAAATGTATCGTGAGCAGATGCTGCTTGAGGGATTTCATTATTGGGTTCGGGCTTGACAGCATGTACAAGGTCAGGAAACTTCATCGAATCTTGTATAAAAAAGACAGGAATATTATTCCCAACAAGGTCATAATTACCTTCAGTTGTATAAAACTTCACTGAGAATCCTCTTACATCTCTTGCTAAATCGCTCGAACCTCTGAAACCTGCCACAGTAGAAAATCTAACAAAAACTGGAGTTTCAATGGCTGTATCATTCAAAAAAGCCGCTTTTGTATATTTACTTAATGATTTATACAGCTTGAAAACTCCATGAGCCCCTGTACCTCTGGCATGAACCACTCTTTCGGGTATTCGCTCTCGGTCAAAATGCGTGAGTTTTTCTCTAAGGATAAAATCTTCAAGTAAAGTTGCCCCCCTATCTCCTACCTTTAGAGAATTATGGTCGTCGTTGATTTTTACACCGATATCAGTTGTCATTGTTTGACCATTGGCATCAATTATTTCGGCAGAAATATCTGAGATTTTGGAAGATTTTTTTTTTGTCTTAGATGTTTGCATAATTTAGTTGTTTTGGTTTTCAAAAATTGTTTTGATATCAATTTAAAATCCCTAAAAAACTATACCTTAAAAAATTATAACATGCACGACAAAAGCAAAATTCATAAATCATTATAACTCCTAATCTAATGCGAATACCATAAAAAAAGCTGTTTCAATCTTGAAAC
>JACCDW012045547.1_pt1 | contig 20687 bp, 19 predicted proteins | sample 7449781 | NCBI WGS metagenome assembly JACCDW01 (sample SAMN15323449, study PRJNA562643) | freshwater metagenome | isolation source: river surface water | place: USA:Blue River Watershed | collected 2017-08-18
ACCCGATAGCTTCTAAATCCCTTTGATCTAGCGAAGTTAGGATTGTGACGGCGGTGATTTTGGTATCTGGAAGCGCTTTAACTGCGGCCGCGATCATTGCCGGACCCCCGCTTGCATGCACCGTTAGAAATTCTGGGCTGATTGAAAGTATTTGTTGAGCGGCAGAGCCAACTGTATTTGGTATGTCGTGCAATTTTAGATCTAAAAAAATCTTTCGATCTGTCTCTTTTAGGATTTCGGCTACGCCTTCAATTCCAAATTTTAAGAAAAACTCTAGTCCCAGCTTAAAGAAACCAACATAAGGGGTGGTTGATGCAACCCAACTCTTGGCAGTATCCAAGTTATCGGTATCAACTGCCAGAATGATTGGTGAATTCATATAAACCCCTTCAGCTTATTAAATACTTAATCTGAGTCACGATGTGCGAACCCCACAGCCTCTTTAACTGAACCAAAACCTTTGCTCTGTAATATTGAATGCAATTCTCCTTGAATTCGATATGGCGCGCTTGGATCACCAAATGAAGCGGTGCCGATGGAGACACCGGAAGCGCCAGCTAGAATCATTTCAAATGCATCGCGACCGCTAGATACGCCACCCATTCCTAAGATTGAAACATTGGGAAGGGCTGCCCTCACTTGATAAATTGCTCGAACCGCTATGGGGCGTATAGCAGGACCTGAGAGTCCACCTGTCTTTCCACCAAGATGTGGACGCATAGTTTCAGTATTAATAACCATACCTAACACTGTGTTGATCATTGCGATTCCATCCGCTCCAGCATTTATGGCAGCGGTCGCAATGTTCGCAATATTTGTGACATCCGGCGTCAGTTTCGCCAAAATCGGAAGATCTCCGCCAATTATGCTTCGTACATTCTTAATAACATCAGTGGTGCTATTTGGATCACAAGCGAAAACTAGCCCGCGATTTTCAACGTTTGGACAAGAGATATTTACTTCCAATGCTGAGATACCTGAAATCCCGCGGAGCTTACGCGCCAAAGTTCCATACTCTTCAGAAGTCTCTCCAGCAATAGAAACAATGATTCTGGCCCCTTGCGAGGCAAGCCAAGGAATATCTTCAATTAAGAAGGCATCGATTCCGGGTCCTTGTAAACCGATGCTATTTAACATCCCGCTTGGAGTCTCTGCCATTCTTGGGGTAGGTCTACCCGCACGCGCCTTCAACATAATTGATTTAGTTACCACCGCGCCGATTTCACGAAGCGGAAAGAATTGGGCCAACTCTTTACCAGAACTGGCACAACCACTTGCAGTAAATATCGGTGATGGAAACCATGCGCCGCCTAAGGTGGTTCCAAAATCTAGGGTCATAGTTGATGACCCACTAAATGCCACTGAACGGCTTCACCATCAAGTACCGGTCCATCAATGCAACTTCGCAAGTTCTTGATCTGACCATCTCCGGTATCCACTGGAATAACGCAGGTCATGCAGATACCGATGCCACAGGCCATAGATTCTTCAACAGCACATTGATGCGCAATATCTACTTCCTTCGCGATCTTTGATAAGGCACTTAACATTCCCATCGGACCACAGGAGTACATAACTCGAACATCATATTCTTTTATTAGATCAGCAAGAGAATCGGTAACTCGGCCAGTTTCACCTGCAGTTCCATCTTCCGTGTAAATCTTTAGTAAAGAAGCTGATCGCCGTCCTTCGATTGGCGCATAGATCTTTGACGCATTACTTGCTCCAAGAGCCATGATGACTCGATGTCCGTGCTCTTTTAGAACATCCGCTAAACCAAATAGTGGCGCAGACCCATAACCACCACCTACCAATAGCGCTGTGGTTGGTTCAGTTGGTATACCAAAAGCAGTTCCAAGCGGAACTACTACATCAATATTTGCCCCTTCTGGCTGAGCACATAACCATTTAGAACCACTACCCATCGGTGAGATTATTAACTCTAATGTCCCTCGATCGTTCACTCTTGAAATCGCAAAGGCTCTTCGCAATATCATCTTAGAAAATTCGCCGCCTACACTTATTGCGATGAAGTTTCCAGGCTTTATATGGCGGACCAAATCGCCAACTTCAATAACAATCTGATGATAGACACCTAGCCTTCGATTACTAAGTATCGGTGCAAAGAGATGTGAAGCGCTTTTATTGATTGGCAATTTGGACCAACCATTCTTGAAGTGGCTTAACCGAAAGTTCAGCGTTTCTGATGGCTTCGATTCCAGAAACTGCAGCATTAAAACCTGCAATAGTAGTTATGCATGGAATAGATCTTTGAACTGCAGTAGTTCTAATGACCCAACCGTCTTGTCTGGAACCTCTGCCTACCGGTGTATTTATTACCAAATCTACTTGGCCTGCGACCATCTGTTCGACAATAGTGCGTTCTCCATAAGGACCAGTTCCTTCCGAGTGTTTCCTCACCACTGTTGCAGGGATACCCTGTTCAGATAATGAATGTGCGGTTCCAGAGGTCGCAAGTATTCGAAAACCTAGATCAGAGATTCTACGAGCAGCTTCTATCCCCATAGCCTTATCTTTATCGCTCAGTGAGATGAAAACTGTGCCGTTCTTAGGCAATGGACCAAAAGCTGCAATCTGACTCTTCGCGTAACTTTCACCAAAAGTAGCCGCTATTCCCATAACCTCACCAGTTGATCGCATCTCAGGTCCAAGCGTTGAATCAACACCACGTCCATCCGTACGACGGAATCTATTCCAAGGCAATACGACTTCTTTAACTGAGATTGCTTTAGGTCTAGGTTGAATCGTAGGAAGTAAACCTTCTTCCTGTAACTGCTTTATTGAACTTCCTACCGAGATCCTTGCTGCAGCTTTGGCAAGTGCAATGCCAGTTGCTTTAGAGACAAATGGAACTGTTCTTGACGCTCTGGGATTAGCTTCAAGAACATATAGTTGACCATTGGCAATTGCATATTGAATATTAATCAAACCTCTAACATCCACGCCTTGTGCAATCTTTAGGGTTGCATCTGAGATCTCTTTTAATTGGCTTTCCGTGATGGTTATAGCTGGGAGAACGCATGCGCTATCTCCGCTATGTATTCCAGCCTCTTCGATATGTTCCATGACGCCACCTAAGAAGAGCTCTTTGCCATCAAAGAGGGCATCAACATCGATCTCAGTTGCGTTATCTAAGAATCGATCTACCAAAACTGGATGGCCCGGAGTGATTTCTGTTGCCTTTGAGATGAAACCTGCAAGTGAATTTTGATCATAAACAATCTCCATGCCACGTCCACCAAGAACATATGATGGGCGGACCAACACCGGGTAACCAATTCGATTTGCGATGTCTTCAGCCTCTAACAGAGAGGAAGCCATTCCGTATTGTGGTGCTTTTAACTTCTGCACCGTAAGGATATTTCCGAATGCACCACGCTCCTCCGCTAAATTAATTGATTCGGGTGATGTGCCAAGAATATTTACGCCAGCATCCTTCAAACCTTGTGCTAATCCAAGTGGGGTTTGACCACCTAGTTGTGTGATTACTCCCAGAACTGGACCCGCTGCCTCTTCTGCAGCGATAACTTCCAAAACATCTTCCAAGGTCAATGGTTCGAAATAGAGTCGATCGCTAGTGTCATAATCGGTCGAAACTGTCTCTGGATTGCAATTAATCATCACGGTCTCAAACCCAGCATCTCTTAAAGTAAACGATGCATGGACACAGGAGTAATCGAATTCGATACCTTGGCCGATTCGATTTGGGCCAGAACCCAGAATGATTACAGCGGGCTTGGTTCTACTCTCTACTTCAGTCTCTTGTTCGTAGCTTGAATAGTGATACGGAGTAAAGGCCTCAAACTCGGCAGCACATGTATCGACTGTCTTATAGACCGGCCTGATATTTAAATGATGGCGCAAACTCCTTAAATCTTGAAGAGAGACTCCTCGGATATTTGCTATCTGTTCGTCTGAAAATCCCAGCTGCTTGGCTTTAAACAGCAATTCCTTAGAAAGTTCGCCTGGCTGTGATAATTCAGACGCTACTTGATTTATCAAATTTATCTGCTGCAAATACCAACGATCAATCTTCGTGGCAGTGAATACTGCTTCAATATCTACGCCTGCCCAGAGTGCAAGTTGAACTTGTTGTAGTCGATACTCGGTTGGAATTCGCATCGAATCCAGCAACTGGCTGGTTGGAATCTCAGCTTTATTCGGTGGAAAAGTGAAGATCGCTTCTTTACGTTCTAGAGAGCGGAGCGCCTTTTGCAGCGCTTCTGGAAAAGATCTTCCTATTGCCATCGCCTCGCCAACAGATTTCATGGTGGTGGTCAATCTAGGATCTGCATCCGCAAATTTTTCAAAGGCGAATCTAGGTGCTTTAACCACAATGTAATCAAGGGTTGGTTCGAATGATGCCGGTGTAACTTTGGTAATGTCATTCTGAATCTCATCCAAGGTGTAACCAATGGCTAATTTTGTGGCGATTTTTGCGATAGGAAATCCAGTTGCTTTGGAAGCTAGCGCTGATGAACGAGATACTCGCGGATTCATCTCTATGACGATTATTCGACCATTATCAGGGTTTACGGCAAATTGGATATTGCATCCGCCGGTATCAACACCTACTTCACGGATGATATTGATAGCCAAATTTCTGAGTTTTTGATATTCAACATCGGTCAAAGTTAGCGCAGGTGCAACCGTAATAGAGTCCCCAGTATGTACACCCATTGGATCAAGGTTTTCGATTGAACAGACAATAACAACGTTATCTATTCGATCACGCATAACCTCTAGTTCGTACTCTTTCCAACCAAGGATTGATTCTTCCAATAGAACTTCGGAAGTTGGACTATGGCGTAACCCAGCTCCAGCGATCAACTCAAGTTCTTCAGCATTGAATGCAACACCTGAACCCAAGCCACCCATTGTGAAAGAAGGCCTAACAACCACGGGATATTGCAGCGTCTTAACCGCCTCGAAACACTCTGGCATCGTGTGACAAATCATTGATTTGGCTGATTCTCCGCCAACCTTTTCAACGATAGCCCTAAAGAGCTCTCTATTCTCACCACGTTGAATTGCTTCAACATCGGCACCGATTAATTTGACGCCATGCTTCTGCAAAATCCCACGTTCGTGTAATCCCATTGCTGCATTTAACGCAGTCTGCCCACCCAGAGTTGCAAGCACGGCATCTGGACGTTCCTTTATTAAAATTTGCTCTATCGATTCTGGGGTTATTGGTTCGATGTAAGTAGCATCGGCAAACTCAGGGTCGGTCATGATTGTTGCAGGGTTGGAGTTAATTAAGATAACTCGGATACCCTCTGCTTTTAGCACTCTGCAAGCTTGAGTACCGGAATAATCAAATTCGCAAGCCTGGCCGATAACTATGGGGCCTGATCCAATTACTAATACGCTCTTGATTGCATTATCAATGGCCATGTGTAGCCACCTTTGAATTTCTCATCAGATCAATAAACCGATCAAAAAGATAACCAGCATCGTGCGGTCCAGCTGCCGCTTCAGGATGATATTGCACGCTAAAGGCCGGTTTATCAATAAGTCTTAAACCTTCTACCACTCCATCATTTAAACCAACATGTGTAACCTCACCTGAACCAAAGACTGTGGTGAATACACCCTCAGTTGGCGCCTTTAAAGCAAAACCATGATTGTGTGCCGTGATCTCTACCTTTCCAGTTAGCTTATCGAGAACTGGTTGGTTGATACCGCGATGGCCAAATTGCAGTTTATAAGTTTCGAAACCTAGGGCACGACCTAAAATCTGGTGACCAAAACAGATTCCGAATATTGGAACCTCTAAGAGAAGCAACTCCCGTACGGTATCTACCACTTGATCCATTGTTGAGGGATCTCCAGGTCCGTTTGAGAGAAAAACGCCATCTGGTTTTAGAGACATGATCTTCTCCGCGGAAGAATCGAAAGGTATCACCGTGACCCTGACGCCCTTCTGGGCTAAAGCTTTAGGTGTTGCTGCCTTTATTCCTAAGTCCAGAGCAACCACGTGAAATTGTTGATGTTCTGGATTTACCACATAATCTTCTTTAGTTGAAACATCTGAGGAGAGAAAACTTCCTGACATTTGATCGACTTTACGAACTTCGATCACCATTTCTTCGCGAGTCAGCTCTTCTCCGCTAAAAATACCGACGCGCATTGCACCTCGGTCACGAAGATGTCTGGTGAGCGCTCTAGTGTCTACACCTTTTATTCCAACAATTCCTTGCTTTATTAATTCCTCTTCTAAAGACGAGGTAGCGCGCCAATTACTAATTACTGGAGAAGGATTACGAACCACAAATCCAGCCACCCAAATTCGACTTGATTCGTTATCTTCAAGATTCCAACCAGTATTACCTATGTGTGGAGCTGTCATTACAACTACTTGCTTGTGATAAGACGGATCGGTGAGTGTTTCCTGGTAACCGGTCATGCCAGTTGCAAATACTGCTTCTCCGAAAGTGCGGCCAGTGGCGCCCCAAGTTTCGCCATCAAAAATCCGTCCATCATCCAACACCAAGAATGCTTTGCTCATCGCTCTGCCTTCCACGTTAACTCGCCATTTAAGAAAGTCGCTAAGACGCTTCCAGAAATTTCCATGCCGTGAAATGGAGTGTTCTTACTCTTAGAGGCAACTAAATCTCGATCAACTTTCCAGCTCTTGGTTGGATCGAAGATGGTTAAGTTAGCGAATGCCCCCTCTGCAATCACACCGCCATGATCCCGGTATCGACCAATCTCTGCTGGTTTAGTCGACATCCGTTGCTGTAAATCCGCAATAGTTAGTAACTTACTCTCTACCATCGTCTGCCAAACAATTGAGAGCGCTGTCTCTAGTCCAATCATGCCAAAAGCCGCGTGTTGCCACTCGCACTCTTTATATTCTGCGGAATGAGGCGCATGATCAGTTGCCACAATATCAATGGTTCCATCGGCTAAACCTTCACGAAGTGCTAATACATCTCGCTCCGTACGAAGCGGTGGATTAACCTTGAAAATCGGATCATAACTTCTGGCCAACTCATCAGTAAGCAAAAGATGGTGAGGAGTGACTTCTGCCGTTACTTGAATTCCGCGCGCCTTTGCCCACCGAATGATCTCAACACCCCCAGCCGTTGTTAAATGGCAAATGTGCAAACGTGATTGAACATGTTCTGCAAGCAGAACATCACGAGCGATGATTGCCTCTTCAGCTACGGCTGGCCAACCTTTTAATCCTAATTGCGATGAGACAAAGCCCTCATTCATCTGTGCATCACTTGTCAACGATGGATCCTGGGCATGTTGTGCGATCACTCCATCGAACTTTTTTACATACTCTAAAGCTCTACGCATGACCAAGGCATCGCTGACGCAATTACCATCGTCACTAAATACCCGAACATTGGCGATCGAATCCGCCATCGCTCCAAGATCTGCCAACTCTTTACCAGCTAGGTTTTTGGTTACTGCGCCTACTGGAAATACCGCAGCTAGATTTGCTTCTTGACCTAGGCGAAATACTTGCTCTACCACTCCAGCAGTATCGGCAACAGGTGAGGTGTTAGCCATTGCAGAAACAGCGGTGAAGCCACCTTTGGCTGCTGCTTGCGAACCTGATGCGATTGTCTCTGAATCTTCTTTACCAGGTTCGCGAAGATGTGTATGCAGATCCACCAAACCTTGAAGTGCAATGCAATTATTTGCCTCGATTATTTTGGCGCTTTGATCAGCAACAACTGAACCGCTTGTTGAAATTCTGGAAACTCGTCCCTCTTTGATGGCGATATCAACTATGGCGCCGTTTAGATTGATGTTACGTATCAAATAACTCATTGTTCACCTGCTAAAAGTAGATAGAGAATGGCCATTCGAACATTGATTCCGTTGGTAACTTGCTCGACAATCACGCTTCTACCAGAATCCGCAGCATCAGCCGTAATCTCTAAGCCTCGGTTCATGGGGCCTGGGTGCATGATTATCGCGTCGGGTTTCATCATTTGAACTCTTATCTTATTTAAACCATAGTAACTTGAATATTCGCGGGCATTTGGGAAGAAGGATTCCTGCATCCGCTCTAATTGAATTCTCAACATCATAAGCGCATCGATCTTAGGAAGTACCTGTTCGATTGAGTAATTAATAGTTACTGGCCAATTTTCTACGCCAACTGGAAGAAGCGTAGGTGGAGCTACTAAATGCACTTTAGCGCCGAGTTTAGTAAGTAAAAGTACGTTGGATCTCGCTACTCGAGAGTGCAAAACATCTCCAACAATTGCGACATTCAGTCCTGATAAATCGTTTGATCCTTTAGCTAGATGTTTCCTTATAGTGAAAGAATCTAAAAGAGCTTGGCTTGGATGTTCGTGAGTGCCATCGCCAGCGTTGATTACGGACCCTTTTGTCCATTGTGAATCTGCCAATCTTTTTGCTGCTCCAGATGCGCTATGTCTTATGATCACAGCATCTGCACCCATCGCTTGTAATGTCAGAGCAGTATCTTTTAGCGATTCACCTTTAGAGACCGAGGATCCCTTTGCACTGAAATTGATAACATCGGCAGATAATCTCTTAGCCGCTGCTTCAAAAGAGATACGAGTGCGTGTGGAATCTTCATAGAAAAGGTTGACAATGGTCCGGCCACGAAGAGTAGGCAGTTTTTTCATTGGGGCATCTGAGACGCGAGCCAATTCTTGGGCGGTATCTAGAATAGAAATCGCATCTTCGCGAGTTAGATCATCTATCGAGAGCAGGTGCTTAATCATCCAAGAATCACCTCGTCTCTGCCATCAACTTCTGATAAGAGAACTTTTACAGATTGACTGTGATTGGTTGGAATGTTCTTACCAACGTAGTCGGCCCGAATCGGTAGTTCACGATGGCCACGATCTATCAAAACTGCAAGTTGGACTGTCTTGGGTCTACCTAACTCGCCAAGCGCATCTAGGGCCGCTCGGATAGTTCTACCTGAGAAGAGCACATCATCTATCAACACCACATCTCGACCTTCAACCCCGCTATTTTTGATAGAAGCAGAATTGTTAGACGGGATATAAGTTGGCATCAATGCGCGAGGCGCGCGCATTCGTAGATCATCACGATGTAACGTGACATCTAGGGTTCCTGCTTCTAGCGTGACGCCTTCGATCTTAGAGATTAATTGCGCAATACGTTTAGCAAGATGTGCGCCACCAGTTGGGATTCCAAGAATTAAAAGATTGCCAGAGCCTTGGTTGTGTTCGAGAATTTCATGGGCAATGCGCGTAAGCGCGCGCGCCATATCGACTTCATTCATTTATAACCACCTTCCCCACCTCTCTGGATGGGTCTTTAAAGGATCGAGTCGAAGTATAACCCCTAAAGGAAGTTAACTATCGTTACTGTAAATATGTGGGGCATCACGTGGCGATTTGCCCTTTCATGGTGGCGATTCGGCTAAGAACACCGTGAATAAATGTCGCCGAATTCTCAGTTGAAAGTTCAGATGCCAACTTCAAAGCTTCATCAATTACGACCGCTTCAGGGTTCTCACTCCAAAGCAGCTCCCAAATTGCGATGCGCAGAATATTGCGATCCACGCTCGGGATCCGATCAAAATCCCAACCTTGAATGTGGCTCCTTATCAAATCATCAATCCGAGTTTGGTTATTGGTTACACCTTGAACAATGGTTACTGCATAATCACGCAGATCGACTGTCGAAATAGTTGAAAAAGACTGGTTTCTTAGATCTAATTGAAATAGTTGATCAAGTGCTTCTTTACGTGATTTCGAACGAGCAGACACTTTAAGCGCGACCGAGATAAGAACCATCGCGGGTATCTACAAGCACCTTTTCGCCTTGCTTGATAAATAATGGTACTTGAATATCGATACCTGTTTCCAAGGTTGCTGGCTTTGTACCACCAGAAGAACGATCGCCCTGAATGCCAGGTTCTGTGTAAGTGATTTCAAGAGCAACTGAGGCCGGAAGTTCGACATAAAGAGGATTACCTTCATGCATCGCTACGATTACTTCAGCATTTTCCAACATGTAATTGGCTGCTTCGCCAACTGTTGCTCCAGAGATCGTAATCTGATCGTATGAAGAGGTATCCATGAAAACATAATCTGAACCGTCTTTATACAAATATTGCATATCTCGCTTTTCAACCACTGCGACTTCAACCTTGACGCCAGCATTGAAAGTCTTTTCAACAACTTTTCCGGTGAGTACCTGCTTCATCTTGGTACGCACGAATGCCGGACCTTTTCCTGGTTTTACGTGCTGGAACTCAACTACAGTCCATAGAGAGCCATCTAAATCTAAGGTCATCCCGTTTTTCAGATCATTTGTTGTTGCCACTTTAGCGCTCCCTGAGTTTTGATTAACTGCGTGATTTTATCTAATAATCAATTTAATTAGAAATCAAAGACTTCATAGCGATTAAAGCCAATTTATAAGAATTTGGACCGAAACCAGAGATCGTCCCTTGCGCAACGCCACTGATTACCGAGGTATGACGGAAATCCTCGCGAGCTAAAGGATTTGATAGATGGACCTCAATTAAAGGTGATTTGACCATCTCTGCAGCGTCATGAATAGCGATTGAATAGTGAGTAAAAGCTGCTGGATTGATGATTACCGGAAGGCTTTGATCAGCAGCTTCATGAAGCCATTTAACGATAGTAGCCTCATCATCACTCTGACGAATATCGATACTTAATCCTAAATCCGCCGCAGATTTGGAGATGAATTCCTTTAGCTGTTCCCAATTTAAATCTCCGTAATATTTAGAATCACGAATATCCAATCGTCCTAAATTTGGACCATTGAGGATGAGAATCTTCATCTGCTTATTCTCTCATAAACAGATGCCAAAAGTTCTGAGGATGGATTCTCTATACGATTACATTTGCCGATTTCTTGAAGTCCCACAAATCGAAGCTGTCCAGTTCGGTTCTTCTTATCTGAAAGAAGCAAATTTTCGATGTTTGACCAAGCGCTCAAAGAATAGGAAGTTGGAAGTTGCAAGTTTCTTAAAATTTGATAATGCTCTGAGACAACCGCTTGATCTAAATTGTTGACTTCTTTTGAAAGTTCAGCAGCAAAGCACATCCCAATTGCAACAGCTTCACCATGTCGCAACTGATATCCACTCTCTTTCTCTATTGCATGACCTAGAGTGTGGCCGTAGTTCAATATCTCTCGAAGGTAACTCTCTTTGAAATCGCTGCTGACTACCTCAGCTTTCACCGAAACCGAACGGTGAATCAGATCCAATTGCAGATCCCTATTCTTGATGACATCTTGTAACGTCTGATCTCTCAATAAGGAGATGATCTTGGCATCTTGGATAAAGCCTGTCTTAACTACCTCCGCTAAACCGGCCGCGAAATCTCGATCAGAGAGAGTGCTTAGCCAATCCAAATCAATGAGAACTGCGTTAGGAGAATGAAAAGAACCGATTAAATTCTTTCCATGCTCAGCATTAATGCCAGTTTTCCCACCGACAGATGCATCCACCATCCCTGCCAACGTAGTTGGAAAGGCAATCCAATCTATTCCACGCATCCAAGTAGCTGCTGCAAAGCCTGCGACATCGGTGACTGTGCCTCCACCGATCGCAATTATTAGATCACCGCGGCTGATACCCAACTCTCCCAATTGTTGCCAAATCCTTGAAATAGATTCCAGGTTCTTGCCGGACTCGCCATCTGATATCTGTATGGTTGGTAAACCAGTATCTACATCAAATTTTTCACTACAGATCACTACGGCCTTCTCGCGACCTTCAATCCAGTCTTGTAAAGATACTTTCCAATCAACACCTATCTCTACTTGATACTTACGCTCCGAGCTAACCGGTACCGTTTTCATAAGTTCTCAACGATTCTCGATACGATTTCTGAAACTTCAAGATCACTTACATCAATATTCAAGTCCGACAAACTCTCATAAATTGGGCGACGATCAGACATTAGTTCGCTCCACTTCTGGCGCGGATTAACCATTAGCAGTGGGCGGGCTTTATCGAACCCAACTCTTGGTGAAACTGCCGAAAGGGAGATATCTAAAAAAACTTTCTTTGCGGATGAATTTCGAAGCGCAGATTGTGTGGCGACGCTGGTAATTGCTCCACCTCCTAGGGATAAAACACCTCTGCAATCACGTAACGCATCAATAACTACGCTCTCTTCGACCAATCTAAAATGAGCCTCACCATCATCAACAAATATCTCGGAGATGCTTTTACCTTGATCAGCTTCTATTAATTCATCTGTATCCGTAAAATCGCACTCCAATATTTTGGCGAGCTCTCGGCCTACAGTGCTCTTTCCGGCGCCCATAGGTCCTATCAAAACTAAATCAGGAGTCATTATTTATATGGCAGATTCTCAATGTACGAATTGAAGTTTCTGCGTGTTTCAGTGACGGAATCGCCGCCAAATTTCTCTAGAACCGCCTCCGCCAAAACTAAAGCCACCATCGCTTCAGCAACTACGCCCGCTGCAGGTACTGCGCACACATCAGAGCGCTGATTAATTGCTTTAGCTGCCTCTCCTGTTGCCACATCAATAGTATCTAGTGCTTTTGGGACAGTTGAAATCGGCTTCATTGCTGCTCGTACTCGAAGCAGATCGCCAGTACTAATGCCACCTTCAGTGCCGCCAGCTCGCTTTGAACGACGAGCGATTCTGCCATCCGACATTTCAATTTCATCATGCGCTGCAGAACCGCGTCTTGTGGCAGTAGTAAAACCATCCCCTAATTCGACGCCCTTAATGGCTTGAATCCCCATAAGTGCGCCTGCTAATCGACTATCTAATCTTCGATCCCAATGTACGTGTGAACCCAAACCCACTGGAACTCCATATGCAAGTACCTCAACAACGCCACCAAGGGTGTCACCATCTTTATGTGCACTTTCAATCTCTTTTACCATTTCAGCGCTCGCATTTGTATCTGCACATCGAACTGGATCTGAATCGATGCGCGCTAGATCGGTGATGGTTGGCAATGAAACATTTTCAGCTACCTTCGCAGCGCCAATGGAAACCACGTGACTTAGAATTTCGATGCCGACGCTCTGTTTTAAAAATGCCTTTGCAATTGCTCCTAGCGCAACTCTTGCTGCCGTCTCTCTGGCAGAGGCGCGCTCTAAAATCGCTCTAGCATCATTAAATCCATATTTCTGCATTCCAACTAGATCTGCATGACCAGGACGTGGTCTTGTTAATGGTGCGTTTCTAGCAAGATTGCCAATCTCTTCAAGTGGCACGGGATCTGCCGACATAACCTTCTCCCATTTCGGCCACTCGCTATTGGCGACTTCAACACTGATTGGACCACCTTGTGTCTGGCCAAGTCGGACACCGCCTGTTATTCGTACTTTATCGGCTTCAAAGCTCTGCCTGGCTCCGCGTCCGAAACCTAATCTTCGTCTAGATAACTCATGATCAATATCTTGAGTTGTGATTTCAATGTGTGAAGGCATCCCCTCAATGATTCCCGTTAAAACAGGACCATGTGATTCCCCTGCAGTTAGCCAACGCATAGGAGAATTATTTCAGATAAATCCGAATCTCATCGCCAAATATTCCGGAATTCCCTTGAAGTCCTAAATCCCATTAGAAATCCCATTAAGAGGTAAAAACGAGCAATGTTAGAAGAATGATCGATTGGCATAAAAGAAACCTAAAGCCATGAATGGAGCCATAGGAATTTTGATTCCATACAAAGCCTTGAATCCTTCTCTTTTGGCCCTGTTTAAAAATATCAATATCGATATTAGTAGCGCAGCCAATAACGAATAGAACCACCACTCATAGCTCCAATTAAATTGAGAACTCCAAATCTGAATACCTGCAGCTAGTTTGATATCCCCTGCACCCAGGAACTTTGAGGTAAGAAACCAAAGCGCAATCGCAAGAATCAAAATCGAAAGGGTCTCGCTACTCAACCAGATAAATGATGAGAATATGAACGGGTATGTAAGCCAATTAGGAATCTTGTGTTCCCGAATATCTATGATTGTTGCAATGATTAGAACTAAACTTACGAAAATTAGTGGTAGTTGATTCATTTCCGATCTTTTAACTCAGCCAGAGCGGCCGTCTTCAGGATTGGAGACATCAATTTTCGATCAATCACAAAGCCAGTCATGAGATGAATTTGATCAATTGCTTGGTGAACTAAAAGATCAATTCCGCTAATAACCTGCCCTTGCCATTTATCAGCTAACGAAGTTGGCCAAGGATCGTACAGTGACTCAAAGAGCACTCCTGAGCCTGCTGGTAAATTATCTGCCACCCCTTTAGGAGTTGTATTTATAACTAAATCGGAATCAAGTCGCACATCTTCCCAGCTTAAGAATTCAAGTTCCGCCTGCTGGACTATCTCGCGAATCAATTTCTCGCGGCCTTTAGAACGATTGATAACTTTTATTCTTCGATCAGGGGCATCCACTGCAGCTATCGCTGCCCTGGCTGTTGCTCCCGCTCCAATGATTGTCACAGTTTCAAAATTTTGTACCTCATTCTCTGCCAACGCCCAGATGAATCCCGCAACATCAGTAGAAGTTGCAAACCAGCCTTCAAGAGTAGGAATTAGAGTGTTTGCAGAGAAAATTTGTTTTGCAAGTGGATCAACCACATCAGCTACTTTAAAGATAACCTCTTTAAGCGGCATGGTAAGTGAGAAACCAATCCAATCTGCTGGCGTTCTATCGACCTCTCGGATAAATCTTTCTAATTCGTTCTCCTTAACTTCAACAGCGTCGTATTTACCTTCTATACCCAATGCTAAATAGGCTGCATTATGGATAGCGGGAGAAAGTGAATGAGAGATCGGCGAACCCAAAACCGCTGCACGCTTTCTCATTTGAATAGCCCCGCCTTAACATTTCTTTGAAACTCTATTTTCCACTTAAGGAATTCATCGTGGGACTTGGTAAACCTAGTATCTCCAGGTTTAACAGTAATGAAATAGAGCCAATCACCAGCTGCAGGCTTCATCGCAGCTTTTAGCGCAGCTAAACCTGGGTTGCCGATAGGACCTTTGGGCAGTCCATAGTAACGATAAGTGTTATAAGGAGAATCAATCTTCGTAGATGCTGTGGTTACCCAGATTGAGCCACGTTTTTTCAACGCATATTGAACTGTCGCATCTAGTTGCAGCGGCATGCCAATTTTTAATCTGTTATAGATAACACGCGATACCTTTGGGAAATCCACCGGATCACCCTCTGCTTGTATCAAGGATGCAATTATCAATTTCTCATATGGTTTTTCACTCTCAAAAAATCCGATTCCTGATGCCACTTCTACAAACCGATCCACCATTTTCTGGAGTGCAGAATTACTGGTTGCATCTTTTGCAAAAGAGTATTGAGCTGGGAAGTAGATACCTTCTGAATTGGAAAAACCTTCTGGAATTACCAATTGTTTTAGCGCTTGATCGAGATTAGTGAAATTGTTCCTTGCCATTTTTTCAAAGATCTCACTTCTCCAATCACCTTCTATGACTGAAATGAGATTCTGAATCCGCTTGGTATCTAAAAGTTGATCTAACGCCTGACGCGCAGAAATCTTCGTGTTAATTGAATATTCACCAGGTGCAATTTGCATGGATCTTGGGTCACCAATTGCGAGCTGATAGAAGGATGTAACTGAAGCAGTTACGCCTGCCTTGTAGAGATTCTGAGCAATTTCAAGGCCCGTTGCTGAATCCCCTATATGAAACGAGATTGTCTGCTCGTTCTTGGAGATCTCTCGAGTAGGAAAATCAGCAACCTTAGAAAGGTTGCTCCTAATTAGAAAGAGTGAGAAAGCCAATATGAAAGTAAAAGCGATACCAGCTAAGGCTGGCCAATATTTACGCCAAAGTGATTGAATTGATGATCTTTTACCGTCTGTCACGCTTATCCATTTCAACACCCAGCTCTAAAATTGCAGTGGCAGCTAGTTGATCAATCAATCCGCGACTTTCTTTCGCGCTTTTCCCTGCTAACCGTAATTTCTGCTGGGCGCTTTTACTTGTTAACCGCTCATCAATTAATTGAACTGTGACTCCAAAACTCTCTTCAAACCTCTGTACAAAATTGGAGACGCTCTCAGCAGTTGTACCTTCGACCCCGCTTAATTGCTTGGGTTTACCCACATAAACCTTGGTTGGTTGATACTCGGAAACTATTTCAGATAGCTTAGAAAACAAAGTGTGATCGTTCTTTAAAGTAGTAAGCGGTGTGCAAACTAATCCGTCCTCGTCACAGAGCGCTATTCCTACTCGGACTTGGCCAAAATCGATTCCGAGCCTGCGCCCAAATCGCATTAGCTTGAAATCTCCTGCTCTATCGCAATCAACGCATTTGCCACTTGGCTTGGATCGATTCCGCCGCCTTGTGCGAAATCATCCTTCCCACCACCGCCACCGCCCAAAATAGTTGAAGCTAACTTCACTAGCGCTCCTGCTTTAACACCTTTACTTCGTGGCGCTTGCGAAACTGCGGTAACCAAAATCGGCTTCTTATCGATCACGCTAACTAGCGCGACTACGCTCTCACCTAAGCGATTGCGAATATCAAGAGCCATCGTTCGCAAATCTTCTACTGCAATTCCATCATCTAAATGAGAAGCAAGGAACTTAAATCCGTTTATATCCTTGGCGTTCGAAATCAAACCAGATACTTGTGCGAGAGCTTGCGCGGATCGGATCTGGCCCAACTCTTTCTCAATCTCCTTCAAGCGATCTATCAGACCGTTAATTCGTTCTGGTAGCTCTTCCGCTTTTGAGCCCTTAATGAGATCAGTTAGTTGATTAACTAAAATATGCTCACGAGCCAGGAATTTATATGCATCAACACCAACTAGCGCTTCAACGCGGCGCACGCCTGCACCAATAGATGATTCTGAGAGAATCTTGATTAGACCGAGCTGTCCCGTGCGAGAGACGTGGGTTCCGCCGCAAAGCTCCTTTGCCCAATCACCAACGCTTACAACTCGTACTTGATCGCCATATTTCTCGCCGAAGAGTGCCATGGCGCCCATTTTCTTCGCTTCGTCTTGGCTCATTACTTCAGCAGTAACTTCCCAATCCTCAAGCAAGAGAGTGTTTACACGAGCTTCAACATCGCTTAAAACAGATGCTGAAACGGCGCCAGTTGCTGGAAAATCAAAACGGAATCTACCTGGTGAATTCTCAGAACCTGCCTGTGTTGCGGTCTCACCTAAAATTTCGCGGAAAGCTTTGTGAACCATATGTGTTGCAGAGTGTGCGCGAGAGATAGCGCGACGACGCTCTAAATCAATTGAAGCATGAACCTGATTTCCTAATTCAACTGAACCTACGATTACACGCCCTCTATGTATGTTCAATGAAGGAACTGGTGCTTGCACATCATCGATTTGAATCTTTGCACCGTTACTTAAGGTGATAATTCCACCATCTGCTAATTGCCCGCCACCTTCAGCATAGAAAGGGGTGCGATCAAGAATTACCTCTACCTCGTCACCTTCCGCGGCGCTATTTGCGCTACGACCATCTACTAATAGACCACGCACTTTCGCTTCCGCTTCTAAATGCTGATAACCAATAAATTCAGAAACACCCATCTCATCAGCGATCTTTCGATACTCCGTGAGATCGGTATGGCCGCTCTTCTTCGCTTTGGAATCGGCTTTAGCGCGTTCGCGCTGTTCTTTCATGAGTCTACGGAAACCTTCAGAATCAACTTCGAGACCCGCTTCATTTGCCATCTCTAGGGTCAGGTCAATTGGAAATCCATAGGTATCATGTAATTTGAAAGCCGAATCGCCGGAGATCAATTTGCCACCGGCTTGCTTTACCTCATGTGCTGCAGAATCAAATATTAAAGTTCCACTCTTTAAGGTCTGTAAGAAAGTTTCTTCTTCAGCAATTGCCACCTTTTGTATACGACTTTGATCCGTTATTAACTCTGGATACTGGGGGCTCATTGCCTTTATAGATGCTTCTATTAGCTCTTTGATAACGGGCTCTTCAGAGCCAAGTAGGCGCATATTTCGAATAGTTCTACGCATCATTCGGCGGAGCACATAGCCACGTCCTTCATTGCCCGGCGTGACCCCATCACAAATTAACATGGCGGCGGTGCGAGCATGATCTGCAATTACGCGCAGCGAGACATCGCTCTTTGCAGATGCTCCGTATTTAACACCCGTTAAATCAACCGCTTTATTTAGAATAATTCGAGTGGTATCAATTTCGTAGATGTTTTCGACGCCTTGCAAAATAGCGGCCATACGTTCTAAGCCCAACCCAGTATCAATATTCTTATTTGGTAGCTCACCCATTATTGGATAATCAGTTTTACCAGAACCTGCGCCTCGCTCGTATTGCATGAAGACTAAATTCCAGACCTCTAGATATCGCTCTTCATCAGCGATCGGTCCGCCATCTTTTCCATACTCTGGTCCTCGGTCATAATAGATTTCAGAACATGGTCCGCATGGTCCGGGTACACCCATAGACCAATAGTTATCATTCATATCTCGACGTTGAATACGTTCCTTGGGAACGCCAATTACTTTATGCCAGATCTGCTCGGCTTCATCATCATCTTCATAGACAGTGACCCAGAGCCTGCTCTCAGGAAATCCGTATCCGCCGTCAGCGATTGGTCGAGTGAGCAAATCCCAAGCTAACTTAATCGCTCCTTCTTTGAAGTAATCACCGAAGGAGAAATTTCCACACATTTGAAAAAAAGATGCATGTCGAGTTGTCTTACCGACTTCATCAATATCTAAAGTACGGACACATTTCTGAACTGATGTGGCGCGTTTATATGGTGGCGCCACCTCTCCCAAAAAGAAGGGCTTAAAGGGAACCATACCGGCGTTAACTAAGAGAAGATTCGGGTCATCAGCAATTAAAGACGCAGATGGAACTACTACGTGTGGAAGGTTTTCGCGATTGCCCGACTCAAAGAAGCGCAACCAGCGTGCGCGGATATCTGCGGAATCCAATTATTTTTTCTTTCCGCGTTTCTTTGCTCCTGCAGCAAGTAACCCAAGCGCTTTTACAGCTGGACCACCTTTCGATACGAAATCCTCTGCAGCGCCGGCAACCTTGTCAGTTACATTTTCTACATTCTTGGTAATGCGATTGATGCTCTCTAGGGGACCATTTACCAACTCGACGGTGCGAGTAGATTCTTTGATCAACGGGGTGGTCTCGTCAGTTAGAGTCTTTAGAGTCAACTTGGCTTCATCGATAAAGCGGCTGAGTCGAACCACTGCATAACCGATCGCAGTCGCGATAATTAATAGCGAACATGAAGCGATTATGGTTGCAATTCCACCAGGTCCCATGGCGCTACCTTACCAATTACCCAACGATAACCTCCGAAATAACCCCTCAAGGAAGGCTCTTTGCAGAAACAGTTAAGAAATTAAGAGCTAACTGCAGGCAACGCGGGAAGCGCAATCTCTGGAGTTCTATGCTCTAGATGGGCGCCTACACATGCTTTGTGATACTGCTCAATCTCTTTCATAAATTGATCGTCCAAATAAGGTCTGCCATCGGCGATGGTCCCAAGTTGGCCTTCGATCACTGCAACCACATCTTCACCAGGCAATGTCTTGTGAGTTTCTAAGGCATGTGCCAGCGCCAAAACTTCACGTCGATTTTTCTTTAATAGTTGTTCAGCCTTATCGAGCAGCTGATTCAAATTATCTTCGATTCGGTCTGATAGCGCTCTACGTAGTTCGCGATCATTCTCATCTCGACCTTTGCCACCGCCTGGAGCGCCAACTTCAAATCTACGATTTGAAGCATGAGAAGAGATGGTTGAGCCCATTCCCCAATGACCTTCCATCAAACTTGCAATAGCTGTCGCGGATTCTAAATCTCCAGAGACACCTGATGAATTATCGCCATCAAAGAACATTCTCTCTCCGGCTAAAGATGCAAGTGAAACTAGGATGTCAGATTGGTATTCACTCTTCCAACGAGTGAACTGATCATCTGGTGGAATGCTGGCAACCATGCCTAGATAGTCGCTACCTTTTTCGATCGTTGCTAAATCAATATTCATATGCTGTCGCACGCGATGTGCCACCACTGCATGACAGGCCTCATGGACTGCAATGGCATGACGTTCGCGCTCGATGTATTCCACATCCTCGGATGGGCCTAATTCCTTCTGTTGCTTAGCTCTAATTACATCTGGCCAAGTAATAGAAGTTCTGCCATCTCTGATTGCGATGATCAGCGCTTCATTGATCATGTCTTTGATAGTTGCACCGGTTGAATACGGTGTCATAATCGCTAGCTTTTCAATCTCTTCAGGTGAGAGTGAATGTGAGACTTTATCTAAATAGCCCTGATAGGTGCGAACGCGTCCATTTTTACTTGGATAACCAACGCGATACATGCGATCGATTCGACCTGGTCTAAGTAGCGCTTCATCTAGGGCTTCCGGCATATTGGTAGCCATAACTACCAGAATTCGATATTTAGGTGGATTCTTAGGACGCATTCCTAAAGTTCTTCTAACTATTCGATTAAAGAAGCCCCTTGGTTTCTTAAGTCCTGAAAGTTCTGTCAGTAGCGCCTGCAAAGTTCCCATACCGCCACCACCGCCACCTGCAGCGCCACCCATAACAAATTTTTCACGCGTTAGAACATTTACCGCTGCTTCAGATAAATAATTTCCTCCGTGGCAGCGATCTGCTTCCATACGTTGACCGGTG
>JACCDW010173634.1_pt1 | contig 20674 bp, 17 predicted proteins | sample 7449781 | NCBI WGS metagenome assembly JACCDW01 (sample SAMN15323449, study PRJNA562643) | freshwater metagenome | isolation source: river surface water | place: USA:Blue River Watershed | collected 2017-08-18
TTTGGGTCTATTTTTTCTGAAAAGGATTTGTAGAGAATCCTCATTTTTCTACATTTGCAACACTTAAAAGGATGGTGATATAGCTCAGTTGGTAGAGCATCGGACTGAAAATCCGTGAGTCGGTGGTTCGAGTCCACTTATCACCACAACCCCGGTCTTCCTAGATCGGGGTTTTTTTGTCTTATTTTTTGATGCATTATCCATTGCTTCTCATCCATTTGTACTGCCAAAATAGAAAATAGTCTGCATGCATACTATTTTTCAGCAAATTTAAAATTCGATTTAAGTTTCGCCTACCTCAAAACCAAGGTAGAATACGCTCGGAATTCTCTTTGCTCACCCTAAGAACACGAAGCAGATAGATTTGTTGGGATACCTTCAGGTCTTTACACCTTTTGCCAAAACGATAGGCTAAGGCTAGTTCCCTATTTTTTAATTTTTAAAGCCATTTCTGCCACCCGTTTTCCAAGACCCCTTCCCTTTACTAAAAATTGCTCCTCCACTTTTCCAGTTTGAAATGGAGCCTCACCTGTGATCGCTGAAGCACCAAAGGCCGCTTCCGTCTCCGCTCCACCCAAGACCAACATTCCCTGAATGAGCATGGAATGGAGCAGGTTTAGCTGAACCAATTCCTCTCCAATAGACAGCCCTCCACCCGTTACAAATGCAGCTCCCAACTTGTTTTTAAGTGGTCTGCCTTCAAAGGGCCAGCTATTGATAAATTGCTGTACCTCGGGGGCAACGTTTGCATTGTATACGGGCGAGCCAATCACAATCGCTTCGGCTTCGAGTAACTCTTGGTTGCTTACCTTCTCGATGGGAAGTAAAAGCACCTGAACACCAGAGACAGATTTTGCCCCCTCCTCCACAGCTTGTGCCATGGCTCTGGTATTTCCAGATTGACTGTAGTAGGCAATCAAGACCAGGGGCTTGTGCTGCCCATACACGGACAAAGACAGGAAAAAGTATCCCAAAATCAAAGAAATAGTCAGTCGCATAAATTTTAATTTGCTCCCCCAATTTGAGAAAAAAAATCCCCATCTCATTACTGAGACGGGGATTAAACGTTGCAGGTAGGTCAACTTATTTCTTCCAGCTAGCCTTGCCACCCTTGGCAGAATCCACAGTAACCGTGTAAGCAGATCCTGAGGAAACAATCCACCTTACTTGTACTGCTCCCATACCTGGGATATTGGCCACTGCCATTTTTTCTGGGGAATGGGTCTGCTCCTTGTACTTCTTCATGTCGGCGTCTTCCACCACAAATCCTGCCAGCACTTTGGCACCAGACAGCGTCACGTAATCTGGACGCTCAATGCGGTACTTCAAATCTTGGCTGGCGTGAGTCGGCATCATGCGCTCGTTGAAGATCGTGGCCGTAATGGCTTTCAATCCTCCTCCCAACTCTTCTTCCTCCACCTCGGTGATGGAAAGCTTGGGCGTATGGTAGGCATGGTAAATGGTAAAGGCAGTATTGCGGTGTGCATCCTGCTCCAATAGGAATCCTGGGTGCGCACGACCAAAGGTCTTTTTGAAGCCGCCAATCTCCACCGTACCAAACTGCGGATGCTTGTATTCTTTGTAGTTGACAAAGGCATCTCCAAAAGTCAAGAGCTGATCTACTTTGAGCTGCTCCTCTTGGTTGCCTCTCCCTGCTTCTTTATTGAAGTACAGGTAGGAGACCATCAGCTCGTTGGTGTAGGTAAATATCCCTCGATTTCCATAAAACCAATCTAGCTCCCCACCAAATACCGAATACAAATCCTTGTACACCGTCAGGTAACGGTAACCTGGGATCATTTCTTCACCTTTCTTACCTATGGCATCGTAAATTCGAATATCCTCTCTGTTGTAGGTATTGAGATCTTCCTCCGCGCCTGGGCCTCGAAGTATCATCCCACCTGAATTGTGAAAACTCTGTGCTCCTGCGATATTTGGATGCTTCCAAACAAACTCCATTACCGCACGATTTTCAGGTAGCGTAAACGGATAGCGCATGGCACCTCGTTGGATATAATCCGGCTGCCAGTTCCAACCCCAATCGCGGTTGGGGTCATAGTAGCCAATCCCATCTTCGTTGACTTCACCATCTCCATCGTTATCGACTCCTTCTTGACCGAGCATTTCGTATTCACCTACTTGATCAGGACCTACTTGCATTAGTCTCCGTGGATCCAAAGGATCTTTGATAAATCTACCTGTTGGAGACTTGCGAATCATCATGGTGATGTGACCATCACCGTCAAGGTCATCCATTCTATCCTCTCCATTTTTGCCATCACCATCGTTGTCCAACACAAGCATTCCGGAGCGAGGTGAACTAGCCGTATTGGGCTCCTTGAAGAAGTTATTTCGAGCATCTGGATTGATGGTCGGGGTGATGTAGAAAGTCTTGTCTTTGAGCAGTTGCTTCACAAATTCATTGTCCCCATGCATCTCGGTCAAGTACCAGGCGACATAGAGCGAAAATTCTCCTCCCTGCACCTCATTGGAGTGGATATTTCCATCGATCCACATGGCCGGCTTGTCGGTATCTTTGCCTGAAGCGAAGTCGGTGATGGTCAAGGTCAAGATGTCTCTTCCCTCCACAGACTTGCCAATGGACTCAATGCGGGCAATTTTGGGATGTGCTACTGCAATTTTTTTCATCAAATCCCAAAGCCCCTCCGCGCTGTAGTAGCGGTTCCAAGCAATCTCCACCTTGGGTTGGTGAGGCGTGCCGATGGCCCGAATGTAATTTTCTTGTTGTGCACTTACTTTAAAGGAACTTAGCGATAAAGCTCCCAAAGCCAAGGCAGTTACGGTATGTTTGATATTCATGATCTTCATGGCTTAGAATGTTACAGTTTGGGTAGCAAAACCTGCATGCGGAGCACCTGCTTTCAATTGCACCGGACCCTTGCTACGCACGATCCAGCTGAAGCTTATTTTTTCATATGCGCCTAGCGAATCGACAAGCTTCACCTTGTCTCCAGAAATCAGTTGATCTGCGGGCACATCAATATCTACCCGTAGCTTTCTGAGCCAACGCGACCTAGTCCCCATTTCAGAATGCGTAGGTAGCGGGGAATTATTGAATAAATCTACCGTGATGCGGGTTAGTCCATTTCCCAAGGACTCTGATTTAAGCTGGTGAAACTCCAGTTTTGGCTGCATTGCAGCCAGCTTAAGGATAAATTCATTGTGCTGCTTGGCGATTTCCTCCACTTTCTCAAAAGGAGGGTTCACCAGTTTAAAAGGCTTGATGCCCCCCACTTCTACTTTTTGGTTGGGAAAATCAGGATGCTTTACTGCGGTCCAGGGCACAAAATTATCCTGCTTCAAGGAATCTGACCAAGCTAAGAAATTAGCTTCGGCGTTGGTTTTCCCCTTGTATTCCGGGTTCCAGTAGGCTGGTGTGGAAAAGCTGTAGCGCGCAAAGTGAAAATAGGCCCATTGGAAAAAATCCCCATCTGTCCCTTGATTGGTTTGTTGAAAAGCTTTAGCAGGAACAGTTTTGGTATAGAGTTCAGACACCATAGCATTGGTGGCCTGATCTTTTTCCAAAATGGAAGTCACTACCCGCTTACGTGCATCACCTGCCGAATACTTCAGTGGAGTACTCAAGTTATTTGCTGGTGAAAAGGTCACAAATGCGAAAATATTCCACTGCTCAAAAAGGTAGTCCAATAGGGCTCTGCTCTCGAGTTGCGACACCGCAATGTCTCCTGCGAGGGGCTCAAATACTGGGAATTTATAGCTGAGCGATTTGTTGAAGGCGATGCCTTCGGTGAGGTCTTCGGCAAATTTGCCATCCTTGTCGGAATCCACACTTTCCTTAAAGACCCTGTATTTTCCAGCTTCTCCCTTTGCTCGATCTGCTTTTACCAATACGCGGGCATCTTCTTTGGAAGTAGTCCAGTCCCCCATGGGATCTGCAATACGCATCCAGGTGATGAGTCCATCTCCATTTAGATCACGGTATCCGTTGTCTCCGGCTACCCCATCACGGTCGTGGTCGATGGCTACAGCATTGCCTCGACGCTCGTACTTCAAGACATCGTGGTACTGCGCATAGGCGTCAGGGGATAGGTTGGGGAACACATAAAACGTAGTGGATTCAAGTGCCTTGGCATTTTCACCTACGAGCTTTTCGGCAAACTGAAGCGCAAGCTCTACGCTGAGCACATGGTATCCTTCTACCCCACCAACCACCGCGATCGCGGGCTTTTGATCTTTGGCTCCGGCACCAATTTTCAAAGCATAAATTTCCTTGCCTCCAGCAGTCTTGGTCAGCGTCTTTACCTCTACTGCAGGATTAGCGCTGAGTTTTTGGATGCGTTGAGCGGTTTGACTGAGTGTAGGGTAGTCGCTTTGGGCCAAAGAATTGCCACAAATCGTCGTCGCCAGCAACAGTCCAAAAAAGAGGTGTTTTCTCATATTGGGTCGTGTTTTCGGATGTATTCAAAGAGTAAATGAAGGGAAAGTTTAGGAAAAAAATGGGAATTTGAGTGGAGAGTTTTTCTGATTCTCAAAAATGGAGGTGGAAGGAATGGGTAGAGGATGAATGGTGAAGGAGCGACAGGAACTTGCTCCTTTCACAAAAAATGACGTATTTCAAGGATTAATGCACTAGTCATGTACAGAAAACTTGCCCTCGCCATTGCTTTTTCTCCACGAATGGAGGCCTTAATTGCCGAAGCCCGAAAATTGATTAGCATTTTTGATGGTGAGCTTGTTTTAATCCATGTGGGCACCAAAACTCCTGTGCTGGAAGCTCAATTAGACGAGATCCTTTCTCGTCATTGTGGGGATCTGCGCCGCATCAAAACCATTTGGAAAGAAGGAAAGCCGGCGAAGACCATCTTGAAGACCTGTGAGGAAGAAGGAGTTGATCTTTTGGTCTTGGGAGCCTTGAAAAAAGAAGGGCTACTCACATATTACATCGGATCGGTAGCTCGAAAAGTAATTCGCAAATCCAAATGTTCCGTATTGACTTTGATTGATCCCAAGATTGAGACCACCCATTTTTCAAAGGTGGTCATCAACGGGACCGAATTGGAAATTACGCCACGCGTGATTGCAAGAGGCCTTAAATTCTGCCAAGCAGAACAATCCAGCCAGGTGCATATTCTGAATGAAATCAAATTATATGGCTTCCAGATGGCTACTGCAGGGGAAGGAACAGAAACAGAAGTGGCCAATACCCGACGCAAATTGGTCCAGGATGAAATCCTATATGTTCAGGATATTTTGGACAAACTCGACCAAACGGGCTTGAAGATCAACATCAAGGTGACTGCAGGGAAATGGGCGGTAGAATTAGTCCGGTTTTGTGAATCCATCGAATCAGACTTGTTGATTATGGGGGATGAGCAAGGTCTTACCTTTATTGATCGCCTTTTCCCTCACGATTTGGAGGGTATTTTAGAGGAGCTTCCGTGCAACTTGCTAATTGTGAAGTAGGAGATGGAAAGTTTAGCACATCAGGACGTAATCAACTTATTACTTAAGCTAGCAACCATGTTGCTGTTGGCCCGCGTTTTTGCTGAGGTAGCACAAAAATTCAAGCAGCCGGCGGTAGTGGGGGAAATTTTGGCAGGGATAATTTTAGGTCCAACAGTCCTTGGAATGGTTGGCCCAGAGTTTTTCGAATTTTTATTTCGCAGCAATCCTTCCGCTAATCTTGCTTTGGACGGGATAGTTCAAATGGCTGTAATCCTACTTTTATTTATAGCAGGATTAGAAGTGGAACTCCACCTAGTTTGGTCTCAAGGGAAATCAGCGGTAAGCATCAGTGTTTTAGGCTTAGTGGTTCCCTTTATTTTTGGTTTTCTTGCCCCCTACTATTTTTCAGAATTCTTTGGAATCTCTGAAGACAAAAAATTGCTCTTTTCCTTATTTATGGGAACAGCCATGTCAATTACCGCCCTGCCAGTCGTCGTACGGATCTTGATGGACATGAATTTGTTTAAAACCAAGATGGGTATGGTCATTGTTGCTGGTGCCATGGTCAATGACTTGATTGGTTGGTTGATCTTTTCTGTGATCCTTTCTTTTATGGGAAAAGCAGGAAATTTCTCTTTGATCAACACGATCGGGATTACCCTACTCTTTACCGTCTTCATGCTCACCCTAGGAAAAGGATTGCTGAACAAGGTACTCCCTTGGACAAACAAAAAGTTGGCTTGGCCAGGTGGCGTTCTTTCTTTGTCCATGGCTTTTTGTTTTTTGGCAGCTGCCTTTACCGAATGGCTGGGAATTCACGCCATCTTTGGAGCTTTCCTTTTTGGCGTAGCCCTTGGCGACTCAGATCACCTGTCTGAAAAGGCAAAAGAAATTATCCATCAGTTCATCAACAACATATTCGCCCCGCTATTCTTTGTTTCTATTGGTCTGAAAATCAATTTCTTTACCAACTTTGACCTCGGCTTAGTGTTAGTCATTCTTGTAATCTCCTTCGCTGGGAAAATTATTGGAAGCGGCTATGGAGCCCTCCGCTCAGGGTATAGTCCCAAGGATGCCTTAGCAGTAGGTTTTGGAATGAATGCACGTGGGGCAATGGAAATTATCTTGGGCTTAATCGCCTTGGAAAATGGCCTTATCGATGAAAAATTATTCGTTGCCCTCGTGGTAATGGCCTTAGTCACCTCGATGTCTGCAGCCCCTTTGATGAAATGGGCGCTCAAAAAGAAGCCAGAAGAATCCGATTGACCCTTGCCTAAATCACTTTCAGGTGCTTTTACCCTTGTTTTAAACTTAGTTTCAAAAAAGTAAAACAAAGGGACTATTTTTGGGCTTTTCTAGGGAAATACATTGCCTTATGTCTACGAGTCAAGCAAAAATAGGAGTCTTATTAGTCAATTTGGGTACCCCAGACAGCACCAAAACAGGGGATGTCCGGAAGTACCTCCGGGAGTTTTTAATGGATGGACGCGTGATTGACTTTCCATTTATTCCCCGATGGATGCTGGTCAACCTGATTATTGCGCCCTTCCGAGCTCCCAAATCCGCCGGTGAATACCGGAAACTTTGGACCGATCGTGGTTCCCCCCTCCTTTTTCATACGCAAGACCTGAAGGACAAGCTCGTTGAAAAGCTCGATCCCAAAAAATACCTCGTGGCCATGGCCATGCGCTACCAAAATCCAAGCATCGAAAAGGGCTTGGAGGAACTTATGAAAGCCAATGTGAAGAAAATCATTGTGCTTCCACTATTCCCTCAATATGCTTCTGCTACAAATGGATCCGTGATGGATCGGGTCATGGAAATTGCCCGTGGCTGGCAGATTATCCCTGAGATGACTTTCGTGAGTAATTACGTAGATCACCCTTTATTTCTTGAGGCTTGGGCTGAACTCGGACGGGAGGCCATGCAAAAACACGAGTATGACCGATTCCTTTTCTCTTACCATGGACTGCCCGAACGGCAAATCCGAAAGGGAAGCGTGGATGGCCACTGCAAGCTAGGCGCCTGCTGCGCCGCCTATGGGCTCAAAAATCAGTTTTGCTACCGGGCCCAATGCTTCCAGACTACCCGATTGGTGGCTGAAAAACTAGGCCTTCCTGAGGACAAAGTGATGACTTGCTTCCAATCTCGACTTGGGAAAGATCCTTGGATCAAACCCTATACTGAGGACACCATCAAGGAACTGGCCAAAAAAGGAGTAAAAAAAGTACTCGTTTTTTCACCTGCCTTTGTAGCGGACTGCCTAGAAACTACCGTGGAAGTAGGGGAAGAATACAAGGAGCAGTTTGAGGAACTCGGTGGCGAGCATTGGGATCTTGTGCCCAGCCTCAACTCCAATGATACTTGGGTGAGGTGTGTGGAGGATCTTATTGTGTCGAGATCGTAGGGAAAAGTATCAAGTAGCAAGATTGTACAAGTACTATTAATCCCCACTTCAACATTCAGAATTTGGCGTTCGGTGTTCAACATTAGCTTTAAATTCCGTACTTCGTATCTCGCCTGCCTGCCGCAGGCAGGTATTTCTCAAATCGTATTTCTCATTGTCCAAATCCTCCTCCCAAGCCTTACTTATCCTCGGCGTGATCTTGATCTCGATCAACCTGCGCACCTCCATTGCATCGGTAGGACCACTGATCCCTTTTATTCGGGAGGATCTTGGAATAACCAATGGAGCGGCAGGATTTTTGACCACGCTTAGCCTGATTACTTTTGCCATTTTTTCCTTATTTGCTCCTAGCATTGGGAAGAAGCTGGGACTAGGAAAAGCCATATTTCTTGGAATACTCCTGCTAGCGATAGGGTTGGTCATTCGAGTGCAAGGAGGAATTGCACTGCTCTACCTAGGAACGGCCTTGACGGGAATTGGGATTGTGACCGCCAATGTGCTCATGATTCCCTTCTTCAAAGCTAGGATTCCAGAGAAAATTGGCTTGATGACCGCCCTCCTCTCTACCGGAATGTCCTTGTTTGCTGCCATCGCTTCGGGAATTAGTGTGCCCTTGGCAGAAGGACTTGGATGGGGATGGAGAGGGGCGCTCCTTTCCTGGGTAGGGTTGATGGCCCTGGCGCTTATCGCCTGGATTCCACAGCTATCTCCTCCCAAATCCGAGGGCAATGCCGAGCAGCTGGCAGGAAAAAATGTATGGAAATCCCGTCTAGCCTGGCAGGTAACTGGATTTATGGGGGCCCAATCGGTCATGTACTTCACGATGATCACCTGGCTGCCCGACCTATTGATCGCTCGGGGGATGACTCCTGTAAACGCGGGAATGGCGCTCTTCTACATGCAATTGATCTCATTAATCGGCACTTTCTTTGCCCCCAACCTGCTGATGCGCCTGCGGCAACAATCGGGTGTGATTCTTGCCGTAGGCATTGGCTACCTGATCGGGTATTCCGCACTATTTATCCACCACGAGCTCCTCACTTTTGCAGCCCTAACCGTGATCGGAATCGGTAGTGGAGCAAGCTTGAGCATCGCCTACACCTTGATTTCTATGCGTACGGCAGAAGCCTTGACCACTTCTAGGCTTTCTGGAATGGTGCAGTCCGCAGGTTACATCTTAGCCGCCTTAGGGCCCCTGGTTTTTGGCATTTGCTTGGATGTATTTGGCAACTGGAACCTGCTGATATGGATTCTCTTGGTCATGACCTTGCAATTTTTGATTTTGGGTATCCCTGCTGGAAGAGATCAAAAAATCTAGGCCCAGATTCTTCGCTTTTTTCTGCCTGCCTCTGCAAAGAAAGCGGTATTTTTGCACTACCCATTTCTCATTTTCATGCAAGATTTAATCCAGACCCTAGGTATCTCAGACTCCCTATTTGACTACCTGATCATGCCTTTGCTGATCTTTTTGGCACGAGTGACAGATGTCTCCATCAATACGCTGCGCTTCATGTTTATGATGAATGGAAAGAAAAATATAGTTCCCGTTCTGGGTTTTTTTGAAGCCTTGATATGGCTTTTAGCTATCGGACAGATTTTTCAAAATGTAGACAACCCACTTTCTTACCTCGCTTACGCGGGAGGCTTTGCCACAGGAACCTATGTAGGCATGACCATAGATGAAAAATTGGCTTTAGGGAGGGTTTTGGTCCGGGTCATTACGCCCAAGCCCCTGCCTATCCTACTGGAATTTATGAAGGAAAACAACTATCGCTTCACCAATGTGGGTGGGGAAGGGCGCTATGGTAAGGTGAACCTACTGTTTACAGTGATGAAACGAGACCAACTCCAGGAATTTATCGCCAAGGTAAAGGCAACGGATGAAAAGGCATTCTATACCATAGAAAGTGTGAAGCGCGTCTCGGAAGAAGAGTTAAACATCATGGAGGATAAGCCACGTTTTCGCTCTAAACTATTCAGCCGAGCACGCACCTAATGGCAAATAGTTGGTTTCAATTTCAACAGTTTCGCATACAGCAAGACCGCTGTGCCATGAAAATCAGTACCGATGCGGTGCTATTAGGAAGCCTATCGCACTGCCATTCCCCCAAGCAGATCCTGGACATTGGGACTGGAACCGGAGTGATTGCCCTGATGCTGGCCCAACGCTTCCCAGAAGCCCAAGTTACTGCGCTAGAAATTGATCCAGAAGCGGCTGCTCAAGCAGCTGAAAATTTTAAGGAAAGCCCATTTGCTGGGCGGTTACAGCTCATCCCGACTGCCCTTCAAGATTTTTCGACAGCCTCCTCCTTTGACTTGATTGTCAGCAATCCGCCCTATTTTCCAGATCACCTCAAGTCCGTTGACCTCAAACGGAACCTAGCCCTGCATACGGATAGCTTGTCTTTTGAAGCCTTAGTCCACAATGCAAGCCATCTCCTTACGCTTTCGGGGCATTTTTGGGTGATATTGCCTCCACGACAGATGGAGGATTTCTGCAAGCTGGCTGAACTAGTTTTGCTCTTCCCCAATTCCAAAACCCAAATCCGAGATATCGCTTCCAAGCCCGTGCATAGAGAGATTGTGTCCTTTTCAAAAACCAAAGAATTCCCTTCGATCTCAACACGAGTTTACTCTTTGAAAAATGAGAACGGTACTTATACCAAAGACTATCAGCAACTGATTGCTGGATTTTTATTGGGCTTTTAACTAGAAAAAGGATAAGATTCTCCGTTAACGGGCAAATAGTCAAATTAACGGAATTGTATTCTCTGGGTATTGCTGTATTTTTGTCTTTATACTATTCCAACTTTCGATGCAATTGCTACGAACTTCATTCCTATTTTTCATTCTTTTGGCACTTTGGTCCTGCACCCAAGAGGACGATACACCCATCCTCGTGGCTACAGAGGATGTATTGTTTGTTGGGGGCGATAAAATCCGAATTTCTGGCCGTCTGCTTGCCAATCGGGAAGTGCTAGCTGAAGACCATGGCTTTGAATTTTCCACCCAAGCATCCTTTGCTAACCCGATTATCATCTCCCTTGGTGAAAAATCCCAACCCGGCCGTTTTATTGGTGAAAAAAGTGGGTTCAAACTGAGTCAAACCTATTTTGTCAAAGCTTTTGCCACAATCAATGGAGCCCGACTCGAAGGAAAAGTCATTGAACTGAGCACCTTGAGCCCGGCAGTGACCAGCTTTTCACCCACTTATGGAGTGGCAGGACAAGAATTGGTGATCCAAGGGAAAAATTTCCCCGAAGGAACCAAGGTGTTTTTTGGCAATCAGGAAGCTCCAGTCCTTCAAAATGTATTTGAATCTCGGCTCACTGTAAAAATTCCCGCTCCCACAGGACAGATTGTTGTTCCGATTAAGATAAAGGTTCAGGATAAGGAATTTACCATCTCCACCCCTTTTGAATACCAAGCAGGTAAATACACGAAGGTTTCTGATTTCCCTGGCGGCCTTCGGATTTACGAGAGCACGTACTTTACGAATACTTCTGGATTTCATGTGGGCCTTGGTAAAGAAAGGTTTGGAGATAATTACCGAAGATTTCAGCGCTTCAATCCTGCTACTGGCACCTGGACCGAAGTGAGTTTTCCGGGAAATCCACGTCGCCTTGTATTCGCAAGCCCCAACTACCTAGGTGGTGGAGCAATTGAAACTTCTCGAGATGTCTTCAGCTACGATCGTAGTTTCTGGAAAATCAATGGTAGCAGTTTCGAGCGATTGGGAGATCTACCATTCAACTCAAGAGATGCCTTGGCAGTGGACTGGGACGGTGGCTTGCTGTTGTTTGGAGGCTTGGACGGCGCCTCTCTTTTGGTACGTGCATACGATCCAGTGCAACGGACCTGGTCAACCAGACGCAATGCCCCAATTCCTTTGGGACGAAACGCTGCCGCCTTTGCTCGAGCTACTCGGGTGATTGTCCTAGGAAGCAATGGGCAGGTATGGGAATACAACCCCCCGCTCGACAGCTGGCAGCTGCTAACTACCTATCCGGGCAACAAAGGACAAGGTTACCCCATCGCGGAAGTCATCGGTTCAAAAGCCTACTTGGGACTATTTAGAGCTACTCAGGAACTCTGGGAACTAAATCTAGAAACGCTCACATGGAAAGCAAAGAATCAAATCATTGGCCTGCCTCAAAGCATTACTAGCGGGTATTTTCAGTATAATGGATCTATTTATTTCCTCCGCACTCCAGAAGAATCCGTGACTGGAAACTTAACCATGGAACTGTACAAATTTGACCCAGACGCGATCTAAGCACCCTACTATGAAAAGAATTTTTCTTATTGCCTATTTACTTCTAGGGCTTTCTACGGCTTGGGCGCAAACTCCCTCGGCGAAACGAGAGGTGGTCGGTCGTGACATCGGACAACTCAAGGGCATCAAACTTTCTGGCCGAATCACCGACGAAATCACCGGAGAGGCACTTGTAGGTGCTACGGTCAGAATTCCCGAATTAGATCTGACCCGCATCACCGATGACAATGGAAGTTTTGAATTGGAAGTGTCACGTGCAGAATACACACTGGAATTTCGGTATGTAGGCTACGAAACCAAGATTTACCCCATCACTGCAGTAGGAGATGGACGGCTCACGATTAAGATGCTCCAAGAGGATTTTACGCTCGATGATGTGGTCATCTATGGTAGCGACCCCGAAAAGAATATCCGTTCCACCAATATGGGTGCTGTTACGTTAAGTGTGAATACGATGAAGGAGCTTCCTCCTTTTATGGGAGAAATCGACATTGTACGTTCCTTGGCAACGCTTCCTGGAGTGAGCCAGGTAGGTGAAGCTTCCTCAGGACTCAATGTTAGAGGGGGTGGCGTAGATCAAAACCTCATTCAATTTGCAGGAGCTCCCATTTACAATCCTTCGCACATGTTTGGCTTGTTCACCGCATTCAACCCAGACATGGTCAATGATGTGACACTCTACAAAGCTGTCGTTCCTGCTCGCTTTGGAGGTAGAAGTTCTGCTATTCTAGATATTCTTCCCAAGGCGGGTAGCGTAGAAAAGTTTGGAGGAGACCTCATGCTCAGCAATTTCTCGGGAAAGCTTTCGCTCAATGGCCCACTCATCAAGGACAAGGTATCTATCCTGGGAGGATTTCGAATTTCCTACATCAATTGGCTTCTTCAGTCACTGAGCAATACCACACTCAACAATTCCAATGCTGATTTTTACGATGGCAACCTGGTGATTAGCGCCCCAATTACGGAAAATAACGAGTTTACCTACAGCTACTACACCAGCTACGACGACTTTGCTTTTGCCTCCGATACCACCATTTCCTGGCAAAACAATGCACACTCCTTACAGTGGAAAAGCAAGCTTAGTGAAAAACTCAAAATGGAAACCGTTGGCTTTTATTCCCTCTATGAATATGGGATTTTCAACCAATCAGGACTCAATAACTTTGAAATCAATTCGGATATCAAGGATATAGGAGGAAAAACCTTCCTCAACTATACGGTAAGCCCAACCCAGTCTTTTACCCTAGGGGCTGAATACAAGCAAGTAGCCATCCAGCCGGGAGAACTAATCCCTACCGGAACCTCGGAGGATGTACTGCCCAAAAAGGTGCAAAATGAAGCGGGTAGGGAAATGGCAGCCCATTTCCAGCATGAATTGGAAATCGGGGAAAAAATAGGGATCTCCTATGGACTCCGCTACGACAGGTACCAATACTTGGGTGCCCGCACTGTTCGAACCTACCAAGAAGGAACTCCTGTTTCCGATGGTTCGGCAATCGGGGAAACGAAATATGGGGACAACGAATTGATCCAAACCTACGATGGGCTCGCGCCTCGAGCTTCTTTCCGTTATTCCTTTAGCAAGGCCAGTTCAGTGAAGTTGGGATACAACAAGATGTATCAGTTTATCCACCTCATCTCCAACACAGCAACTATCGCCCCATCGGATGTGTGGAAACTTAGTGATGGATTTTTGAAGCCCCAAATTGCGGATCAATTCTCCCTCGGCTACTACAACAATTTCAAAGGAAACATCTTTGAGACCTCCGTAGAAGTCTACTACAAAGACCTACAAAACGTAGTGGAATACAAGGATGGGGCAAATTTGATTTTACAAAACCACATCGAAACCGAACTAATTCCTGCGCAAGGACAGTCCTATGGATTGGAACTTTACGTCAAGAAGAATCTAGGTACACTTACCGGTTGGATTTCCTACACTTATTCCAGGTCTCTGCGACGTGTGATTACTCCATTTGAAGAGGAAAATATAAACAATGGAGCTTGGTATGCGTCCAACTTTGACAAACCCCATGACCTCACCCTCATTGGAAATTACAAGGTGAGTACCAACACCTCCATTTCAGCCACCTTTGCCTACAGCACGGGTAGACCAATCACTTTCCCAGAAGCAAAGTTTGATTTTTCAGGAAATAATCTGGCCTACTTCAAGGATCGAAACCAGCAACGGCTTCCGGACTTTCATCGACTAGATTTTTCAGTCAATTTCAAGTTGAAGGGGGAAGGGAAGTTTTTTGATGGGGACTGGACCTTCTCCGTACTCAATGTGTATGGACGAAAAAATCCATTTTCCATCTTCTTTGACGATGCTCCCCAACAACCTCCACAGGCCTTCCGATTGGCCCTATTGGGGATTCCTCTTCCAAGTTTAAGTTATGCCATTAGCTTCTAAACCATGTTGAAAAGACTAGTATACCTACTCCTGCTGCTCCCTATTGCCTGTGTGGAACCCTATGAGGTCGAGGTTCCTGAGGGCGAGCAGCTTTTGACTGTGGAAGGCATCATCTCCACTGGGCCTGGCCCTCATGCGATTACACTCACACGAAGTGCTACCTACGGAAGCATTTTTGAAGGACTCATTCGTCCCGTATCCTTGGCTACCGTTGTAGTAAGGGATAACGATGGAAATGTTACCTTCCTCACAGAAGGATCAGATGCAAAAGGCACCTACTATACCCCTGCTAACTTTAGTGCGCAAGTAGGCAAGTCTTATACACTTCAGATTCGCACTGCAGAAGGAAAAGTGTACACCTCCACACCAGAGAAAGTGGCTTCTGTACCCACCATCCAATCGCTGGAGATACGCACCGTAACCGTACCTACCGAAGGAAGTGATGTTCCAAAATCAGGAATTCAACTAATTGTGGGAGTAAAAGATCCTGCGGATCAGAACAACTTCTACTATTGGAAAAATGGGCCAGCAGTGTACATTTTGGAGACTCGTCCGGATTTATTTACCCCAAGGCCTTCCCCTGCAAACCCAAATCGAACCCCTCAGCCTAAGGATTGCTGTGTACAATGCTACCGCTACGAAGCCGGAAATAATCAGAGTTTATTTGTGGTAAATGACGATAGCTTCAATGGGCTAAGCACTAAAATTCCTGCCTCCTTCATCGCAGACGATGGCTACCGTTTTGTTAATAAATTTCGAATGGACTTAAAGCAATACAGCATCTCCCAAGAAGCGTATCGATTCCTTCGCTTGGTGAAGCAGCAAGCAGAAATCTCTGGATCCATCTTTGATCCACCTCCAGCTACAATTCGTGGGAATATGCTCAGTTTGGACAATCCAGACGAGGTGGTGCTCGGGTACTTTATGGCAGGTGGAGAGACGTCACGACGTATCTATGTGGATAAAAATGACTTGACCTTCAAACAAAATCGAGCCATCATTCCGGACGATTGCCGCGTGATATCTGGGGCATTTATCGACCCCCCGGCCGATTGGAAACCATAAAATCAAAAAAGACCAGCAAGCCAGTTGGTCTTTTTTGATTTATAATTTTCCGTAGGAAAATAAGGTTTGAAATTAAAATAAGTGAGCCGTGGGCCATGGATAGCTTGTAAACCGTGGTCAATTTTCAATTCACTACACGCTCCTCAAATCGAATCCCTTCTTTTTCTAAGGCCTCCAAAATTGGGAGATACAATTCCGGAACTACGGGAAGCTGCAACCCTCGCAGGGAAATTTCACCTTTTAGAAATAAGTCTACTGCAATGGCTAGCGGAAGCCCAACGGTCTTGGCCATGGCAGTATACAGTCCATCTTGACCTTCCTCAACCAAACTGGATATAACCTTTTTGATTCCAGATTGGGTTTGAATCTCAAACTGATGCTGCATCACAATCAAGTCCCGATCGGCTTGCTGAAGTGCCCACTGCTCCTCCAGAATGGCCTGAAGCAACTGGGCTGGACTACCCTCAGTTTTTGGAAGAAGCTTCTGCTCAAAAAATCCGAGCCATTGCAACTTTTCAAAGGTGGGAAAGTCTAGGTCTGGAATTAGTTCTGCTAATTTTTCCTCAATGGTTAGTTGGTCAGACCAAGGGAGAAAGGTATTGAAAAACTGCCGATAGGTACTTCCAACAGGCAACTGCAACGATGCAGTGTCGTCTGTCATGCCTAGCTGCACAAATACGTTCCAAGCCTTACAGAACCCCGCGCGCCGAAGTGTACCTCGAAGGAGAGTATCGACTTCCTCCAATCCATAAATAGCTTGGTAATTCAAAGAATCCCGGTTGGGGTAGCCGTCAAAATCTCCCAAGCCCGGAAAATGGATGTTTTCAACCCGTTTAAATAACTGCTGGTAAGGCACCAACTTCACTTCCCCATGCTCCAGAAACTTGGACATTCCTTGACCTGCAAGGACTACATTGCGGGGGTTCCAGGTAAACTTGTATTTCCAGGGATTGTCTTCACTTTCAGGGGCCAACAAGCCCCCACAGTAAGACTTGAATGATCGGATTACTTCTCCTTTGGATTGGGCCTCATGGATGATTTTCAAGGCGGATAGGTGGTCGATGCCAGGATCCAACCCACATTCGTTTAGAAACAACAAACCTTTCGCCTCAATCTCCTGCCTCATCGCTCTCAAGGCCTCACTTTCGTAAGAAGCGGTGAAAAAATGAACTCCCAACTTCAAGCAATCCACTGCCAAAATAGGATGTAATGCTGCCGGAAGCATGGAAATCACCACATCGGCCTGGCGGATCAATTGCTGTCTTGAATCTTCCTGCTCCAAATCCACCACATGAGCCTCAGTATGCAAGCGCCCTTTGAGTTTGGCCGCTGCCAAGACAGGATCTAGGTCGGCTACCAAAAGCTTTCGTGTCCCATCCTCACATGAGTCGGCCAAGAAATCAATGAGGTAAGTGGCAGATTTTCCTGCTCCAAATAGCAAAATGGTAGGCATAGGATACGCTTTATTGCCTTAAAAATGGGCCTTTTTTTTGGTGCGAAAAAGGGAAAATTAAAGAATTAGGGAACATTTCCGTACTTTAATCGTTGGTTCCTTTCCAAACCAATACTGCTTGTGAAAAAAATTACCGATACGATTGAGCTAGAAGAACTCTCTTTTTCAGAATTAAGTCCTCTCGAAGCCTCCTTACTTCAGCGAGCCCAAGAAATTTCAAAAAAAGCTTATGCCCCCTATTCCAATTTTCATGTGGGAGCAGCGGTGGCGCTTGACAACGGAGAAATCTACCAATCCTCCAACCAAGAGAATGTAAGTTTCCCGGTAGGCACCTGCGCCGAACGCTTGCTTCTCGGCTATGTGGGTGCCAACTTTCCCGAGCAAATCCCACAGATGCTCGCCATAGTGGCCAAGCGAGCGGGTGAAGACAGTTGGGCGGGAGTGTCTCCTTGCGGGATGTGCCGACAGGCCATCAATGAAGTAGAGAATCGGTACCAAAGCCCGATCACAATTTTGCTCTTGCAAGCCAATGGAACTGTACTTCGCTTCCAAGGCATCCGCCATTTGCTTCCCCTAAAGTTTGACGATCTCCACAGCTAAGCGTGAAAAAGTCTCTCCAGTTTTCCTACGAAGCCCCGTACTTCCTATCGCATGAACCGACTGGAAAGGAACAAGAAATTTGGATTGTGCTGCATGGCTATGGGCAACTGGCAGAGTTTTTTATCCGAAAGTTTCTTCCCTTCACCTCTGAAAATCGCCTCTTCATCGCCCCTGAGGGCACCAATCATTCCTATTTACAAGAATTCCAGGGGCGAGTGGGCGCCAATTGGATGACCAGTTACAATCGGGAAACTGCCATAGCCAACAACCATCGCTTCCTCAATGGCATGATGGATGACCTACTCCAGCAATTTTCTAGTTCACCACGAATCCACCTCCTGGGGTTTTCCCAAGGGGCTGCTACAGGTACGCGCTGGGCTAGTCAATGGAGCGGTACAGTCGATTCCCTGGTACTTTGGGGTGGTGGATTTGCGCATGACTTGGTGTTGAATTTGGCTAAAGAAAAGTTTGCTTCTACGGAAGTGCTTCTAGTGCATGGAGCCCAGGATGAGTTAATTACGGAAGAGAGTAAGCAGCGGCAAGAAGCTTTGCTGCTTGAGCTTGGCAAGCCCTTGAATATCTTGACATTCGAAGGGGGACATGAAATCAACCTCGCGATGCTAGAAAAAATTATAAATCAGGGGGTTTAAGCTTATTTTTTTGGCTCGACCTTGCACAATTTGAAACAATTTGTAGAACTTTCGATGAATCGCATTTTTAAAACATCTTGAACTCCATCCATGCTTTCGCTTACTGAAAAAGAGGTAGATCTAATTGCTACCCAATTGCTTAAAGGCAATGTGTGCTTCTATCAGGTTGACAAGAAGAAAATCCACCACATGCCGGACGATGAAGATTATTTCAACTACGACTTAACTCCTGAGGAAGAAGATATTCTCGATGAGATTGAAGATAACCCTGAAAATTTTGCAGAGTTTACCCGTTTAGAACCTGCTCAAGAGCATGCGCTAATGCAGGATTTTGTGGACCGCCGCGTGAAAGAGCGCTCCCTAGCGGAGGACTTGGTCAGTGCATTAAGCAAACCTAAAGCGATTACCGCTTTCCGTTTTCTACTCGATGGGTCCAAGTACAAGGATGAATGGGCTGAATTCTTACGGGGAAAGTACCAGGATTGGATCAAGGAACAGGTCGATTCCTTCAACTACGCCGAAGATTAAACACATCAGCCGCTCCAAGATTCCAAATCAGGAGCGGTTTTTTTGGGTCCTGTTGCCTATATTCAGTTCCTCATTCTTTTTTTTCCTTGCCATGAAAAAACTACTCTTTTTTCTCCCACTTCTTTTTGTGAACCTGTTCATTCAAGCCCAAACTTGGGATTGGGGCGGGCCAATAGATCCTCTTCAAGCCAAGTTTCAAATTCAACAGTACCGGCTTGAGTTGGAAATTTTTCCCGAAACACAATCCATTGCTGGCCGATCCACAATCACTTTTTCGTCCCAAGAAAAGCTAGATACGCTGCGGTTTCAATTGATTGATCAGTACAAAGTTACTAAGGTGCGTATGGATGGAAAGGAGGTTGAATTTTTCCATCAAAATGACTTGCTAGACATTATCCCCATCGACTGCACCTGCGATCAGGTGGAGATTTTTTACGAGGGCCCCACACCCATCGCTCAAAATCCACCTTGGACTGGGGGATTTACCTGGGAAAAAGACCAGTTGGGCAGGCATTGGATGGGTTTGTCCTGTCAGGGTGAGGGGGCAAAGCTATTTATGCCAGCCTTAGATCATCCCTCAAGCGAACCTCAGCAAGGGGTAGAATTAGTCTTCACAGTACCCAAACCTTACTTCGTAGCCTCCAATGGACGATTAATCAAAACCCAAGACCAGGGGCAAAAAGTGAGTTACAATTGGAAAACAGACTATCCAATCAACAATTACGGCATAAACTTTACGCTTGGCATTTTTGAAAAAGCAGAAAGCCAGTTTCGATCCAGCTCAGGTGCGCTGATTCCAATGGAAGTATGGGTACTTCAAGACAACAAGGCTAAGGCTAAGGAACTGCTCGAAGTACTTCGGGTAAGTGCGCAAACGCATGAAAAATACTTTGGTCCCTATCCTTTTCCGAAGGACAAAATCGCAGTTGTGGAAACTCCCTACTTGGGAATGGAACACCAAAGCATCAACGCCTATGGAAATAACTTCCAGTTTGTCCCCATGGGCAAGGTTCAGTATGACTGGCTACTTCACCACGAACTAGGACACGAATGGTTTGGCAACAAGGTTTCTGTAAGGGATTGGGCAGATATGTGGATTCACGAAGGACTGACGGCCTACGGGGATTGGTTGTTTTTTTGGGAACATGGCGGGCCTGAGGCTTACTTTGAAAAAGTAAAGGCTGAAGCTCGAGATATTCCTCATGCCCGTACCGTAGTCAGTCCTCCCAACTCTACCGAAAAGACGGCCTACCATCCAGAGATTTATACCAAGGGAGCCATGATTATTCATTCCCTGCGGGGAGTGATTGGGGACGAACTCTTCTTTCCAGCACTGAAAGCCTTTGCTGAAGGGGAGCAGTTTACCTACTTAAATCAAGTGAGCACCAATGAGTTTACCGACTTTGTCCAGCAGTACACCGGCCAAAATCTGGAAGGCTTTTTTGAACTCTACCTCAAGACTACGAAACTACCTGAAGTCAAGGTGAAAAAGAGAGTAAAAAATGGATTTTTGGTATCCTTGGAAGGCATTGATTTTGAGATACCTGTAGAAGTAAAGACCTCCACAGGAGTTCAAAAACACTCTTTGGGTAAAAACCCTGTCCTGATCTCAAGTACCAGTACTCCCGAAGTGGATCCACGAGGCTGGCTGATGTTGAAGCGGTAAGGGAGTTTGTTCACGCGGCAGAAAGAAGGTCATTATTCTCGCAAAGGACTCGCAAGGCGCAAAGAATTGGATATGGTAGTACAAACCTTGCTCTAGGATAAAACATCTTAATCTACTAGCAGTATTTCCTAGCTCTGGAGGAGCGAAACAATTATAACCCCGGGTGAAGCCCGGGGTACATGAACAAAA
>JACCDW010335916.1_pt1 | contig 20670 bp, 22 predicted proteins | sample 7449781 | NCBI WGS metagenome assembly JACCDW01 (sample SAMN15323449, study PRJNA562643) | freshwater metagenome | isolation source: river surface water | place: USA:Blue River Watershed | collected 2017-08-18
AACCGTTCGCGCAGATCCGAGATTCTCATCGACTGAGAAGTTAGAAGAGAGTATCGGTTGCTAGATGCGCCGCCTGTTCGCGAGATTGCTCTGGCGTGATTGGCTGGAGCGCTTGACCTAGAAGCCAGCGCATCGCAATACCGGTGCCAGCCTTTGATTGTGTAGCGCCGTAGATAATCTGAGCGATCGTTAGGTAATGCTCGCTCGAGGTATTGGTCATCGCTGCGACCAGAATATCGGCATCATAGATGCGCATCGCCGCCAGAGCTGGATCAGATGAGATAGAGATCGAGAGCGATTCAAGGGCATCGGCCGGGGTGCCAGCAGTTGTTGCAAGCTCTGCTAAGCGAGCAACCTCCGATGAGACTAACGCAGCCAAGACCGCATCTTTATCGCGGAAATGGTTGTAGAGAGTGGCACGTGAGACTTCGGAGTGATCTGCGATCTCAATCATCGAAATTCCAGAGATACCTTTACGAGAGATTAGCTCTTTTGTTCCTTCGAGGATTGCCGCTTCAGTACGGCGATGAACTCCACTTTGAAGTGAATATTTAGGCTGCATCGACAACAACGAGCTTTGCTGTCTCAGTCGAGGTAATCTCAAGAGTTACCTCACACATCAACGCACCCAAGGTCATGCCGAGCGCCTCGCAGATGGAGTTGAGCAGCTCTGACGATGCCTCTTTCTGTCCGCGTTCAACCTCTGAGAGATAACCGAGAGAGACACGAGCTGCGCGTGCAACATCCCGAAGGGTGCGGGACTGTTCGGTACGGGCGCGACGGAGAGCTTGGCCGACTGATTCGCGTAGCAAAATCATCGTTGAACCCTCCCTCGATCGTTGCCGGACATCACGTAGTGCGATAGCTAAGGATACGGGCAAAGGTGCCAATCGCGCTGGATATAGCGCCGGTTCGAATGGCTTCTCGCCCGCTATCGAGCTGCAATTGGATACTCTGGTTTATCGGGCCACGGATAGCGACCCAGACAGTCCCTTCGGGAATGCCCTCGTAATCACCAGGGCCCGCAATTCCGGTTGTTGCAATCCCCCAAGTAGTACCGAACTTCTCGCGCACAGCATCGGCCATCGCATTGGCAACTTCCTCGCTGACAACGGTATGGGCGGCAATAAGTGCAGGATCGATTGCGAGGAAATTCTCTTTCACCGAATTTGTATAGGCGATGATTCCGCCGAGGAAAACTTTCGATGCGCCCGGAGTGTAGGTAAGGGCGTGGCCAAGTCCGCCAGCTGTAACCGACTCTGCAACCGAGACGGTCTCATGGCGATCTTCCAGGTAGGCAACAACCGTATTTGCATGGGCACGAATTGGCATGGTTGAAATCTACTCGTCTAACGGGTTGGCCACTAGATGGAATTAGCTCTCGAGAATTTCGCGCGCAAGGTTCTCGCCATCCTTGGCGCTTCGCGCACCGAGCGCCGCCTTAGCTGCTCGCTGACATGCATCTAAATCAACAGTCGCTAAGAAGCCGCGAACCTCAGCTAGTGCGCTTGGCGCCATCGATAGTGATGAGACGCCGAGTCCAACCAAGACAGCTGCCAGGAGAGAGTTTGCCGCTGCCTCACCGCAGACGCCAACCGGTTTGCCAATCTTCTGTGCTTCAGCGGCGGCGATTGAGATTGCGCGAAGGACCGCCGGATGCCAGGCAGTTGTCATATCTGAAAGACGTGAATCCATTCGATCTGAAGCCATCACATATTGAGTTAAGTCGTTGGTTCCAAATGATCCGAATTCAACTTCGGCGAGAACTCGGTCGGCATGGAGTGCTGCTGCCGGAGTTTCAATCATTACGCCTGGAACTTTCATACCGAGTGCGCGTACTCGATCAGCAAAGTCCTTAGCTTCATCTGGAGTATTAATCATCGGCGCCATTACCCAGAGATCAACATCGCTGGTCGAGGCGGCCTTGGCCAAAGCTTCTAACTGGCGATTAAGGACGCCATCGCTAGTACGCGTGAGTCGCCAACCACGAACACCAAGGGCGGGATTCTCTTCATGAATTGCATTGATATACGGCACTGGCTTATCGCTGCCGGCATCGAGAGTACGTATAACAACTTTCTTTCCAGCCATAACGGCAAAGACGTCAGAGTAGAGCCTTACCTGCTCGGCAACAGTTGGTTCGACCTGTGAATCTAAGAAGAGAAGTTCAGTTCGAAAGAGGCCGATGCCCTCTGCGCCAACCGCTGCTGCGGCGCGTACATCTTCAACTGTGCCGGCATTACCCAGAAGTTGAACCGGAGTTCCATCGCTTAAGCGACCAGGTCCAGTGACCGATGCTGCGCGAGCTTTAAGAGCTGCCTCTCTCTCACTTCGCTCAGCAATAACCTCAGGAGTTGCATCGAGAATTACCTCGCCAGCTCGACCATCGACCAAGACCTCGGTGCCATCGCCAATCTCCATAACACCGTGGCAGCCGACAATTGCAGGGATACCAAGGCCACGTGCAACGATTGCTGTGTGGCTGGTCGCCCCACCATGCGAACAGACCAGAGCTAGTGCAAACTTTAAATTGAGCGCTGCTGTATCGGCTGGCGTGAGATCTTCGGCAACAACAATTGTTGGAGCGGTGAGATTTAGCCCCTGGCTCTCAATACCGGCCAATTTATTAATTAATCGGGTAGCAATCTCATCGATATCACTTACTCGCTCAGCAAAGTAACCACCGAGAGCGAGCAACTGTTCTTTAAAGCCACCAAATGCTTCATCGATTATTGGGCGAACATCGAAGGCGACGCCTTCTGAGATAGCTGCCTCAAGTACCTCAATTACCGAGGGATCTCGCGCCATCATCGCCTGCGCACCGAGAACTTCTTTTGCAACTTCAAGGTCAATCGTCTCTGCGCTCTGCTCGAGATCTTCAGCAACCGAGTTGAGCGCTGCTAAAACTTGATCGATATCAGCTGGAACCGGGCCAGAAACTTTGGTGGCGATTATTCGTCGCACCTGGCCGACAACAACGCCTGGCGATACGCCGATTCCTGAATACGACATTGCGAATTACTCGTCGTGATCTGTAGCGATAATCTCGACGATAGCGGCGAGAACAGCATCAGCGTTATCGCCATCTGCCACAGTGACTTCAATCGAGTCACCGTTCTTAACACCAAGGGCGAGGACTGAGAGAAGTGATGCCGCATTAACAGCTTTCTCACCTGGTCGGCCGATAGTTACCTTTACCCCCGATGCTGCAGCCTCTTTTACGAGAATTGCAGCGGGACGAGCATGTAGTCCCACCTTGCTAGCTACGGCAACAATCTGGCTTGGCATCTCAATCTCCCAACGTGATGAATAGCGCTACTCTACTGAAAAAACCTGCAAAGATAAAAAACGACGGCCCCGAGAGTGATCTCCCGGGGCCGTCGCCTTAGTTACTTACGAGTTATGCGTTTGCCTTTGCGCCGATACCCTTCGCAACGATGACGGCTGCAGCTGTAACAACTGTACCGACAAGGATTGCGATGATGTATGTGCCGACGCCACCAATGAGTGGCAATACTGCAATACCGCCGTGTGGAGCACGGAGTGTGTTGCCGAATGCCTCAACGAGACCACCTGTTACAGCAGAACCGACCATGATTGATGGGATAACGCGTGCTGGGTCAGCAGCTGCGAATGGAATCGCACCTTCGGTGATAAATGATGCACCGAGAACCCAAGCAGCCTTACCGTTTTCGCGCTCTGCCTCTGTAAAGAGTGACTTGCGAACTACTGTTGCAAGAGCGAGACCAAGTGGAGGTGTCATACCAGCTGCCATAACAGCAGCCATGTGTGTGAGACCAGCACCAGTTGTTGCGGTACCTGCAGCTGTAAGACCTGCAACACCGAATGTGTAGGCAACCTTATTAACAGGTCCGCCCATATCGAATGCCATCATCAGACCGATGACAACACCAAGCAGAATCGCTGAACCTTCACCCAAGCCTTCGAGCCATGATGTTGCACCCTCATTGAGAGGTGTAACAACGTTCTTGACTACGAGGTACATCACAGAGAGCGTGACGATTACCGAGATAAGTGGGTTGACCACGATTGGCATGATTGAACGGACTGACGCTGGAACATTCCAGGTTGAGATCCAATTAGCTACATAACCTGCTACAAGACCACCGACCATTGCGCCGAGGAAGCCTGAGCCGATTGAGCCAGCAACAGCACCAGCAGCGAAACCAGGAACGATACCTGGGCGGTCTGCGATTGCGTATGCGATGTAACCTGCAAGAGCTGGGAGCAAGAACTGCCATGGGCCCATTGCAAGACCGAATAGGAAGGCGCCGATGCGGACACGGCCATCAAGAGCTGCGCCATCTGCATTTGTGCCATCGAGAGCATTCTGAACGCCAAGGCTAGTAAAGCCTTCTGGGTCGCCAGAGATCATGAAGCTAAGAGCGATAAGAATACCGCCAGCGGTAACGAACGGAATCATGTAGCTGACGCCGGTCATTAGGTAACGACGAATGTTAGAACCAGAACTCACGGAAGTTCCTTTCTTTCATTGCCTCCACAGATCTTGCGGAGGGGGTATTGCCTATTCAGTTGTACTTCCCACTGTGCTCAATCTTGCAAGCTATTGAGCCCAATGGAAACTTAGTTAGCGGCTAACGCCTCGGCCTGCTCGATCAATCCGGCAGCGTTCTTGATCGCTTCCTTTGGGATCGACTTAACAATCTTGCAACCGTCGAAACGATCTTCATCTCGAATGCGGACATCGTTGGCGAAGATAATTGCGTCGGCAGATGCGATGACATCTGCTGGAGTTGGCTTGTAACCGCCAGCTCCTTGAGTTTCAATGACCATCTCATGGCCCTTGGCCTTACCAGCGCGATCTAACGCCTCAGCGGCCATAAATGTATGAGCGATACCGGTTGCGCACGATGTAACGACGACGAACTTCATTAGTTATCTCCACTTGTTAGTAATTGGACGAGCGCTGACTTTGAATCGGCAGAACGAAGTCCTGCAGTAAATTCCGGATCCATCAAACGGCGAGCAAGACCCGAGAGAATCTCAATATGTTGATCTCCCGCCTCATTTGGCACCAAAATCATAAAGAGAACTTCAGCTGGATCTTCCTCTGGGTCGAATACAACCCCTGAAGTGCGAGCCACGACAACTGCGGCATCTGAGACTCCGGCGCTACGCGCATGTGGAATAGCGATTCCATCAATCTGTGGCGTACCCATCTCATCGCGGGCAATAACATCTGCGGCAATTTGGTCGGCATCGCTACCGCAACCCGCAGCAACTGCTAAGGCAGCCATCTGCTTGATCGCATCGACTTTATCGACTGCTACCAAATCTAGAATGATGAGATCTTCGCTAAAGACTGACATTTGCTTTAAGCCTCCACTAATACGCGAGCTCGATCAAAATCATCACGAGTGCGCACGGTTACAGCTCCGGCTTGTGCCGGAGAAGGTATTGATGTTCCAGGAAGTGGAACTGAAGCTGCTGACCAAGCAATCGCTTTTTCAAGAGCCGTGACATCTCCGCCAGCTGCGATAAAGATGCCGAGCAAGATATCGCCTGCTCCAACCGGAGTTCCAGAGACTTTCTCAATTGGTTCGCAGTGTGTCGCAACGTCTGCGGTGATCAGTAGCGCGCCATCTGCACCCATGCTGCAGAGGATTGTCTCCACTCCCCCGGCGATAACTTCTCGAGCAGCGCCAATGACATCTTCGATTGTCTTTAACGTACGACCAACAAGCTCTGATAACTCGTGATGGTTTGGCTTTACCAAATCAACTGCAGCTGCCTTTACCGCCTCTGCGAATTCTTCGCCGGATGAATCGACTGCAACTTTGGCGCCAAGTGACTTTGCAAAAGTTGCCAATTCAGCATATGTCTGTGGCGAGAGACCTGGGTTGAGTCGTCCAGCGAAGACAACCCAATTTCCCTCGAGTGGAAGTGCGGCCAGCGCGTTCTTGACCTTCTCAATATCACTTTGACCAAGGGTTGGCCCTGGTTCATTAATCTTGGTGACGCGTCCGCTCTCTTCAACAATTGTCATATTGCTACGGATTGCATCACCTACCGAGATGACTGTATGTGCGATAGCGGATTTATCGAGCTCTCCGCTCATCCATGCCTCGCCGAGCTTGCCACCGATAAAGAGTGCGTGGGTATCGCTGCCATATGCGCGAGCAGCTCTTGAGACATTGACGCCCTTGCCGCCTGGGTGGAGCGTGATCTGCGCGGCGCGATTGATCTCACCGACTTCGAGGAAGGAGAGGGCGACCGTACGATCAATGCTGGGATTGAGCGTTACCGTCACTACCGACTTCCCCAAGAGGCCCTCGCTTCTATCGACGCACAGCGCGCTGATAGGGAAAGTAAACCGCGAGTAAAGGCACTTTGTCCGATTATTCGGGTAACAAATGCCAAACTTTTTTCAGAAATTCTCAGTGCTCACGCATGACTCATGAGTAACTTAATGCGAACTCTTCGAAGCCCGCCACTTCACGATGTAGTCAATCCCGGTCCAAATAGTCAGTGCTACTGCTATCGCCATCAGCGAATCGCGAAGCGGATGAAGGAGATCTGGCAGCGGCAGAATGTAGAAACCCACTCCAAAGTTCTGAGTTAAGGTCTTGATCTTTCCACCCTTGCTCGCTGGAATCACGCCATCGCGAATCACGAGTAAGCGAAATACCGTTATTCCGATCTCGCGAAATAGGATGACAAAGGTGATCCACCACGGAAAGCGGTCGAGAATAGATAATGAGATCATCGCCGATCCAATGAGCGCTTTATCGGCAACCGGATCAAGGAAGGCGCCTAGGGCCGTTGTGCGATTAGATTTACGTGCCCAATGGCCATCGAGAATATCGGTCATGCCAAGGATGAAGTAGATAAGCCAAGCGATGCACTGCCAGAGATTTGATGGCGAGTGGAAGAGCGCCCAAACGCCGCTAGGAATCAGCGCAATACGCAGAACGGTGAGCCAATTTGGCGTAATTGTTAGCGCCATTTAGAGCGGCCTCGCAACTAGATCGGCGCCCATCGAATCGACCACAACGGCATCGACATATTGGCCAACTTCAAATTCCGTATCGATAAAGGATGTTGTGCCATCAACCTCTGGTCCTTGATGCGCTGCGCGACCTTCTTGGAGTTCGGCATCTTCAATAAGCACGCGAACCGTTTCACCGATTCGAGCGGCAGCTCGCGCCGAGACCATCTCATCGGCTAATCGCGATAAAGTCTCTACGCGCTCTTTGATGACTTCATCAGCAACTTTGTCGCTGAGATCGAGCGCTTCAGTGTTATCTTCATCTGAATATCCAAATACACCAATCGCATCGAGCTTGGCTGAGGCGATAAAGGTAGATAGCGCATCGAAGTCCGCTTCGCTCTCCCCTGGAAAGCCAACTATGAAATTAGATCGGATGCCGGCCTCTGGCGATAGCGCTCTGATCTGATTAATAAGATGGAGGAATTTCTCGGAATCACCGAAGCGACGCATTCTCCGCAAGACGGAGGCGCTCGTATGCTGGAATGAGAGATCGAAATACGGCGCAACTTTCTCAGTCTCAATCATCGCCTGCAGCAGTGAAGGTCGAACCTCTGCCGGTTGAAGGTATGACAACCGCACTCTTTCGACACCAGGAATCTCGGTAAATTGGCTGAGAATCTTCTCCATCAAGCGGAGATCGCCTAAATCTTTTCCATACGAAGTTGTGTTCTCGCTGACCAAGAAGAGCTCACTCACACCATTGTTGGCGAGCCAGGTAGCCTCTTCCAGAATTTCTTGCGGTGGGCGAGAGATAAATGAACCTCGAAAGTATGGAATTGCACAGAAGGCGCACCGTCGATCACAACCAGATGCGATCTTCAACGGCGCCCATGGTGCGTTACCTAACCGCTTTCGGAAGAGCGATCCCCCAGCGCCAACGCTAGAGACATGCTCGGCGTCACGAACTTCTCGGCGAACCTCAGCGCGTGAAACTGGTGAAATTGGCAAGAGCGCTCGTCGATCTTGTGGGGTATGAGATACGTGGGTATTTCCAGCGAGAATCGACTGTAACTTTGCCGAGATATCTTGATAGTCATCGAAACCTAAGATTGCATCAGCCTCTGGCAACGCCTCGGCAAGCTCTTTGCCATAACGCTCTGCCATACAGCCCACGGCGACTACGGCCTTAGTTGTTCCATGGCCTTTGAGTGAATTTGCCTCTAAGAGAGCATCGACCGAATCTTTCTTCGCAGATTCGATAAATCCGCAGGTATTAACAACCGCTACTTCAGCTGTGTCGGCATCCTCTACGAGAGTCCAGCCTTCAGCTGCAAGTCGACCGGCAAGCTCCTCGGAGTCGACCTCATTACGGGCGCATCCCATCGTGACAATTGCGACGGTGCGAGACATGGGGGTGATACTACAGGTTTAGCGGAAGGTACGACGAACTTCCTCATTTTGACCACCGAGTGGTGGCAGTAATTCACCATTGAGAGTGACATCAAGGCCGGCTGGGTTGCTGAAGTAAATGCTAATCGAGGTATCAGAGGTAAAACTCTTGCTCTCGCCTTGGAGAATGATTCCCTTATCGACATGCACTCCATCGATCACAATATCTATTCGAGAACTTCCGCGCACCGCAGCGATGGTGAGATCAACGCCGGTACCACTCTGCGGCGTAACGGTCTCAGAATATGTGGCCATGGATCGCGTTGGCTCCGGGGATGGTGATTGAGATTGAACTGCTACCGGAGATGTATTTTCACTATTGACATTTGTGACCACGATTTGAATGACGAGAAAGATAAGGACGATAACAAGTGAGCCCGCGGCAGGGACCTTCCAGGATATGTTGCGCTTCTCCTGCGGAACTTTGGTGACATTGCTTTCGACCAGCATCTCATTGATGCTTCGATTTTCGAGAGCATGTTCTGCATCGTAAATTTCAATCAACTTACTTGCATCTAACCCGATCTTCGGTGCGATATTTCGCAGATGGCCACGCGCATAGATATCGCCGCCACAATGCACAAAGTTGTTTTGCTCCATCTCAGATAAGAGACCTGCTCGAATGCTAGTAATCGATGAGAGCTCATCGAGAGATAACCCCGCCGAGTTGCGAGCAGCGCTAAGGAGTTCTCCTAAATTCATTTGATCTCCCCAGCTCGCGATTGGCTTAATTTTACCTACCAATCACCTTCCGGCGATAGTCGATTGAGCCTGGTGACCTGAAATCACCCCTACTGCCACCCGTGCTTAATAGTTGCGGAGCGTTGCTAAGACAGAATCCAACTCTTCATTGGTCACAAGAACTGCTCGCGCTTTGGAGCCCTCTGATGGGCCAACGATTCCTCGAGACTCCATCAGATCCATCAGACGGCCAGCTTTGGCAAAACCGACTCGCAGCTTACGTTGCAGCATTGAGGTCGAGCCGAATTGAGTTCCGACTACCAACTCAACTGCCTGGCAGAGAAGCTCTAAATCATCACCAATCTCTTTATCAATCATCTTCGATGACTGTGCAACCGCTGTGACATCCTCACGATAGCGAGGCTTCAACTGCTTCTTCACATGTGATGTAACAGCTTCGATCTCTCGCTCCGAAACATAAGCGCCCTGGATACGGATGGCACGACTTGCACCCATTGGGATGAAGAGACCATCGCCTTGGCCAATCAACTTCTCAGCACCCGGTGAGTCGAGGATAACGCGGCTATCTGCGAGCGATGAGGTAGCAAATGAGAGACGAGAAGGAACATTGGCCTTAATCAATCCAGTAACGACATCTACCGATGGACGTTGAGTTGCAAGGACTAAGTGAATTCCGGCTGAGCGAGCAAGCTGGGTGATACGTACAACCGACTCTTCTACTTCGCGAGCTGCAACCATCATCAAATCAGCAAGCTCATCGATAACGACCAAGAGGTATGGGTAAGGCTCGAGGACGCGATCACTTCCGGGAGGCGCTACGACTTTGCCGGCACGCACCGCTTTATTGAAATCATCGATATGGCGGAAACCAAAATTGGCTAGATCTTCATAGCGAAGATCCATCTCGCGAACAACCCAGGTAAGTGCATCCGCTGCCTTCTTGGGATTGGTAATAATCGGGGTAATTAGATGCGGAATACCTTCGTAAGCGGTGAGTTCGACCCGCTTTGGATCGATCAAGATCAAGCGAACATCATCAGGGGTTGCTCGCATCATGATTGAGGTAATCATCGCGTTAATCATCGAGGATTTACCAGCGCCGGTAGCGCCCGCAACCAAGAGGTGCGGCATCTTAGCCAGGTTTGCACAGACAAAATTGCCCTCAACATCTTTACCAAGAGCTACCAACATTGGGTGGTGATCTTGTCCAGCAACGCTCGAACGCATCACATCGCCGAGCGCAACAATTTCGCGGTCTGTATTTGGAATCTCAATACCAACCGCAGATTTACCAGGGATTGGCGAGAGAATACGAACTTCGCTGCTTGCTACGGCGTAAGAGATATTCTTTGAAAGAGCGGTGATGCGTTCGACTTTAACGGCATTGCCGAGTTCGACTTCATATCGTGTGACAGTTGGACCGCGCATAAATCCAGTGACTTGAGCATCGATATCAAATTGCTTGAAGACTTCGGTGAGCGCTGCAACCACGGTGTCATTGGCCTTGCTCTTACCCTTTGAAGCCGGTCCTACCTTTAACAAATCTTGGGATGGAAGCTCGTACTTTGAATCTCCAGTCAGCAGGAGCTGTTCTGGGTGAGCAGCAGCTTTCGGTGCTGATGCTAATTGAGATTCGAGCGGCTTCGGAACTTCGACTGTGAACTCTTGATCAAATTCAGCCTCTTCGAGATCTTCCTCTGGCTCGTCCTCATGCCATGCAACTACTGGCGTTTCAAATGGTGGGGTATCGGAAATTTCAAACTCTTCTTCACGGCGCTCCGGCTTCTTTGACCAGAGCCAGACTGCAAGCACCTTTACTCGTGCCACTACTTGAGAAAGTGGCGTCGCAGTAACAATTAATGCGCCGAAGAAGAAAATGGCGAATAAGAATGGGTAGGCAAGGAGCGATGACACTACCGCCACAAGTGGTTTTGCTACGTAATAGCCGAGTAGCCCTCCGCCTTCTCGAATCGCCGTTGCGCCTTGCGGATTCGATGCGCCGAGCGAGCCGTTAAAGAGGTGCGCTAATCCAGTCGCGCTCACCAGAATGGTAATCAAGCCAACGGTGATTCTTCCGGTCGCATGCTTATCATCTGGAGTACGGAAGATGCGAAGTGCAAAGTAAGCAAAGACCAGTGGTGTAACTACCGCCACGCTTCCTATCGAGCCATAAAGGAATGAATAAACGTTTCTACCGAGAATGTTCGCGCTGCCCATCCAAGTACCGGTTACCGAAGTAAGGGCTAGCAGGAAGAGGAAGAGAGCAGCGCCATCACGGTGGTGCTCCGGGTCGAGATCTCGCGCACCGCGTGCGACGAATCGGATCGATGATCCGAGAGATTTTGCGACCAGCCGCCAGGCTGAAGCGAGCCCAAAAGCTATGAGCGATAGCGCTCCGCTCTTACCGGACTTCTTCTTTACTGTGCGTTTCTTCTGTGCCACACGCTCAATCTTAGGTGGAGGGTTTTCGCTCGCACGGGAAGGCGCGCCGAATTTAAACCTCTATGACCACCGGCACAATCATCGGCTTTCGACGATGTTTCTGGCCTACCCATGAGCCGATAGTGCGGCGGACAACTTGCGAAAGTTGGTGGGTTCCGTTGGTGCCACCGGCAACAGCATGAGCTAACGCTTTCTCAATATCTCCGCGAACTTCATCGAAGAGCGCTGCATCTTCATTAAATCCACGCGCATGTATATCTGGGCCAGCCACGATCTTTCCGCTCTGCGAATCGATCACAACGATGACTGAGATAAATCCTTCCTCGCCGAGGATGCGCCGATCTTTAAGCGAATCTTCAGTGATATCACCAATGCTCTGGCCATCAACATAGACAAAACCAACTGGAATCGATCCAGCAACCTCAGCTTGATGATCGACCAAGTCGATCACAATTCCATTCTCAGCGATAAATGTATTCTCGCGCGGAACACCTGATTGAATGGCAAGTTCAGCATTTGCTTTAAGGTGGCGCCATTCGCCGTGAATAGGCATGGCGTATTTTGGCTTAACGATGTTGTAGCAGTACAACAACTCCCCCGCTGCTGCATGGCCAGAGACATGGACCAATGCATTGGCTTTATGGACCACCTTTGCGCCAAAACGAGTGAGCTCATTGATAACTCGATAGACCGAGTTCTCGTTGCCCGGGATGAGTGAGGAGGCGAGAATTACAGTGTCGCCCTGTCCTACTCGAATCTGGTGATCACCATTTGCCATCCGCGAAAGGGCAGCCATTGGTTCGCCCTGCGAACCAGTTGATATGAGAACTACGTTATCTCCATAATCATCTAAGTTCTTCAGTTCGATTACCGCACCAGCTGGAACATTGAGATAACCCATATCCTCCGCAATTTTCATATTGCGCACCATTGAGCGGCCGATAAAACAGACCTTACGGCCATGTTCGTGGGCAACATCAATTACCTGTTGGACTCGATGGACATGAGAGGAGAATGAGGCAACGATGACTCGCTTCTTGGTCGTTGCGATAACTCGGTGGAGCGCGGGCATGATTTCGCGCTCGGCAGGGGTAAAGCCTGGAATATCTGCATTGGTGGAGTCGGCAAGAAAGATATCGACTCCCTCATCACCTAGTCGAGCAAAACTCGCTAAATCAGTAGTGCGACCATCGAGCGGGAGTTGATCCATCTTAAAGTCACCGGTTGCCAAGACCATGCCTGCTTTGGTGCGAATAGCGAGAGCAAGCGCATCTGGGATCGAGTGGTTAACAGCTATACATTCAAGGTCAAATCCCTCGATTGAGAAGCGGTCACCTTCGCGAACCTCTCGAGTAATTGGTCCAATTCGATGTTCCTTACATTTCGCCGTAATTAAGGCGATGGTAAGTGGGGAGCCAATCAATGGGATATCTACCCGTTCGCGCAGTAGATAAGGAACTGCGCCGATGTGGTCTTCATGTCCGTGGGTTAGAAATACCGCAACCACATCATCGAGGCGATCTCTGATGTAGCTAAAGTCGGGAAGGATTAAATCGATGCCAGGCTGGTTATCCTCTGGAAAGAGAACGCCGCAATCGACGATTAATAACTTTCCATCGTGCTCATAGACCGTCATATTGCGACCGATCTCGGAGATTCCACCTAAGGCAACGATGCGTAGGCCACCTTTGGCGAGTGGGCTCGGAGTACCTAAATTAGGGTGGGGATGTTGAGTCATAAATTAAATATCAGCGCTACTAGTTCGCAAGCGCGACGCCGCCTGCGATGAGATCTTTGCGTAGCTGCTCGATCTGCTCTGGCGTTGCATCTACAAGAGGAAGTCGTGTTGTACCGCCAGGAAGGCCCATCAACCCCATCGCAGCCTTAGTGAGAATGGCGCCTTGGGTTCGGAAGGTTCCGGTAAAGACTGGAAGTAATTGCTGATGAATCTCCAACGCCTTCGCCGCATCGCCGGCAAACCAGGCATCGAGCATCGCCTTGAGTTCAGTTCCAACTGTATGGCCACAGACTGATACAAAACCGACCGCTCCTACTGCAAGAAGTGGCAGATTGAGAATGTCATCGCCTGAATAAACTGGAATTCCGCAGCGCTTGATTACCCATGAGGTGCTCGCTGAATTTCCCTTGGCATCTTTAAGCGCGACGATATTGTCGACGCTATCGAAGAGGCGGCAGATTGTGTCATTCTCAATCTCAATACCAGTGCGACCAGGGATGTCATACATCATGATCGGAAGATCTGTCGCTGCTGCTACTGCGCGGAAGTGCGCCTCTACTCCAGCTTGTGGTGGCTTGTTGTAGTAGGGAACGACTACGAGCAGACCATCTGCACCGGCTTCTTGCGAACGCTTAGCTTGTTCGACGGTGTATGCCGTTTCATTATCGCCGGCACCGGAGAGGACCTTAACTTTTGGACCGACAACGCTCTTGACTACTCGAATGATCTCGAGCTTCTCAGATGATTTGGTAGTTGGCGCCTCACCGGTGGTTCCGTTGACTGCGATTCCATCGTGGCCATGATCTACAAGATGCTGCGCGAGCTTTGCAACGCCATCCCAATCGATTGAGCCATCCTTATTAAAAGGGGTCACCATTGCGGTGATTAAGCGGCCGAATGGTGCGTTGATGCTCATCTCAGAATCTTATCCTTTATGGCGCTACGCGACCAGATTTTTCAAAGGCTTGATAGGTCAGAGGCATCAATTTTGCGAATTCAGCCTCCATTTTCTCAGCAACCATCTCAATTTCACGTTGTGGGTAGCTTGGGAAATGAGATCCCTCTCGAGAGGTACGAAGAGATAGGAAGTTCATGAGAGCGCGAGCATTCATCGTTACATACATAGATGAGTATGTAGCCACTGGAAGTACAGCGCGAGCGACTTCACGAGCAATGCCAGCATCGAGCATCTTCTTATAAGACTCGTAAGCGATTACATATGCATCCTTCATCGCAGCGACCGTTACCTCAAATTGCTCTGCGGTGCCCGGAACGAACTCATATGCGCCGGTCTTACCAATTTGAATGAGGTTTCGCTCTTTATTCGGGATGTAGAAGACCGGCTTCAATTCGCGATAGCGACCAGATTCTTCGTTGTAAGAAGCGATGCGGTGGCGCATAAATTCACGGAAGACGAAGATCGGAGCTGAGATAAAGAAGGTCATTGAGGTGTGCTCAAATGGTGAGCCGTGGCGCTCACGCGCGAGGTAGTTAATTAGGCCGGCTGAGCGAGCTGGATCTTCGCCGATCTCATCCATCGACTGCTCTCCTGCTGTCGAAACACGAGCTGCCCAAATAACATCGGCATCGCTGGCGCTAGCCTTAATGAGCTCGACCGAAACGTCGTCGCGGAAGATGATTTCAGAGTGGGTAGATTCAGACATGGGCGCACCTTATCGAGCAACCCCCCTCCCGTTCCGGCATCTATGAGGCAGAATGTCCGCGTGTCCCGAGTGAACCGCACCACCGCAGCCGCATCGCTGAGCGTCTCCTTCACAGTTGGGCTCTATGGCATCGCCTTCGGTGCCGCCGGTATCGCAGCCGGCTTCTCATTACTTCAGACCTGCCTCCTCTCGCTCCTTACATTCTCAGGAGCATCACAATTCGCTGTAGTTGGAGTTTTAGGTGGAGGTGGCAGCGCGCTATCAGGAATTGCAACCGCATCACTTCTGGGAATTCGAAATGCGCTCTATGGGTTGCGCATGGCACCAATCATGCAGATCCGTGGCTGGCGACGAATTGTTGGCGCTCAAGTCACTATCGATGAATCAACCGGCGTCGCCTTAGGTCAATCAGAGCTCGGCAGAGATGCGATGCGTCAAGGTTTCTGGCTCACCGGTATCGGCGTATATGTTTTTTGGAATCTCTTTACTCTCGTCGGAGCACTTGGCGCACAAGCAATGGGAGATCCAGCTGCTTGGGGGCTCGATGCGGCAGTCCCTGCTGCATTCTTAGGTTTGGTCTGGCCAAGACTGACAAATAACTTTGAGCGAGCATTGGCAATCTCGGCGATGGTGCTCTCGCTCGCATTGACGCCATTTGTCGCCGCTGGAATTCCTATTATCTCAACTGCGTTACTAGCGGTGGCATTTGGCTGGAAGGCGCGCTCATGAGCCAGATTTGGATTGCGGTAATTGGTACGAGCGCAATCGCATTTGGATTGAAGTACTTTGGCCATAGCGTTCCAGAGAAGTACCTCACCAATCCACGCGCACTTCGCATCAATACGCTGATTCCTATCGCACTCTTAAGCGCGCTCGTCGCGGTTCAGAGCGTCGGCGAAAAGAGCAAATTGGTAATTGATCAGCGACTTGCAGGTATGACGGTCGCGGTAATCGCCCTCGTACTCAAAGCACCGTTTCCAGTTGTGGTACTTGGATCAGCGCTAGTAAGCGCGCTGACCTTCAGATACCTCAATTAATTTAAATAACCTTAAGCGCCTCTAACTTCGCCTTCAAATCATTATCAGATGGCTCGGTTAAATGAGTTCCATCAGGAAAGACGATAACTGGAATTGACTGTGCGCCGCCATTAATCTCCATCACCTTTGCCGCAGCGCTCTTATCTGCCTCAACATCGATATGGGTAATCTGAACGTCGAGCTCTTCAAGGAGACGCTTTGAACGACGGCAATCTCCGCACCAATCAGCTCCGTACATTGTGATCTCTGGATGTGATGACATTTTCTCTCTCGCTCTACTAGTGGTTACATAAACTTCTCAAGGCCCACGGTGAGCCCTGGACGAGATGAAATCTGGCGAACTCCGAGAAGAACACCAGGCATAAATCCGGCGCGATCCAATGAGTCGTGACGAATGGTGAGCGTCTCCCCTAGACCGCCAAAGAGAACTTCTTGATGAGCGATCAAGCCGCGAAGTCGAATTGAATGAACTGGAACATCGCCAACGGTGGCACCGCGCGCGCCATCGAGTGAGGTGTGAGTTGCATCTGGCATTGCTTGGAGATTGGCCTCCTTGCGGGCCCTTGAGATGAGATCTGCAGTACGAGCTGCCGTACCAGATGGCGCATCGACCTTATTGGGATGGTGAAGTTCGATGATCTCTGCAGATTCGAAGAACTTAGCTGCCTTCTCGGCGAACTCCATCATTAAGACCGCGCCGATAGCAAAGTTTGGTGCGATGAGAACGCCCGCCTTTGGATTGGCGCTAAGCCAACTCTGAATTTGAGCGATGCGATCCTCTGAAAAACCAGTGGTGCCAACTACCGCATGAATACCGTGCTTGGTGAGAAACTCTAAATTTTCCATCACAACATCTGGGGTTGTGAAATCAACAACTACCTCTGCGCCCGCTGTGACTAGCGCATCGAGCGAGTCACCTTGATCTAGCGCAGCTACCAGCTGGCAATCTGTGGCCTCATTAACGGCCTTCACAACCTCTGAACCCATTCGACCGCGAGCTCCGAGTACGCCTACCTTGATCATGAGTTCAACACCTTCTCAAACTTTGTTGGATTCTTAAATGGTCCGACAAGAGCAAGGGTAGGCGTCTTAGTGAGGTACTCGCCAGCAATTTCGCGAATGTCTTCTGCAGATACGCGTGAAATGGCCTTCAAAATCTCATCGAAATCCATAACGTGGCCATAGACAATCTCATTCTTGCCAATCCGGCTCATGCGAGAGCCTGAATCTTCTTGGCTCAATACCAATGAGCCTCGAACTGCACCTTTAGCGCGTTCAATCTCCTCACGTGACATCCCATTGTCGGCAACGTCTGCGAGGACTTCGCGAATAATTTCAACGACTTCAACTGCCTTAGTTGGATTACAGCCAGCGTAGAAACTTAAGGTGCCGGTGCCGGCAAATTGCTGCGAATATGCATAAACCGAATATGCCAGGCCACGCTTCTCGCGAATCTCTTGGAATAGACGTGAAGACATTCCGCCGCCGAGGGCTGCAGATAAAACCCCCATGGCGAAGCGACGATCATCGGCGCGAGCAACACCCTCCATGCCGTAGAGCATGTGAGCTTGCTCAGTCTTGCGATACATCAAGCCAACTGGAATCTGCGGACCACGCTTAATGGCGGTAGTCGGACGAATATTTGGCGTAGCTGCGATGTCGAGGAAGTTATCTCGCGACAAAGCTTCTTCCACCATTGCGACAACCCGCTTGTGTTTGATATTTCCAGCGACGGCAACTACCAAGTCAGATGGTTTGTACTTCTTCTTGTAGTAGTTGAAGACGGTATTGCGAGACATCCCTTTTATTGACTCGATTGTTCCCAAGATAGGGCGGCCAATCTGGGTGTCGCCGTAATAGGTGTCGCTGAAGAGATCATGGACGAGGTCGCTTGGATCATCATCGCGCATAGCGATCTCTTCCAAGACGACTTTCCGCTCTGATTCAACATCGAGAGCAGTCACGATAGATGAGGTAATCAAATCGCTCACTACATCGATTGCCATTGGTAGATCGGTGTCAATCACTCGAGCGTAGAAGCAGGTATATTCCTTTGAGGTAAAGGCATTCATCTCACCACCAACGGATTCAATGGCAGATGAGATCTCGAGCGCATTGCGAGACTTTGTACCTTTAAAGAGAAGGTGCTCTAGGAAGTGAGAAGCACCGGCAGTTGCCGGTGCTTCATCACGCGAACCTACATTGACCCAGATGCCAACAGCTGCGCTTCGGACAGAGGGAACTTCCTCAGTAACAATGCGCAGGCCGCTGGCGTGGACCGATCTCTTAACAGACATTACTCAGCAGATGCTGCGCCTTCTTCGAGGACTGGAACGAGAGAGAGCTTGCCCTTTGGATCGATCTCGCCGATCTCAACCTGGACCTTATCTCCGACCTTCATAACATCTTCGAGGTTCTCAATTCGCTTTCCGCCATGCATCTTGCGAATCTGTGAAACGTGAAGGAGTCCATCCTTGCCTGGCATAAGCGAGACGAACGCTCCGAATGTCGCAAGCTTTACGACTGTTCCGAGGTAACGCTCTCCCACCTCAGGCATCTGAGGGTTGGCGATTGCATTGATCTGCGCACGAGCTGCCTCAGCTGATGGGCCATCGGTTGCACCGATGTAGATGGTTCCGTCATCTTCGATAGAGATCTCAGCGCCTGTCTCATCCTGAATCTGGTTGATGATCTTGCCCTTAGGGCCGATAACCGCACCGATCTGATCAACTGGAATCTTCACGGAGATGATGCGAGGAGCAAATGGGCTCATCTCATCTGGAGCATCGATAGCCTCATTCATGACATCGAGAATCGCAAGACGCGCTTCCTTTGCCTGGTGGAGGGCGCCAGCGAGAACTGATGCTGGGATTCCATCGAGCTTTGTATCAAGCTGGAGAGCTGTAACAAAGTCCTTAGTTCCGGCAACCTTGAAGTCCATATCTCCGAATGCATCTTCTGCACCGAGGATATCTGTGAGGGCAACGTACTCGACCTTGCCATCGACATCATCTGAGATAAGACCCATCGCAATACCTGCTACTGGCGCCTTAAGCGGCACACCAGCTTGAAGCATTGAGAGAGTTGAAGCACAGACAGAGCCCATTGAAGTTGAACCATTTGAACCCAGAGCCTCTGAGACCTGACGAATTGCATATGGGAACTCTTCGCGAGTTGGAAGTACTGGAATAAGTGCGCGCTCAGCAAGAGCACCGTGACCGATTTCGCGGCGCTTAGGTGTTCCTACGCGACCTGTCTCACCAGTAGAATATGGTGGGAAGTTGTAGTTGTGCATGTAGCGCTTTGAAGTCTCAGGGCTCATTGTGTCGAGCTGCTGCTCCATCTTAAGCATATTGAGAGTTGTGATTCCGAGAATCTGAGTCTCTCCACGCTCGAAGATTGCTGAGCCATGAACGCGAGGAATTACCTCAACTTCAGCAGACAAGGCGCGGATATCGCGGAGTCCGCGACCATCGATACGGATCTTGTCGCGAAGAACGCGCTGGCGAACCAACTTCTTGGTGAGCGAACGGAACGCTGCTGGAACTTCCTTCTCACGGCCTTCAAATGCTGCTGAGACTGACTCCTTTACAGCTGCTGAGATCTCATCGATCTTAGTCTCGCGCTCTTGCTTACCCACGATTGTGAGCGCCTTTGCGAGATCATCCTTGGCAGCCTTCTCAACTGCTGCAAAGACATCATCCTGATAATCAAGGAAGACTGGGAAGTCAGCGGTTGGCTTTGCTGCTACTGCAGCTAGCTTTGACTGTGCATCGCAGAGAATCTTGATAAATGGCTTTGCGGCATCGAGGCCCTGTGCCACAACTTCCTCAGTTGGAGTTGGTGCGCCACCGGCGATGAGCTCGATGGTGCGAGAGGTAGCCTCTGCTTCAACCATCATGATTGCTACATCGTCAGCTGTTACGCGACCGGCAACGACCATGTCGAAGACAGCGTTCTCAACCTGTGAGTGGTTAGGGAATGCAACCCACTGACCCTCGATAAGTACAACACGCACACCACCGATTGGGCCAGAGAATGGCAGACCTGCAAGCTGTGTAGAAATTGATGCTGCATTGATAGCAAGCACGTCGTACATGTGGTCTGGATTAAGTGCCATGACTGTTACGACGATCTGAACTTCGTTACGAAGTCCCTTTACGAATGATGGACGTAGTGGGCGGTCAATCAAACGGCAGGTAAGGATTGCCTCTTCTGATGGACGACCTTCACGGCGGAAGAATGAACCTGGAATCTTGCCGATGGCATACATCTTCTCTTCCACATCAACTGTGAGTGGGAAGAAGTCGAATTGATCCTTAGGTGTCTTTGATGCTGTTGTCGCTGAAAAGATCATGGTCTCTTCATCGAGATAGACAGCTGCAGCTCCTGCTGCCTGCTTTGCAAGGCGACCAGTTTCAAACTTGATCTCGCGCTTACCGAACTTACCGTTATCGATAACGGCTACTGATGACTTTACGTCTTGACCCTCCATAGGGCGCTCCTTTTCATAAGTCAGCGCACCACATGAGGTAAAAATGAATCTTCGATCGAAGTCCACAGAAATTTATTTATCAGCTTCTGTGAGCCACTACCGAGGACCATTTATCCTCGTGGGCGCTGATGCTCCAGTCGGGCTGCCCTGTGCAACCCAACTTTCCTACC
>JACCDW011745100.1_pt1 | contig 20663 bp, 22 predicted proteins | sample 7449781 | NCBI WGS metagenome assembly JACCDW01 (sample SAMN15323449, study PRJNA562643) | freshwater metagenome | isolation source: river surface water | place: USA:Blue River Watershed | collected 2017-08-18
CAACTGGCTACACTGGTTACACTGGATATACTGGTATTCAAGGTCCTCAAGGTCTTGAAGGACCAACTGGTTACACTGGTTATACAGGAATTCAAGGACCTCAAGGTCTTCAAGGTCCAACTGGTTATACTGGTATTCAAGGTCCAGAAGGAAGCACCGGATACACTGGACATACAGGATACACTGGTTATACAGGAACACAAGGTCCTCAGGGTTTTACAGGATACACTGGTTATACTGGAATTCAAGGTCCTCAAGGTCCTCAAGGTTCTCAAGGACCAACTGGATATACTGGATATACCGGATACACAGGATCAACTGGTTATACAGGAATTCAAGGACCAGCTGGTTCTGCAGGCGGAAGACTATTTTGGTTTTCAACCGGAAATACATTAACTAACACTATGCCGACTGTAAATAACATAAATGGTTTAACAGGGGGAGGTGCATTAACATATACAGGAACAATTACAAATGAAACAATTTCATCAATAAGCGGTGGACCACTTTCAGTTAATTTATTTGTTATATTAACAGGAGGAACCAGTAATGCAACTATAAGTTCTGTTTCTATTTCTATTGATGGAACACAAGTCGGACTTTCTTCAAGTTCTACCATTATCACACCAACATCAATTAATCAACTTTATGTCATTAATGGTTTTATTAATTCAAAAACATTTTCACCAGCATTGGTAAATCCAAGTATCACAGTTACTTTTAATTATGTAGTTCCGGTATCACAAATATTAAATTTTACAATGGCTAATATTAGCAATAGCATATATAGTTATTTAGAAACATTTTTACCAATAACCGGTCCAACTGGTTCAATTGGACCAACCGGTCTTCAAGGACCACAAGGTATTCAAGGGCCAACTGGTTATACAGGATATACAGGACCACAAGGTATTCAAGGACCACAAGGTATTCAAGGACCACAGGGCATTCAAGGACCAACTGGTTATACTGGACCACAGGGAATTCAAGGACCAACTGGATATACTGGATCACAAGGTATTCAAGGACTAACTGGATATACAGGGCATACTGGTTCAATTGGACCAACAGGTTATACAGGACCACAAGGTATTCAAGGTATCCAAGGTATTACCGGATATACAGGATATACAGGATATACCGGTTATACAGGTAATACTGGACCAGTAGGTATTCAAGGAGAACCAGGTAGTTCAGGTGGGATTGTATTTTATATGAATCCAAATACAAACCCTGCAAGTTTACCATATGTTCCATATGTATTTACAGGTAGTAATGGAGCGCGAACGCAATCGAATATTAGTCCTGGTGGTACAACTGGTATTAATCCACCTTTTCAAAGTGGAGCTTTAGCTGGAAATGGATATAATAAAATTACACCGGGACCTGTTTATGTAAATGTGTTTGCAAATACACAATCATCTGGAATAAGTGTAGGAATTTATGCTGTTTTTACTTTAGTTACACCAGGAGGCTCAATCCCATTATGTACAACAATATTACAAACCGTAACATATGTCGCTTCACCTTATTATGGTAATTCTTATATTTTACAAGGCCAAATAAGTACATCAACTAATATTAATAGTTCAGACTATATTACTGTACAATTTTATGGTTCTAATCCAGGTACATCTACAGCAACAGTAAGTATGTTTTATGGAGCTATTGCAAATAATAATACTTACTTATATAGTTATATTCAAATATATGTACCTGGTTTAGGTCCAACTGGTTCTACTGGTCCTCGGGGTTCTACTGGATACACCGGGTTACAAGGACCTCAAGGTATTCAAGGAATTCAAGGTGTCACAGGTCCAACTGGGTCAGGTTCAGGTTCATCATATTGGGGTCTTACTGGTTCTGCTATTGTAAACACAAACAGTAGTTCTGCAGGTATTATTGTGGATGGTCCTATTAGTCAAAATTATGGTAATCAAAATATTATATTAGGTAGTAATAATAGCAATTTAACAAATCAATCTATTGGAATTGGTCAATATGCATTACAAAATTCTACAATTGATAGTTATACCAATATTGGTATAGGAATTAGTTCATTACAGTCTAATACACGAGGCTCTAATAATACTGCTATAGGATATAATTCATTATATAGTAATATAGCAGGCGATTTTAATACTGCAATAGGTCCTAATGCGTTAGGAGGTGGTCAAACTGGTAATTTTAATACTGCGATTGGGAATTATGCTGGTTATTATTCAACTAACAATTTTAACACTTATCTTGGTTATAATTCTGGTCCTGTAATCGGAACAATTGGAATTACTGGAAGTACTGCAGTAGGATATAATGCATCGCCAACAGCTTCAAATCAAGTTGTCCTTGGAACAATAGCAGAAACAGTTATAATTCCTAATGCGTTACAATTCCCTAATGGTTCTATACAAACTGTTGCTTATACTGGTCAATTGTATTGGGGTCTTACTGGTTCTGCTATTGTAAACACAAATAGTAGTTCTGCAGGTATTATTGTGAATGGTCCTATTAGTCAAAATTATGGTACTAACAATGTTGCTATTGGTAATACTTCAATGGTTAGCAATACAACTGGAACGCAAGATACTGCAGTTGGTGTACAAGCGCTTCAATCAAATACAACTGGAAGCCAAAATACCGCGATTGGATATCAATCAATGCTTTATGGAAGCACTGGTACTAATAATGTCGCAATTGGAAACCAATCCTTAAGTCAAAGATCTGTTACTCCAGGTAATTATGGAAACCCAAGTTTCAATGTTGCTGTCGGAGTTCAGGCATCATATACTCAACAAGGAACTTATAATACAGCTGTTGGATATCAATCGCTTTTTGGTGCGAATCCAGGCAATACTGGTGGTGCTACTGGACATAATAACACCGCGGTTGGTTGTCAATCTCAGTACTATATGAATACTGGAATTAATAATACAGCTGTTGGATATCAATCACTTTACGGCAATACAGGAGGCAATAATAATGTTGCAATAGGTTATGGTGCTGGTATAAATTCAACTAATAGTAATAATACTTATATTGGTTATAATGCAGGTCCTGCGTTAGGATCAGCTGGAATTACAGGAAGTTCAGCATTAGGTTATAATGCTCAACCAACTGCTTCAAATCAAGTTGTTCTTGGAACAACAGCAGAAACAGTCATTATTCCAAATCGAATTCAATTTCAAAATAATTCAACCCAAAATTGTGCTTATTCTGGATTCACAGGTTCCCAAGGAACTTATACAAATGCAAATGTTACAATTGGTCCAAATGGTCAAATTACTAACATTGTAAATGGTACACAAGGTTCTACTGGACCAACTGGACCAGCTGGATTACAAGGTATACAAGGTTCAACTGGACCAGCTGGATTACAAGGTATACAAGGTTCAACTGGACCAACTGGATTACAAGGTATACAAGGTTCTACTGGATATACAGGACCAGCTGGTTCAGGTTCTACATATTGGACACCAGTTTCAGGTGCTACAGGAATTTACTATCAAAATAGCCCAGTGTATATTGGACAATCTCCAACAACACCAGCAACAACCGCGGCATTACAAGTATCTGGAACTATAAATGCAACATCGTTTAATGCAACATCAGATTATCGTATTAAGGATAATGTTATAAGTTTAACAGATGAGTATATAGTAGATAATTTAAATCCAGTGACCTATAAAAATAAACTAACAAATGAACAAGCAATTGGTTTTATTGCACATGAAATTCAAGAACAATTTCCAATATTAGTTTGTGGAGAAAAAGATGCTGAAACATATCAGTCAATTAATTATGACGGATTAATTCCAATTTTAGTAAAAGAGGTAAAATCATTAAAAACTGAAAATACACAATTAAAAGAACGAATTACAATGTTAGAAGATAAAATGAAACAAATAATAGAAAAAATGTAATTCAAAAAATTGAAAGAAAAATATAAAAACATATTTTTACATAATATAAATAAAAGTATGTTTTCACCAGAACAACAACAAGTATATGATATGTATTTACAAGGTGAAAATATATTCATGACTGGACCTGGTGGTTCTGGTAAATCTCATTTAATTAAACATATTCAAAAAGATGCTTATCGAAAATGTATTGGTGTAGAAGTATGTGCATTAACCGGTTGCGCTGCAGTATTATTAGAATGTAAAGCAAAGACAGTTCATTCTTGGGCAGGGATCGGATTAGGAAATGGTTCAATTGAAAATATCATAAAGAAAGTGCAAAAAAATCAATTGGCAAAGAGAATGTGGAAGGATACGGATTTACTTATAATTGATGAAGTAAGTATGATGTCGCAAAAATTATTCGACATGTTGGATGCTATTGGTAAAACAATTCGCATGTCTCAAAAACCATTTGGAGGAATTCAATTAATATTTTCGGGAGATTTTTACCAATTACCACCAGTAGGAGATAGAGATGACCCACCAACCGTTAACTTTTGTTTTGAAAGTGAATTCTGGCGTATGACTTTTCCGCGTGAAAATCATATTCAATTAGTAAAGATTTTCAGACAAAATGATGAAATTTATCAACGCATTCTAAATCAATTACGTGAAGGAAAATTAAAAAGAAGTAGTAATGAATTATTGTTGGAAAATGTAGGAAAACAAATTCCGGATAATTACATAGTTCAGCCAACAAAATTATTTCCGACAAGAAATAAAGTAGATAATATGAATACAATGGAATATTTGAAATTAAATGGAAATGAAAACACATATACATTATTACGTAGAACAGATATAGAATTGACACCAACCGAACGTAGATTAAGAATACATTTTACAAAAGAACAAATTGAGCATGAGTTAGATTATTTGCAAGCAAATGTGCGTTGTGATAAGATAATTAATTTAAAGATAGGATGTCAAGTTATGTGTATTATAAATATAAAGAATGATAATGGACAAATAGAAATTTGTAATGGTAGTCAAGGAGTTATTGTAGATTTTACACCAAAATCAGAAAATATCACAAGTAGTTATTTGCCAATAGTAAAATTTAATAATGGTATTGAGCGTATGATAGGTTATCATACTTGGTCAAGTGAAAATATTCCTGGAGTTGGTGTTTCTCAAATACCATTAATCTTAGCATGGGCTTTAACAATTCATAAAGCTCAAGGTGCGACAATGGATTGTGCGGAAATTGATGCAGGGTCATCTATATTTGAATGTGGTCAAACATATGTAGCTTTGTCAAGAGTAAAAAACATAGATGGTTTATTCTTGACTTCGTTTGATGCAAAAAGAGTAAGAATTAATAAAAAGGTTCAAGATTTTTATGCTAGTTTACCTTTATGCTAGTTTACCTTTATACTAGTTTACCTTTATATTATATTTAATTTTTTATATTTGTATAATATATGTCTAGTCCAAGAAAGCATAATAAAACACATAGAAAGAGTAGTAGTAGTAAAAAGAGTAGTAGTAGTAAAAAGAGTAGTAGTAGAAAGAGTAGTAGTAGAAAGAGTAGCAACAGTAGCAGTAGCAAAAATAGTGTTTGGCGTGATGTTAGTCCAAAATTGAAGGTAAGAATTAATGAACAAAAAAATATGGTTAAGTCATATTCACTTGATAGCGATGAAAAAAATGAAAAAAAAGAGGCACTTAAGAAACCAAGGCTTCCAGAATGTACAAATAAATTAGAGTTTCCTTGTATGCATAGAGGAGCTATTGTTGATAATAAAGAGGAACTAGTAGATTTATTTGAGATAAATAAACATAAATCAATAAAAAACATAGAAAGTCATTTATCACATATGAGGAATAAATTATTTAATGAGGGTCAATATGCAAAACGAATTCCAAAAGAATTTAGATTATATAGTCATAATACAGGAAAAGTATATGACATTCGTGATTATGTTGGAAGTACAAAAAAATAAAATAAATAAATATTTTATGGCTATAGCTTTTTGTTTTCTAACAATAGGAGATATTAAACATGAGTCATCATGGATTCATTTTTTCGAGTCAATAGAAGATAAGTCAAAGTACAATATATATATTAATAATAAGTTACCTCTAAAGAGTCAATATTTTCAGAAATATGGAATAAAAAATCCATATAAAAATACAAGTTGGGGTACACCAAGTTTAGTATATGCAACATTAAGGCTTTTTAGTGAAGCAATACAAAATAAAGATAATGAATATTTTGTTTTATTAAGTGATTCATGTATTCATGTGAATGATTTTGTGAAAGTAGAAGATTTCATTAAAATGCATGATACTAACATTTTTCAATCTGTATCTGTATATCCGGCTCCTGGTGTTGTTAGTAGGTTTAGAAAAATTAGTACAAAAAATCTAATATTATCACAAGCAAGTCAATGGGTAATATTAAAAAGAGATTTTGTTGAATATTGTTTAAGGAAGATTTTATTGGTTAAGTTGTTTGGTCCAAATTTCTTTTGTCTAGATGAACATTTTTTCATAATGATGTGTATGAATGGAAAATATCCTTGGAAGTCAATAGATTTTAATTATACTGAATGGAAAAATAGTGAAGTGCCATCACCGACAACATTTTCAAGTATGAAAAAAAGCAAATTTAATGAAATCCAAAAAAATCATTTATTCATGCGAAAAGTAACGCCAAGTTTTAATATTGTTTTATAATCCTTTAAATTGTTTTTCTAATATATAATTTGTAATAAAAACTACTTAAAGACATATCATTGTTATATAGTGGAGGTGGCTAGTCACAGCAATATACTATTGAATGGAAACTATAACTTACTTACTTTCACTATTAAAAACTAGCCAGCACTTTTGCCTCTTTAGCATAATGGGAGTGCACTGGTAGTGTAAACTCGTGGAATTGAGTTGAAAAACTCGGGTTCCTGTGTTGAAACGTGAATCCAGATGGGTCTGAGTTCGATTCTCAGAGGAGGCTCCACCGGCTTTAGCTCAGTTGGTAGAGCATTCGACTGTAGTTGTTATCTTAATTGTTATCGAATTGTCGCTGGTTCGATTCTAGCAAGCCGGAATAAATATATTATATAAAAATATTTACATAATATATATGAGTATAGGGAAAGCTGTCGGAATATTTGCGCTTGTTGTTGTTTGTTTAGGAGTGTTAACTACGTCATTTTCATCATCATCTCAAAGTGGTGGAACAATACCTATAGCTGCAACACCCAGTCACGGTGGGAAACGAACTAGACATCGTCGTCATCGTAAAAGAGGAACTCGTAGACATTAAGAATTAAGCATTTTTAAATGGATTTGTAAATTTAATTTTAAAATTATAATTAGAAAGAGATCTGGAAGTAGTTTCATCGACTTGTATTTCATATAATTTACAATAATCATCGTAACAAGATGCAAATAATTCTTCAGTGCGTTCTTTATCAATTTCATAATTATTAAAGGGGTCCATTAATGTTTTAATAAAGGTATTTAATTCCTCAGGATATTTTGAATGTTTTGTTCTAATATAGAATGGATTTCTATAATATTTATCAGCTTCTTTCATTTCAAAGTGAAACATCTGGTCGATTGTTGAAAATGCGGATTTTAACATAATAATTTCTTTAGTTAAATATCGTTTTTTATCGAATAATTTTAATAAAAGACGGCCTATTATTTTAAGTTTATCTCTTATTTGTATAGATTCATTTTCAGAATAAGTTTGTGAATGTTCGATTCGCGTTTTAATATAATTTAAATTATTGATTTCATTATTTACAGTTGTTAGTTCAGTAATAGTTCGGCGTCTATAATCTTCAATGCGTTTTATAACAGAGAAAATATTAGTATTATAGATGACTGGATATCGAATACGAATGGCACGAGGAATAATGAATTGATTTGTTTCTTTAATTTCTGCAATCTTTTTTTCAACATCATCTAATTTTTTTTGCATATCAATTTCTAATTTACTTCTTTTTTCATATATAGATTTTCTTATCCGTTCTTGTTCAATTGGGTCTTTTATCTTTTTTAAATCATATTCCGTTTTTTGTATATCTTGATCTCTAAATAGTAAAACTGAACCTGATGTAAATTCTACTGTACTTTGTAATTTATCATATTGATGTGACGATATTTTATGTGCTTCTGAAGCTGCATCCAATTTTAGATAATTTACAATTGCTAATAATATAGCAATAAATCCATTAATAGAAGCTATAAATACTGTACCCCATGGATAATCTTTTACAAATGGAGTTAATACAGTTGCTGCACTTGAACACAAAATAGCAGGCATCATATATAAATTTAGGTATTGTTCACATAAAAATTTGGATTCCATATAGATGATTTTATGACCTTTTAGATAGCTCGCTAAAATATCTAATGCACTACTATATCGATGATTAATATCAAAATAACGTTCATTAATTTTATATTCAATATCTTTGTAATCAACTTTTTTAACGCGAATTAAATGATCGCCTGAATCGGATGAATAATCTTCTTTTGAAAGTAATTTAATGCTTTTATTATTTGGTGTATCTTTAATATGTAATAAGCTAGATAATATGTTTTCATCTTCGGATTCATATGTATCGCTATGATAATCTTGTTTTAGAAAACTATCAATATCATCAGTTTTATCTAATTCATTAATTTCAATGCCTATTTGGTCTACTTGTTGTTCTTCTTCTTTAGCTTTAGATTTAGGAAAATTTACTATTTTCTTAGTTTTTTCTCCATTATCAGTTTCTTGTTCTTGTTCTTGTTCTTCTAAATCCATAAATATTATTATATCAATGTATTTTAATATGGCTACTAAAACTCATAAGAGAGGAAGAGGAAAATATTTAAAAGGTTGGTCGAAACAACAACCTGGATATCATCAACGAACAGTTATGATGAAGAATTGTGGTTCTAAGTGTTTTCTAGGTCCTAAAAAAACATTTCCTATTTGTAAAGCACATACATGTAAGGTAAGTAAGAAAGGTTTGCATGCAGCATATAGTCGTGCAATGGAATATGTTACAATAAAAGGAACTCGTAAATATAAGAATATTGCTAGAAAAGCATATAAAATGTTATATGGGAAATAAAATTGAACTATAAATTGTTAAGTTGAAACGTTGTATTAACTTAACAAATGAATACAAATCAATCTTTTATCAGTTATGAACAATATACAAAACGATTTTGCGAGCTGGATATTATAGATGATATTGAATCACAAATCAAACATTCTGAAGAAGATGATTGGATGCATTATGTAGATCCAGAGACTATAACCGACAATCAACGTTCACAATTGAGATTAAAGAAATATTGGAGTGATAGAAATTTAAATCATAAAAATATTAAGTTATTAGACGATGATGACAACAATGATGACAACAATATATTCTATAAAAGATGTATTATTACAATATGTTGTGTGATAGTGACTGCATTCTTTTTATAAATATTATAATCATTTTTGTAAGTACAATCTATAATTGTTAGTACCACATGGAGTATTTCCAAATAAAGCACCAACCGGATCAACTTTATAATAACCATAGAAAGGTTTTACATTTAAGTTTATTAGAACTGGAGAAACACAAGACGTCATTGAAGGTGTTGGAATTGCGGGACCACAAACAGTTGGAATTCCTAACAAATTTTCTTTTTTATATAATCCAGCTACTAAATCATATTTACCTATGTTTATATTTTTCGGTTCCAATTGTTCTCTTCTGTTTAAAATATCACTTTGATATAATAATGGTGCAGCATTTTTAAATGTTGCTCTGGCAGACATGTTATATTATATATTATTTTTATTTTATTTGTTTATATATTTATAAAAACTACTTTAAGACAATTTGGTAATATTAAAGTAAGCATGTCTAACTCTAACTCTGTTGACGGTTATTATAAATTTGCAAATGTATTTGATGATTTTGCTCATCTAAGAATCTGTGTAAATCCGGATTGTAGTAACAATGAATTAAAGGAAATGTATAATGAACATATTAATAAACATAATGAAAAAATCTTAAATGACCATCATTTTTATAATAGTGGATTTGATTTACTCATTCCTAAAGACCAATTTGTCGGAAGTAATATGGTAAATAATAGTAATCATGTTTATAAAATTGATCATCAGGTTAGTTGTTCTATGACGATACATGCGAAATTTACAGGATATTATATGTATCCTAGGTCAAGTATAATCAAGACCCCAATGCGTTTAGCAAATAGCGTAGGTATAATTGATGCTGGATATAGAGGTAATATAATTGCTGCAGTTGATTCCAATCAGCAATTTAGTTTAACCATGGGGGATAGATATTTTCAAATCTGTGCACCTACTTTATGTCCTATTTATGTTGAACTTGTAGATGATTTAGGTGAACAAACAGCAAGAGGTAGTGGTGGGTTTGGCTCTACAGGTAGATAAATTATTTTCTTAAAATATAATATAAATGTCAAAGTTATCTATTGGCGGTGTTTTTTCGCGTAAAAATATGAATCTTATTGTTGGTCTTCTTGCATTATTAATTTTCCTTTGGTTAATTTCTTATGCGATTCCTAGTTTATTCGTTTATTTATTCGAAACTGGTTTAGGAAATTTAATTCTTCTTGGTTTTATTATTTTAGCTGGATTATTTAATATTAATTTAGGTGTTGGCCTAGGAATTGTTTTCTTTATTTTATATAGATTTGTGCATATGGGAAAAGGTATCTTTGAAGGACTTACCCAACAAGAACAAAAAAAACCAATTCCTAAAAATTAAGTAAAAAAAATCTAGGATATATATATAATGGTTAAAAATATGATGACCCGTAAGAATATGAACTGTGTAATCAGTCTCATCGTTCTTTATTTTGCTATGGTTGTTATCTCGCATGTGATGCCACGTGCGTTCACTTATCTCTATGACACTAATTTAGGAAAATTAGTGATGTTAGCGGCAATTGTTGCTTCTGGTATGAAATGCATAACATATGGTATTGGACTTGCTATCGTCTTCTATGTTTTTTACATTACTGTTTATGTTAAACGTAGTATGTTTTTAGAAGGAATGGAAGTTCCTCCTCATACTCCTTCCCATAGTAAAAAAGATGACAAGAAGAAATAAATTATAATAAATAAATATAATAGGTATATGAAAGACACTATTATATTTATTAGGTTTGGTGTTATCATACTTTTATTAATAATTGTAGTTATAATAGTGTTATATAATTATAAAATAATAGAAGGATTAAGTATAGCTTTACCTCAAGGAGCAACTGATATTCACTATCATGAAACAGATATATCGAAAAGTGCATATGATAATATAAAATCAGATACTAGACATAATTGGCCAAAAGATAAAGAAGATCTATTTGTCGCATATGAAAATGTGTTGAACAATAATATATATCAGTTTGATATGAATATGGTTCAACAACAAGCAAATGAATCAGAGGCAGATTATATTTTAAAAACAGGTTATTGGCCTTGGTCAGATGAAACTAAATATTTATTTATGAATGAAATTAGTAAAAATACAATGATTCGAATAGATCCACCTGCAGCATTAGATTATGCTATGAAAATTTATAATGAAAATGCGATTCGTCAACTTCTTAGTTGGAAAACCAAAGAAGGTAAGTTTATTTTAAATGGAGTTGATTTAGGACAGAAAACAGGAATGGATGATCGTATTCAATGTGGAGTTGATAAGAATGGTAATCCTGCACTAACAAAAATAACGTATGATGGATATAATTTATGGAATGGATACAAAAATAGTAAACTAACATATATAGATCCTGAAAATGCAGAAAAAGAAATTCCTGGATTTAAATTTGTAAATGAACCTTGTAATCCATGTGGACCGTTAAATTTAAATAAACCAGATTATACATGTGCGTTTAGTATAAAAACATCGCCGACAGACACAGGCACCATCAGTAAAATTTGGCAAATACTTTGGGGTGTATAATAAAAAAATACACCCTTATAAATCCTCTGGTTAAAACTTATATCCTCTGGTTAAAACTTAAATAATGTATTTACTGGGGTTTCTCGGTCTTCATTTTGTTCTTCATCTTGACTTTCATCTTTATTATATGATACTTCCCGCATCATAGTTAATACTCCTTGAGTTAAATAAGGTGTATCAATATTATCTGATAATTGATACATTAAATCAACTGTTTCTATACGATTACAAGAATATGTTTCTTGTCTACCTTGTGATGTTTGTCTTGCCACTGTAAACATGAAACCATCTTCTCTTCCATATGTTTCATAAGCTATATATAAATCATCGCAAATTGACTTTAATAACTTATTATCTTCTTGCTCTTTTTCAACCATATATTTGCGAATTGTGTCAAAGAGTTCCTTTAACTTATTCTTTATAGGATGACTTTCTAATTTATGGTGTCTATTCCAAATACCAAGTGTATCACTTACATCTAAACTTCTTATTTTATGTTGTTCTTGTCGTGCTTCATATAATAATTCTTGAGCCTTTTGCCGATAAATATATTGTGTTAAATCTATAGGTGATGCATTTGATAATGTTACAAATTTTACTTCATAAATAAGCTCTGGATTCTCTGGCAATACCTCAAACATCCGCGTCTTATGCAGCTTTCGACCACTAATGTGAACCAACGACGCATGCGGTTGTGTAGAACGAACATGATATATCTTTTTTTGCTCAGAAACTAAATCACCTACAAATAATCTCTTTGTCCATGCATTCTTATTATAATCATATATTTCACCATTATCTATATCAATTGTTACTTTATCATAACTCTTATATAATATATTTTGCAATAACTCACCATACACAAATCCAGCCTTTTCTAATACATCTATGAATTTATATTCATCTGAACAATTCTTTGAAGCTAAGTTTGCTAACAAATATGCATCATGATCCGAACCATATCCAATATAAACATTTTTACATTGTGGAATACTCATTTCATCTGCATTTGAAACGCCAGATGTAATATCGCCATCTGTTAATAAAATATGTGTAACATCATACTCTAATTGATTTATATTTGAAACTATGTTAGATGCACTTTGTAAACTATCTGCAATGTTAGTTAATCCCATCGGATATATACTTGTCGTAATCTTATTTAATAAACTCTCTACATTTTCTTTTGTAACAACAGTGTTATTTATTATATTTTTTACAGTATCGTCAAATGCATTTACAGTTATCGTTATTTGATTTTCATATGTATTTGCAAATATTTTTATTATATTTACAACTGTATGTAAAATATGTTGCATCTTTGTTCTTGAATCATTACATTTATCGCTCATTGAACCAGAACAATCAATTGAGAATATAAAATATTGTTTCTTGTTTGTCGCTAACACTTCACCTCTCATATTTATTGATAATATTCCGAAATAATTTGCATTATCATATAACTCTGAATGAAATCTTAAAGTTGCACAATCAATAAGAGGTTGGCATCTCATTGATGGCACCATAAAAGGAAAGTCTGGGTCAATCATTATCTTATATGTAACTCAACTTATATTTAGGATTTTATTTCAATTTTTAATTAATTATTATATCTTGATTTCAGCTTAAAAGTAATATTAGTATAAATTTTATTAAAGATGGATTCTGAACAACAGACACAGACACATGCACAAGCGCAACCCGAACAAAAGAAACAAGTGAGACTTGTTGATATTCCTATTAATGGACCTAACGATGCTCTTAATTTAATGGTATCTTTTTTGAATTTGGCACAAAAAAGAGGTTCTTTTACTATTGATGAGTCGGCAAAAATTTGGGATTGCATTAAGACTTTTCAACAAAACCAAGATAGTCAAGATCTATAAAGAATAATCGTTAAAATTTAATATTTTATTTTAATATGTTTGATTTAAATAATATTGTTGATTTAAATAAAACTTTTAACATCCCAATTCATTTAAAAACTATTATAAAAATTATTATTTTATTATTAATAATTGGTATTTTCATATTTATTGCGGTTAGTTATATACTCATTAAATACTTGAGAATAGACTTAATATTTTATCATATGTTCTTTTGTGACTATAATAAACAGTCTACCGAACTATTGAAAAAATATGGTGACTACAAAATTACTAAGATATATTTAGCGAGAAAAACATTTAATAAAAAACTTACATTATTTCTGAATATACTTACTTTATCTGCATATAATAAACTTATAAAAGATTCTTATGAAAATATGCCATTTCATTCTTATTTCATTTTTGAACTTAAAAAAGATAAAGAAGTAAAATTATTGTTGTTAGAAAAAAATAATCGTGTTAACATATGCGATAACTTTATTGTTTACAATAACCAGGAAATTCGCAATATTCGTATTAAAAAGGAAGAACAATGTACCTTAGATGATATATTAAATAAAACACTTGAACGTATTGGCCATGAAAAATTCTTCAATTGGAGTCTATACGAAAACAATTGTCAAGATTTTACGAAAGAAATATTAATTACATTAGGTAAATTTAATGAAAAAACTAAAAGACATATAAATAAAAGTATTATATTAAATAAAATTTATCTTTCTGACTTTGGGGTTCATCTTTTAAAGAGCATTAATGTACTTTTTAATATTGTTGAAACATATATTATCGATTATTTTTTTATATTTTCGTAAAAATTATTTGCATATTATTTATATATGAGCAGTCTTTTACAAGCCCAATTTAATGCAAGTGTTAGTTCATTAAATAACTATTATAATAATCTAATTGCTTCTGTAATGCGACAAAATATATCAAATCGTATCAAACAAACATATATTACTAATTATGTTAATCAACGAAATGCTGCCTATACAAAATTATTAAATAATTATTTAAAGGCTGTTGCTACTGCTACTGCTCCAAAAAAATCAGCATTATTAATTGGTATTAATTACACTGGTTCTCCTTATGAACTTTCGGGGTGTATTAATGATACTAATAATATTAAAGACTTATTGGTAAATAAATACGGATACAAAAACATTACTATGTTAAATGATAATACATCTGTAAAACCTACAAAGGCTAATATTCTTTCTGAACTAACAAAATTTTTACAAAATTCGGTGTCAGGGGATACTTTATTCTTTCAATATAGCGGACATGGTACAAATTGTCGTGACTTTAATGGCGATGAATTAGATGGTCAAGATGAAATGATTTGTCCAATTGATTTGAAATATATTTGTGATGATGAATTAAATGCATTAATAAAGAAATACATAAAACCTGGTGTAACATTATATTGTATGTTTGATTCATGTTTTAGTGGCACTATTCTTGATTTACGTTATAACCTAACAACAAACTCAAAAGAACCTGAAATATCTTCTAAGATTATTTGCATTAGTGGCTGCATGGATAATCAAACCAGTTCCGATGCGGCTATTATTGATGCAACAAATAAAGTATCTTATAGTGGTGCAATGACTTATGCATTCTTATCTGTAATGGAAACTAACAATTATTCAATTGTATATAAAGATTTACTTTTACAAATGAAGTCATTATTGAATAATAATGGATATAATCAAATACCACAATTGTCATCAAGTATAAATTTTAATATTGGTTCAGAAAAAGTCTGTTTATAAAAAATTGATTATAATTGTTTTATTTTATATAAACTAAATATGTAAATGAGTAAATTACAAAGTCAAAATAAAGTATTGATATGTATCGTTATGGTAATGTTTATTATGTGTTTCTTATATGCAATGCGAGGATTATTTACTTGGAGACGTCAAAATTCTGTATTAATTGAAGCTAAAGTAGAAATCATTGAATCTAAAGTAGAAATTTTATTTGAATCTGAATTAGACAATATTAATGCACCTGTTGCAATAGCTATTGCAAATAATGTTTAATTATTGTTGTAATTTTTTATGTTCTCCTGGTTTTGTCTGATAAAATACCTTAATAATATAAATATATATTAATCCTATTAAAAACAATGATGATGGATATATCAATCCTGGGGCCTTATTGATTAAACCATAAAATAAAGTTAAAGCTTGAGCTGATATATTTAATGCAATCCAAATATATGTTAATGATGATGTATCATGTGTATTATAAATGTGCATTATTAACGAACTAAATGAAAATAAACCTAACAAACCGGCAATCGAAACTGTCCATTCATATTTTCCCATTTATTATATACTTTAAGTTTATTTTATTTCTTCCAAAGGTTATTAATTTTACCAAAGGTTATTAATTTTACCAAAGGTTATTAATTTTACCAAAGGTTATTCATTTTACCAAAGGTTATAAATAAATTACATTGTAACTTATTTATTATATATAAGGTCCATAGCGGATTCGAACCGCTGCCACAGGATTCAAAGTCCCGGATCCTAACCACTAGACTAATAGACCTCCCATATTATAATAATATTTTATCTTTAAGTTGTTTTTTAATTAATATATATATAATCTATGGGCACCAGAAAACATAAAAGAAGACAATTTAGAAAACGTTCCAGAAAAGCTGGATATTTTTTCGGAACAAAGAAATCTGATGTTGTTATTATGAACACTGCTGATAAAAAAAGACTTCTTGAAAAACCTTTTATTGATATTGAAAATACCATAAAAGAATATTCATCTACTATAAATAATCTTAAATTTGATTGCATGAATAAATGTAAAGAAACTGGATGCAGTAATCCAGACAAAGAAGTATGTGAACAATTAACTAATATGATGAACGAAAAAAATACATATGATTGGGTTAATCTTTGTAAAAATGCATATAATCAAAAAGAATGTATTGATTATCTTGATTCATATTCTCTCTTAGAAACATATGCTAACCAAATCACTCGTTTATATAATGAACAAGTTGGACCCATTAAACAACTATTAGAACAACTTAAAAAACCAACACGATCCATGCAAATATAATAAATTATATACGTCTTTCAGTTATAGGTCTTTCCGTTAGAAATGGAAATGCATATTCTGTACCATCATCAAAATAAGTTTCTTCAGGTCTAGAACCTCTTATACCAATAGAACCTCTTGTTCCTCTCATTCCTTCAACTAACAAAGCACCATTAAATAATAATGCAATCACTAAAATTCCAAAAAGAAATAATAATCTGTTTTGCTTTTTAAACATCTTATTATATTATATATCATTATTTTTTTCAAGTATCCTATTACCCTTTTCATTATAAATTATACCTTTTAAATCTATTATATTAGTTTGTATTGGTTTCCAACCTGCCCATGTTTCAACTGTTACTCCATTTGCTACTAATGTGTCTCTTAAATAATTCTCAGTTCGTAAACAATAATAAACTAATTTATATGGATGTTCTTTATCTGATTCAAATATATCATCCATCTTAAAAGGCCAACAGAATTCACAGTTATTAACCAATATTGAATGACCTCTTGATAAAAACAAATCTTCAATACAATTATATTTTCCTATTGGAACTTTATATGGCTTTACATTGTTAGTTGTTTGAAATATATATATTGAAATTATTCGTATTATTCGTTCATCATGCGTTACTATCTTATCACCTACATTTAAAGTTTCTATTAATTGATATCCTGTTGGTGTTAGAATACGGGTACCTTCTAACAAACATGCTATTGTCGATGCTGCCAATATATCTAAATTTGTATTACTATTTATGAAGATATCTGGTAATGCCTTATTTACTTTATTTATTGTATCTGCAAAACTTATTGATGTTGATGGTGATGTTGCTGTATTTGTTACATTTGCCATATCATAATTAGATGTTGGTATTTCTAATTGCATTCCTAAATTTGCAGTTAAAGGTGGAACACTTATGTTAGATTTATTCAGATTATATAACGAATACGATATGTCTGCTGTATTAAACATTGCATATTGTGTAGGTGTTGTACTTGTAACTGGTAGCACTACAGACCACGTTCTTGGATATAAAATTTCTGTATTTTGTGCGATATATGAATTATAATTATCTGTTGATATATAACCAGTGCCATCTATATTTTCATGACTAGAACCAAATGTTAATGATCCATCTGGGGTCACATTTTCTAATATATGATAACTAAATATAAAATCTGGTACAGAAACAGTTATATCATCATATCTAACAATACTAAGACCTACAATTGGAGTCGAATTGCTTCTATCAAATGTGAAAAATAACATATAACTTACATTTATATCTGGTAAACTATAAAAAGAACCAGGAACTTCTGTCCATGTACTACCATTTCCATATCGTAATCCAATCTCTAATGGATTTGTATCACTTGTGCGTCTAATCAAAGAAACATCAATTCCGTGAGTTGTCACACTTGTACCAAAATGAACCAAAGTAATATACTTATCCGTAATGTTGAATTGCAAATTATTATTTGTATACTTAAAAAGTGTTTCAACCGTTAAATAAGTCTTATAGACATTTTGGGTCTTAAATGTATAGCGAAATGTATCTGAAGGTGTCGGTGTTATCTGTGACAATGGAACAAAATGTAACGAATTTATACTCATTTATATTTTATATAGATTTATTAATTTACTAAAAAAATAGTTATTTTAGAAAATACAGTCCAAAATTTTTAGACCGCATTTTTTAGTTGCTCGTACTGGGGGTTGAACCCAGCCTACAGGATTATAAGACCCGCGTGCGAACCGACACACTCTACGAGCATTTTAGGTTGTTGCTATATCCATTAAAAATTACAATATCTTTGTTAATATTGCTGTACGGATATAAAAAGGGGGGCTGTCGGGAATCGAACCCGAATCGCACGCACCCAAAGCGCGCATTCTACCACTAAACTACAACCCCAAAGGAGTTTTGCTATCTTCGTTTTTTCAATAGTTTGTTTATTTGCTGTGTGAAGATATTTTTGTTCTATTAACATAAATTGTAATATTATAATATAATATATGGTGATTAAAAGTAATCATTCTGAGATTGTTTTTATTTTAATTTTTTTATATGCAATTATAATCTGTTTATTTAATTACTATAATAAAGTTAAATATATTTATTTTACTAGTGAGAATAAAAAAAGTATTGATAAAATACACGATATGGTTAATTTAGACATAAACACTACTAAGAATACTAAACATTTTTGGAATGAAAATATTAGATATGATATCCAAAAAGAAATACAAAAAATCAATAATGAAATTCTACTTAAGTTAAATAATGAATACACCTATGTTCCATCTATGACTGAATTATATTATTCATCCAAATCTAACCAAAATTCAGATAGACAATATGTAGATAATCATATGGATGGTCCATTTTATGCATGTAACTTATATAGAGCACTTGTTATTATAAATGGCAATAAAAATATTGATACACATTTCCCAGATATAAATGAAATAATTAATCTGAAAAAATATGATATAGTATTATTTGATTATAATAATGAATTACATTATATTGATGTTAATGAAAAAGAATATGATGATTCACAACGAATTATCATAAAATTACATTATGTCAAAAGTAATAATAATATTTGTGAAAAGACTCACTGTGAATTTGGAAGACAAACTAGAGATATATTTGAGATGAATAAAACTACCCTATATTTATCAGGTATAATAGCACGTTTATCTTTGTATTATAATACGAATCGAAAATATATATTGATTTTCATCTTTATTTTATTATTTGGCAACTTTCATAAGAAAAATAAATTAATGTATTCTGCACGTAATTATATTTTATATTTATTTGTTATTATTGAAATTTTAGGAATTATCTATATTTTACATTTTAATTTAATTAAAAGAAAAGTATGTAACTAATTTAAAACACTTATTTGTCGTGTCTTTGACACTTATTTGTCGTGTCTTTGACACTTATTTGTCGTGTCTTTGACACTTATCGCCCCATGACGGGTTCGAACCGCCGACCTTGAGGTATCTGATTTATTCAGTAACAGCCTCATGCTACTACCAACTGAGCTAACAGGGCTAATTTATTTTGCTGGATAGATTGTTTCAAAATATTTTGGTTAAATTGCTGTTCCTATCCTCATATTATATATATGAATTGTCTTTAAGTAGTTTTTACTCAAATATATTATATTGATTTATCAATATTACTTTATTTTTGATTGGATATCTCCTATTTGGTGTTGTAAATGTCGTATTTGCTGGAGTATATTATCATTCATATCATCAACATTTCCAGTAATAATTAATCTAAGTGAATCTAACAAATCACTAACTATATTACTCATATGTTGGTTAGTTATGTAAGATTGATTAGTTAATACTTGTTCTAATTCAGACCCCATTTTATTTACAAGTTTCTCCTTTTTTTCTTCAAGTTTAGATTTGTTTGATGTTCCTGTTGCTTGTTCGCCATTCAGATATGCATTTATTTTATTCAAGAATGGTAACTTTTTCTCATCAGGACAAGTAATTAAATAATCAAACAATAATTCAGGAGCTAAGTATCTTTTAGCGTGTTGTATAAATTTAGCATCTCGGTTTAACTGATAAAATACTCGGTATTTGTCAATAATGTTCTCACTGCTATTCATCATTATTGTATAATCTTTATTAGTTTCTCGTCCTTCTATTAATATTTCTGGTGCTGGATAATCATCTACAAATACTATACTAAACCCAAATCCACCACCTTCATTAATATGGTCGTTTATTCCTC
>JACCDW010830973.1_pt1 | contig 20660 bp, 19 predicted proteins | sample 7449781 | NCBI WGS metagenome assembly JACCDW01 (sample SAMN15323449, study PRJNA562643) | freshwater metagenome | isolation source: river surface water | place: USA:Blue River Watershed | collected 2017-08-18
AAGCGTTGCGTAAAGCAAAATAGACTACATTTTTTCCAGAACCGGATTCTTTCAAGTAATCCCCTGCTCTACAAAATCCTATTTCAAATTGATTGAACAGGTGTGGGGATACATTGTAGTTAAAATCTAACGCATAAATAGAACACAAATCCTTTAAGTTAGATGCCTTTCCATTAGCTACAGGGCGTAGAGTCGACATATTAGGCGTATAAATACCATCCGCTTCACTGATTCGATTAACAAGCGATGCACGCGCAGTAACAAACCATTTTGTGCCTTTTTGGAACCTCAAATAAGGACTGACATTAAATGTATTCGTAATATTTAATGCAACAGTTTGACCAAAAGGCGGCCTAGCAAATAACGTATTAAACGTATTCAACTCTGAATCTGTGGCAGATTTATCACCTGGAACATAGTTTCCCCCTACACCTATAAATACAAACGGAATTACTTGTTGATTCACATCCCAAACAAGCATCCACGATTTGATCGCTAAATCCTTAAAGCTGCCCCATTGATAGGCCAACTCTAGTTCATAATTAAAGGGTTTAGGAGAAGAATAAAGTCGAAATCCAGCTGTATTCCTGTTCTCTAAGCCATTTTTAAAGACATAAGACCGCTGTGAGCTAGTAAAATTGAAATAAAAAGCATCCAGATTCACGTACTTCGGATTTACTTGTTTAGTCACATAAAGCCCCCCTATTCGTTCATCCATCAAGCCATCATCGAAAGCACCCAAATTCATTTTGATCGGATTTAGATAAAACAATACCGCTCTAACCGACTTGGAACGGTAGGTTGCCTCAGCACCCAAGAATGTTTGCCTATTATTAGGTCCTTCACGGGAGGCAATAAATCGCTCTTGTCCGAACTGTATTTCTTGTTTTCCTACCCTAAGGCTTATATTTTTAGTTAATTTATATTCGCCAAAAATTTGGTGCACGGACAATAAATTTTGTTCCACTTGAGACAAAATAGGATTTGGATTCCAAAAGCGCACCGTGTTATTCAACTGCGTGAAAATCCGAAATCGAGAATTAACTTGTAAATCCGCATGAACTAACCACCTATGAAGCCACTGGTGAGGACTCTCCTCCGTGTAACTGGCAGGCATTTGGCCAAAATTAGCGTGTGTGTAATTTTGGTATTGTTCTCTCCATTCTCCCCCGATACTCACTTTAACGTCTGAAAATAGGTGCATAAACTTCAATTTTTCATCCCAAGATTTCTGCAGTGTATCAGCTAATAAATAATCGAAATTATCCTCCGCACGTAGTCTTGCTATGTGCTGAGCTGAAGAAGAAAAAACAACGAGGCTGAAAAAAAAGATTAAAAACTTATTCAAGGAGCAAACAATGGATTCGAATAACAAAAGAAGTCATAATAAAACAAAAAAACCACACGTACTGTGTGGTTTTTTGCCTACCGATTAATCACCTACGATAGAATGGAATAATTCCTAATTTGTTGAAATCCCGCAGCATTGTTCTTATTCTCTCTATGATTAAATATGGTGTCTCGAGTCCCTAAAAAGACGTGGAAAAAAATTATCAAACAACGACCCATTCTTTGACAAAAAGTCTATAATTGTTTCACAACGGACTTTATTCTAGAATCAGGATATTTTCCTCGTCCGGCAGAAATACTTCTTTTAGGCTATTTTTAAAAAATTTAGTTATCTGATCATGCCTAACTTTAAAAAAATCTTTTTATTTTCATTTAACAATCTTAATTAGGATTGGAAAAAACTATCCGACTTACCATGAAATCACAATTTCTTGCAGCGTTATTTTTTATGTGTTCGTTCACTGTTTTTGGGCAAGGGATTACACTTCAAAGATTTTCTAATGGCGATTCGAGCCCCCAAGGCAGCGGTTACAATGAAAAATGCGGATTTACTTTTTTAGAGTTCCAGCAAGAAAAAGAGCTAGGGGTATTGGGATCGAAAGGCTTCTTTGAAGATTGGATCACCAAGAAGATTGTTGAGAGAAAAAGAATGCCACAGATTATGAAGGTTCAGGCTGAACCACGCGTGATTCCAGTGGTAGTACATGTCCTACACAATGGGACACCCATAGGAGTCGAAGCCAACATCTCGGATGAGCAGATTCTCTCGCAAATTCGGGTACTAAATGAGGATTTTCGAAGAAAAAATGCAGATGCCATCCGTACCCCCGCGGAATTTCTTCCAGTAGCAGCAGATGCAAATATTGAATTTGTGCTTGCCAAGCAGGACCCGGCTGGACTTCCCACCAAAGGTATAGTGCGAAAGCAGGGACCTAAAACCATTTATGGGCCAGAAGACGCGACCTTGATAGGCCAGACTTCCCAATGGAATCCAGAAGAATACCTAAATATTTGGGTGGTTCCCTTGGTATCTCCTTTCTTAGGTTTTGCTACTTTCCCCACCTCTAACCTACCAGGACTTAATTTCACACCAAATGCGGCAATTCGTGATGGGGTAACTGTTGATTACCTCTTTTTTGGAACTGGAGCCGGCACAGCTGCCAATACCAAAGGAAGAACTGCTACTCATGAAGTGGGACATTACCTAGGTCTACGTCACATTTGGGGTGATGGTCAAAACTGCGAAGGAAATGATTTCGTCGATGATACTCCAAATCAAGAAAAAGCCAACAATTCTATTTGTAATGATAACCCTGTTCTTATTTCTTGTGGCAACAACAACATGATACAGAACTACATGGATTACACGCCAGATCCATGTATGAACCTTTTAACCAAAGGTCAAGTAGAACGATTTGATGTGGTATTGACTAATAGTCCTCGAAGGGCATCGCTGGTGAATAGTCGTGGAACCAAAGATCCAGTTCTTCCAACTAGAGATGTGGCGTTATTAAGAGTGGTAACCCCTTCAGACGCGCTTTGCGACCCAATCGCCTCTCCTCAGTTAGAAATTCAAAATAGAGGTATAGAATTAGTCTCTTCGTTACGTATTGAATTTAGATGGAACGGAAACTTGATTGAAAATAAACTATTTTCAACCAATATAGAAACAGCGGAGAAAACAACAATAAGCTTTGCTAGCTTCGATACAAAAAAGCAGGAAGGTGTATTTTCTTTTACTATTACTGAATTAAATAACCAAGCCGACCTGATTACTTCAAACAATACGTTAAATAGTAAACCTATTCAACAAGGACAGCTTAATCTTCCTTATTCAGTTTCATTGACAACCCTTCCTTCAACTTGGATCGTTGGAAATCCTGATCAGTCATTGACTTGGGAGAAAACAAATCTTACCATCGATGGAAATGCTCAACCAGCCCTATTCATTCGGCACTATGAATACGAGGCGCAGGGACAGCTAGACTACTTTATTTCTCCTCAAATTGATCTAACCAAGTATCCAAATGCCCAATTGGTATTTGAAGTTGCGCATGCTCCTTACGGTCAAGCCGGATTTCAAGATGAATTATTGGTCGCAATAGCACCAGAATGTAGCCAAGATTTTTTCTTCATTACACCGCCTTATAAAAAGTTTGGAACTAGACTTCAAACTTCTGATACTACTAGTAACGAATTTATTCCAACCAGTATAACTCAATTTAGAACGGAGCTGGTCAATCTCAATAAATTCAAGGATTTGGGTAAGATTCGAGTAGCATTGGTTACCAAAAATGCTTTTGGTAACAATATTTTCCTTCGGAATATTCGACTCTTACCCACCGAGGATTTCAAGTATGATTTGAAGATTGATGATGTGATTGCTCCTAGTCCTATAAGTGCTGGAACAAATAAAGAAGAAATTGTACGAATTACCAATACAGGTAATCTACCAGTATCCAAATTCTTGTTTTCAAGAAATACCAACAATTCAGGAAATCGAGTTTTCGTAGGTTCTGGCACATCCATCCCTCCTGGAGAATCCATCAATGTCACCATAGCCAAATCCACTATTGATGGAAAGAACAGCTTGAGTTTTGGAGTAGCTGAACCGAATTTTGATCAAAACTTACCTGCAGTCGCACAAACCAATTGGTACAATCTCGAGAATAAAAATACAGCCAGACTGGAAGTGCCTTGGAGACAAAACTTCAACGGCAGTACCGAACTAAGCCCATGGCTTACCATTAATCCAGAAAGTGATCAGGCTGCTTGGCAATTGACAACGGTAGCTGGAGCAACAGGCCCAAACAATGTGGCTAGAATTGAAGGTGCTAACAATGGAAATTCCTATTGGATGGCAACCCCTTCCTTCAACTTGTCCGAAAGCCGCCAAGCCAGTGTGTTCTTTGATGTCGCTGCAGGATCAGTGAATCCAGGAACCACACTTTATGTTCTGGCCAGTACAAATCAAGGAGAAACTTATAAAGTTGTTTGGTCAGAAGCAGGAACAGCTCTTTCAACAGTGAGCACAGGGAATGTAAACCCATCCATTGCAGGGAATTACGAACGGAAGTATATCAACCTCACTGAGTATGCTGGAGAAGGCAAAAAGGATATTCGTTTAGCTTTTGTATTGGATGCGGTGGGAACGCAGAATTCACCAGTTTACTTAGATAACATGGAACTTTTCCTAAGCGCAAATCCAAATCCTGTGATTCCCGCGGAGCAAAATACGATTATCTATCCAAACCCGGCATTTGAATTTGTCAATGTGGCATTCAATCTTCCAAAAAGAGAAAATGTGACCATTCAGATCTTCTCCATCACTGGTGCCTTGGTACAAGAATTGACCTTCCCAAATACTTTGAACCAAACTTATACTTTTAGTACAGGGATGCTTGCGTCTGGTCTTTATATCTTCAAAGTAAATAGTTCAAAATTACAAGAAATAAAGCGCATAATAATCCAGCGATGAAATTGAGCCGAAAGAATTATTTCGGCTCAGTTTTACCACTTTAAGTTGTTTATGTATTGCCCCTATCAAACCCTTTGTACCTAGCAAAATTTTTAGATTGTCTTATTTAATCCCCTAAAAACAAAAAAACCACACGTCCTGTGTGGTTTTTTGCCTACCGAAGTAGTCCGTACGGGAATCGAACCCGTGTTTCATCCGTGAAAGGGACGTGTCCTAACCCCTAGACGAACGGACCATTATTTATTTTGGTGGCACAAAGGTAGGGTTTTCCCTTTTATATTCAAAACTACTAGTCGAAAAAGACTAATTATTTTCTGATTTATTTTCGCTATTTTAGCCTAAACATTGAAGCAGAACCACATATGGCGAATGTAAAACCCTATTCTAGACTGACAGATTTTGACATTGCGCTATTCTTAAATGGCAAACATACAAGACTTTATGAGAAATTAGGGGCTTTCGAAATCGAGCATGAAGGCACGGTGGGCACCTTTTTTGCAGTTTGGGCACCAAATGCTAAAAAGGTATATCTAACAGGTAATTTTAATTTCTGGGATCACCATTCTCATCCTTTATTTCCTCGTTGGGACTCATCTGGCATTTGGGAAGGGTTTATACCTGGAGTAAGAACGGGGGAAACCTACAAATATGGCATTGAAACGGAAGGTGGGGAATATTTGGAGAAACTAGACCCGATGGGCTTGTATTGTGAGGCACCACCTAAGACTGCTAGTATTGTTTGGAATACGTACAAAGAGTGGAAAGACACAAAATGGCAGGAGATTAGAGGCACTAAAAACGCCTTAAATGCACCTATGTCTATCTATGAGGTACATTTAGCCTCTTGGATGAAGACGCTGGAAAATGACTACCTAAGTTATGCTGATTTAGCGATAAAATTAGTGGATTATGTGAAGGAAATGGGCTTTACGCACGTGGAATTCATGCCCATCATGGAATACCCTTATGATCCATCTTGGGGATATCAGATTACAGGATATTTCGCTCCTACGGCACGTTTTGGTGATCCGCAAGGCTTTATGCGTTTAGTGGAAGCCTTTCACCAGGCTGAAATTGGGGTAATTTTAGACTGGGTCCCCTCCCACTTCCCGGGTGACGCACACGGTCTATATAACTTTGATGGCGGTAGTGCCTATGAGCATCCAGACCCTAAAAGAGGCTATCACCCGGATTGGAAATCCTATATCTTCGACTACGGCAAGAATGAAGTACGCTCTTTCTTACTCTCTAACGCTTTTTTCTGGTGTGATCGCTACCATGTAGATGGTTTGCGCGTGGATGCGGTGGCTTCCATGTTATATTTAGATTATTCGAGAAATGATGGAGAATGGGAGCCCAATCAATTCGGAGGCAACCATAATCTAGAGGTTATTTCCTTCTTACAAGATTTGAATAGCCACATTTATGCCGAGTTTCCCCATATCCAGATGATTGCAGAAGAGTCTACAAGCTTCTCAGGGGTGACTAAACCTGTATTTATGGGAGGTTTAGGTTTTGGCCAAAAATGGATGATGGGCTGGATGAATGACACCCTTCGTTTCTTCCAAAAAGACCCCATATATCGCCAGCATCACTTAAATGAACTTACATTCTCTTTGATTTATGCTTTCACAGAGAATTTCTGCCTTCCACTATCACACGACGAAGTCGTATACGGAAAAGGTTCTTTATTGAATAAAATGCCAGGCGATGATTGGCAAAAATTCGCAAATCTACGCTTATTATTAGCAGAGCAATTCACTCATCCGGGCTCGCATTTATTGTTTATGGGTGGAGAATTCGGCCAAAGAGAAGAATGGAACCATACTCAGAGCCTAGATTGGCACCTGACAGAGCATCATTCTCACAAAGGAATTCAAGAAACAGTGAAAGCCCTTAACCAGCTTTACCGATCAGAACCTGCTTTTTATAGCAAGCAATTTGAAAACGAAGGCTTTGAATGGATCGAATCGAACGACCAAAGTAATTCGGTCATCTCGTATATCCGAAAAGGAGAAACCGCAAAACAACAAGTGATTGTGATTTTGAACCTAACCCCTGCACCACGTGACGGATACCGGATAGGAGTTCCGCTTCCAGGGGTTTGGAAGACCCTATTCAACTCTGATAAAGACGAATTCGGAGGAAGCAATTACCCTGTTTCAGGCGCTACCATGACGGAAGAAATTAACTGGCAAGGGAAAGCATTCTCGATTGCTATTAACCTCCCTCCTCTTTCAGCCCTCATTTTAAAGGCATAAGGACTCAAAATGTCCAGAAACAATAAAGACTCAGAAAAATTCCGAGCCTTTATTCAATCCGCCTAAGTAGTATTTTCAATGACCGAAGTCATTTAAAATCTTCGTTTGTATGAAATGTAATTATTGTATACAAAAATAGTAAATATTTTATAGGCGGAAAATATTTTAGTATATTTTTTTTACTATTCAGTTATAAAATAGTACTATTTCCTTTTATTGATGCTCTCCTCCATATCTGAGAGCTCTACTTCTAAGGCTTTAGTTGAAATAGTTATTTCCCAAGCACTTAAGGCTAAAGAAACACACATACCCACTAAACCAATCCCAAAAAACCAGCGCGCAATAAGCTGTTGATTCATAAATAAGAGAAACATACAAACTACGCTTAACATCAAACTTATGATCGCAATTATTTGCATACGTTGAATCAACTTCATTCGTAAACGTAAGTTTTCAATTTGTGTTCGAATCGCATCATCTGGATTCTGCTGGAATTTTTCATGCAAACCCCGAATTAACGAAGCCATTGACATAAATCGATTCGTAAAGGCGATCATCAACAAGGAAACTGTTGAGAACAATAAGGCGGGAGTACCGATGCTTAATTCCATATTACTTATAATATTGATCGAGTAATTGATTCATTTCTTCTTGTACTTTTTTCGCCTCTCTGGCTGCAGAAACCGACGTATCATCCCCTGCGTAAATGATGCCACGAGAAGAATTCACTAGAAGTCCTACTTTATCATTCATGCCGTACTTAGCAACGTCTGCTAAACTCCCACCCTGCGCACCTACACCAGGAACTAGGAAAAAATTGTTAGGGGCGATTTCACGTACTTTGGCAATATAATCAGTCCTGGTCGCTCCTATCACAAACATTAATTGATCTGCGTTTCCCCATTCCATGGATTTACGCATTACATTTTCGTAAAAAGGTATCCCGTTTTCGTCCTTCATTTGTTGAAAATCGTTACTACCTGGATTAGAAGTTAAGGCCAAAAGAATCACCCACTTATCTTTAAATTGCAAGAAGGGACTCACCGAATCCTCCCCCATGTAGGGAGCCACAGTCACCGAATCGAAATCGAATCCGGCACGAGCGGGCTCAAAGAAGGTCTGGGCATACTTAGTGGCCGTATTTCCTATGTCACCTCGTTTTGCATCCGCAATGGAGAAAACGTCTTTAGGCATATATTCCATCGTTTTCTGTAGACTTTCCCAGCCTGCAGAACCTAATGCTTCATAAAATGCGATATTAGGCTTATAAGCCACAGCATAGGGCAATGTAGCATCAATTACAGCTTTATTAAAGGCAAAAATAGGATCTTTCTCTGTCTTGAATTTACTTGGAATTAACGAAATGTCGGTATCGAGACCCACACATAAAAAGGATCTTTTTTGCTCAATTTGCTTAATTAATTCCGCTGAATTCATGTGAAAGAAGGAAAATAGGATTAATTTTGCCACAAATCTATCCCTTTCCCTGCCAAAAACCAATTTATGGAATTCATTAAACATCGTTTATCCGGAGTTATCGAGTGTGTCCCTACTAAATTTCACGATGAACGTGGTTATTTTTATGAGTCTTATAACCAAAAGCGCTTTGCCGCGAATGGAATCCCAGAAGATTTTGTACAAGACAACTTTTCCTTTTCCACTAAAGGTGTATTGCGTGGTTTGCACTTCCAGCACAACCCACACGGACAAGGAAAATTAGTACGGGTGATGACGGGAAAAGCATTAGATGTGGTGGTAGACTTGCGCAAGGACTCCCCTACCTTTGGACAGCATGAAAAATTTGTTTTAGACGCAGATAAAGGGAATATGCTTTATGTTCCGATTGGTTTTGCTCATGGATTTGTCGCCCTAGAAGAGACGATTTTTGTCTATAAATGCACGAATTTTTGGAATAAAGACGCTGAATCAGGCATTCGTTGGAATGATCCTAAACTAGGGATTGATTGGGGCGTTGAAAACCCGATTGTTTCTGATAAGGACCAAATACTGCCTGACTTCGACCCTGATCAAATAATCTTTTAAAAAATTATAGTATCTTTGCAACAATGACTCGTAAGCTGATTTTATCAAGCCCATTACTCGAAATAACCATCTCTAGGTTGTGTCAAGAGCTCATTGAAAATCAAATCAAGGATGTTGAAACCGTTATTCTAGGCTTACAGCCGCGCGGAATTTTCTTTGCAGAACGTATAGCGAAAGAATTAAGTAAACACCTCGAAAAAGCCCCAAGTGTAGGAAAAATAGATGCTACGTTCTTTCGTGATGATTACCGCCGAAGAGAAACTGTATCACCTAATTCAACTGATGTACCCTTTTTAATCGAAAACAAGCGTGTTATTCTAGTGGATGACGTTTTAGCCACAGGCCGAATGGTACGTGCTGCGCTGGATGCGATGAATAGTTTTGGGAGACCGGCTAAAGTGGAATTATGTGTCTTAATTGACCGTATATATAACCGTGATTTGCCAATAAACGCAGATTACGTGGGTAAAAGTGTGAATACCTTGCCCACCGAAAAAGTACTCGTAGAGTGGACTGAACAAGGCCATGAAGCGGACAGAATTTGGTTAATTCCTCAACCTGAATAACTATGTTAAAGTCGCCTCACTTATTAGGAATCAAAGATCTGGATGAAGAATCCATTCAATTGATTGTTAAAACGGCTAGAGAATTTAAAGAGGTCTTAAACAGACCCATTAAAAAAGTTCCTTCTCTACGCGATGTGACGATTGCCAATATCTTCTTTGAAAATTCCACCCGTACCCGTTTATCCTTTGAATTAGCCGAAAAAAGACTCTCAGCTGACACGATTAACTTCTCAGCCTCTGGCAGTTCAGTAAAAAAAGGAGAAACCTTGCTAGATACCGTAAATAATATCCTAGCAATGAAGGTGGATATGATTGTGATGCGCCACGCGAGTCCCGGGGCACCTCATTATTTAGCTAAGCATATTAAAGCCAATATCATTAATGCAGGCGACGGAACGCATGAGCATCCAACGCAAGCCTTATTAGATACGTTCTCTTTACAAGAAAAGTTAGGCGACCTTGCTGGTAAAAAGATTGCTATCATCGGGGACATTTTACACTCACGCGTAGCTCTATCGAATATTTATGCCTTGAAAAAGCAAGGAGCTGAAGTTCGCCTTTGTGGACCTAGCACCTTGATTCCGAAGCACATACAAAGTTTAGGAGTCGAAGTTTCTCACGACGTAAAGAGCACCTTAGCCTGGTGTGATGCTGCGAACGTTTTACGCATCCAATTAGAAAGACAACAAATCAAGTACTTCCCAAGTCTTCGCGAATACTCACAATTTTTCGGGATAAACCGTGCAATGCTGGAGGAATTACCAAAAGAAATCGTTTTAATGCACCCTGGACCCATAAACCGCGGGGTGGAATTAAGCTCAGATGCGGCTGATTCGCCACATTCGATCATCTTAGATCAGGTAGAAAACGGAGTCGCTGTGAGAATGGCAGTACTTTACTTACTCGCTTCGAGAGCTTCGTAAGCCAATAACATTTTTTGAGTAGAAATGTGATTTCCACAATTAAAATGGCCTAGTGGGCAATTTTTCTTGCCATGATCTCCACAAGGACGACAGTCTAATTTTTCGCTTACCTCAATAATTTCCGAGTGATCTGCTAAAGGCCCAAAGCCAAAATCCGGTATAGTAGAGCAAAACACTGCCACAGTCGCTACATTTACCGCAGAGGAAAGGTGCATCGGACCCGAATCATTCACGAAATTACCCTTGCTTTGGGCAAAAATTGACGTAGACGCTAAAAGCGAGTGTTTACCCGTTTCATTATAAATAGGCCTACCCTGGCAGGCTTGCTCAATCTGATCTGACAAATACTTTTCAGAGGGTGAACCCATTAACACAACTGCCTGATCGCGAGGCAATAAATGGATAAAATCGATCCATTTTTGAATGGGCAAACGTTTTGTTTCCCACACACTTCCCGGGGAAATGCAAACGTAATTCGTAGCCGGAGGTATAATTTTTGCCGGATTTAAAAAGGGTTTGAACACCTTATTCCCTAGCCAATCACTCAATAAACACGTATTTCGTTCCACTTCGTGAATCCCATTTCCAAATGGATGCGGATAGGCTTTTGTAAAAAACCAAGAAAGTGGATTTTTTGCAAATCCCATCACCTCTTTTGCCCCAATCATCAGACTCAACAAGCCCATTCCAAAGAAACGCTGGACGACGAAAACTTTATCGAAGGATTCTTGCTTCAAACTAGTGCGCAAATCAAACCAAGAAGACCGCTTATTCGACTTATCATAGGTCCAAACGCGCTCCAAGCACGAATGAGTATAGGCTTGAAAAATTGACTCATTGTCTTTCCTCACTAACAAATGAATCGCCGTTTCTGGGGATTCCACTCTAATTTTCTCTAACAAAGATGTCACTAAAACAGCATCCCCGAGGAAAGCGGTTTGAATAATTAACACCTTGGAAACTTGATTCATAGAAGAAAAGGACGCGATTAGCCATAAAATTACTTATTTTTGAGACATTTTTCAGTAAAACCCCATTTATGAATTCCATTCACCTGCATACCCTCTCTAACGGAATCACCGTGGTGCACAGACAAGTGCTTCACACAGAGATCTCGCATTTAGGGCTTATGTTAGACATCGGAAGCCGAGATGAATTAGCAGGAGAAGAGGGTTTAGCGCACTTTTGGGAGCATATGGCCTTCAAAGGGACGAAGAAAAAGAACAACATGCAGATCATTAACCGCCTAGAAATTTACGGCGGAGAATTGAATGCCTACACAACGAAAGAAAAAATCTGTTTTCACGCCTCCATACTAAGCCCCTATTTCGAGCGGGCTTTGGAGCTTTTAACGGACATCACGTTTGAATCAGTTTTCCCTGAAAAAGAATTAGAGAAAGAACGATCGGTCATATTAGAGGAGATGTCCATGTATTATGATGCTCCGGAGGAAGCTATTCAAGATGATTTTGATGAATTACTATTCCCTAATCATCCACTAGGGGTTAATATTTTAGGAACTACGGAGACGGTTCAAGCCTTCCAAAAAAAGGACCTCGAAACCTTCATCGAACGTAACCTTGATACCTCGCGCATCGTTTTTTCATCGATCGGAAAATTAGATCCAGCTAAAGTTTTTGCTTGGGCAGAAAAGCATTTGGGATCTATTCAAGCCAAAAAGCAAATTGTAAAAAGGATTGTTCCATCGCCGATGATTCCACAGACCAAAGTAATCAAAAGAGGCATTACACAGTCTCACGTTGCTTTAGGACGTCAATCTTTTGCCATTGAAAACCCCAATCGATTAGCCTTTTTCCTATTAGTTAATCTATTAGGCGGGCCAGGCATGAATTCCTTACTGAACGTTTCAGTACGCGAACGTCATGGCCTGGTTTATTCGATAGAAGCCAATTTGACTTCGTTTTTAGACTCAGGTTATTGGGCCATTTATTTTGGAACAGAGCCTAACCAGGTAAATAAGTCATTGAAATTGATCCATAAGGAATTTGCTAAACTGCAAGAAAAAGAATTAACGGCTCCTCAATTAAAGAAGATAAAAAGCCAATTAAAAGGGCAATTAGCCATGGCTGAGGAAGGCAACCTCAATTTCATGTTGATGATGGCCAAAAACCTGTTAGATCGAGAGAAAATCGAGAGTTTAGATGAAATTTTCGAACAAATTGACCTCATAGACAGCGCAAACATCCAATCATTGGCTGTAGAAATGCTGAATCCAGATACGTTGAGTTATTTGATTTTCGAACCTTAAATTCGTGCATCTCTACCTCCATATCCCTTTTTGCAGACAAGCTTGTCATTATTGCGACTTCCACTTTTCGACCAACACAAGCCGAAAAAAGGAAATGGTTCAGGCTCTTTGCCACGAAATAGCGGCACAGAAGGACTATTTAGGTGGTTCAGAACTTAAAACCATTTATTTAGGTGGGGGAACGCCATCACTCCTATCTGCTACTGAATTAGATTTGATTTTTGACTCGATTCGTAGCTATCATTCTATCGCTAGCCATGCTGAGATTACCTTAGAAGCAAACCCAGAAGATTTAACTGCAGACTATTGTGAGCTGATTGCATCTAAAGGCATCAATCGCCTGAGCATCGGAATCCAATCTTTTCAAGACAAAAATCTGGTCTTGATGAACCGTAACCATCAGGCATCTGATTCGATTCAAGCGATTCAAAATGCCCAAAAAGCAGGTATAACTAACATCAGCATCGATTTAATTTATGGTATTCCTTTTAATACTGAAGAAGATTTAGCTAAAGATCTAGAAAAGGCCACCTCACTGGGAGTCCAACACATTTCAGCCTATAGCTTAACAGTAGAACCTAAAACGGTTTTTGGCATTCAAAAAAAGAAAGGATCCTTCGTGGAAATTCCAGATTCGGCGATGGCAAAGGCCTTTATGCAGGTACGCAATTATTTAGAATCCAAGGGGTACGAGGGTTACGAAACCTCCAATTTTGCAAAAGAAGGGCATTATTCTGTCCACAACACTAGTTATTGGCAGCAAGAATCGTACCTAGGGATTGGTCCTTCTGCACACAGTTTTAACGGCCATTCTAGGCAGTGGAATGTAGCCAATAATGCAAAATACCTTGTCTCTGGACTCGAATTAGCAGAGAAGGAAGAACTAAGTCTAGCTGATCAATACAATGAATACCTGATGGTACGCCTACGTACTAAATGGGGTATAAATCTCGTTTATGTCCAAAAAACTTTAACACAATTAGGCCTAGCATATCCTGAAAAAGAATTCAATGACTGGATAGACAAAGGATATGCTCAGATTGTCGACCAACATTTAATCTTGAAAGGAGAAGGCAAACTACTCGCAGATCGTCTAAGTAGTGATATTTTTGTGGTCTAAGGCCTTTTTGTAAATTTACGTTCGAATGGCAAAGAGAATCGAATACAATCAGAAAACACCTTACCCAATCAAAAGTGGGAATAAGTTTGAACGCCTTTCTAAAAAGAGTCCCAAAAAACGCTCTTGGTTCAAAAAGATCCTCCTATTTTTTCTTTATCTCTGGGGATTCAGTCTATTCTCTGTCGTATTTCTGAAATTCTTTCCCGTCTATTTCACCCCGACCATGGCCTCCAGAAAAATCGATGCCTTGTTAGAGGGGAAACCATCCAAGATTTACAGTCAATGGACACCTTACAAAGAACTTGATAAAAATGTAGCCATCGCAGTGGTGGCCTCTGAAGATCAAGTTTTTCCAGATCACAATGGATTTGATTTCGATGCGATGTTAGGTGCTGTAAAGCACAATATGAAGGGGAAAAAAATCAGAGGAGCTAGTACTATTTCCCAGCAAGTAGCCAAAAATGTATTTCTCTGGCAAGACCGAAGTTATATTAGAAAAGGTTTAGAAGTATACTTTACTTTCCTAATAGAGTTGATTTGGGGGAAAGAACGAATTCTTGAAGTGTATCTAAATGTGGCAGAAACTGGGCCTATGACTTTTGGGGTGGAAGCAGCTTGCAGAAGATATTATGGGCACAGTGGCACCGAAATTAGCCCATCGGAGGCTGCCAGAATTGCAGCCGTATTACCTAGTCCGAATCGATTCTCCATTGAAAATCCATCTGCTTACGTACGTAAACGTACTTCTGCCATTCAACGTCAAATGAAAGGTCTAGGAGGAAAAAACTATTTGAAAGATCTACAATAACTCGATGGAAGGATCCCAGAAATGGGATGAGAAATTAAGAATCTGATCGTCTTTAATGACAAGGCCTTCCGCTTCAAGTAATTCTTGCATTCGATTACCACCGAAAAAATTCTTACCCGTTAAAACGCCGTTACGATTCACAACTCGATGGGCAGGTATCGAAGCTTGACCGTGGGAGGCATTCATTGCCCAACCTACTAATCTAGCACCGCCTTTGGAACCTAAATACCCCGCAATAGCACCATAAGATGTAACTCTCCCCTCAGGGATCAACGCTACTACCTGGTAAATTGCCTCAAAACCTGCCATTATTCTTCTTTTCGCTCTTCAATTTCTTGACACAACTCTGCATACCATTTCTCGCCAAATTTGCGAATTAACGGCTCTTTCAAAAATACATAAATGGGAACTCCTAGGGACGCACCATTCGAACAAGCATCTGAACAAATAGACCATCTATCGTAATTCAACGCCGTGTAGTCAGCTAATTTAGCTAATCGAATCGGATACAAATGGCAAGAAATAGGCTTTCTGAAATCCGTTTTACCTGCAAAATAAGCTTGCTCAATGCCGCACTTCAAATGGCCCTTATCATCATATAGCGCATAGGCACATTCTCTCCCTTTGATCACCGGCGTAGAAAAATCACCATCGTCATCCTTTACCCAAGCACCTGATTTTTCAATTTCTTTTAACCCTATTTCAGATAAAAAGGGTTTGATATCATCCTGTATACGCTCTAAAATCTCTAATTCGTCTTCTTCTAAAGGTGCGCCTAAATCGCCTTCTACACAGCAAGCACCTTTACATTTCGCTAAATCACAAACGAAAAATTCGTCTGCCACGTCGGAAGAAATTACCGTATCATCAATTAAAATCATCTGCTTATTTTTGAACCACAAAGGTACAGATTATAGTTTATATAGGTAATTTTACAAGATGAAATCCCTTTGGATACTTTTGTTTTGCTTACCGGTTTTTGCCAAAACCTCTTTCCCCGACTCACTCTTGATAGGGAACGTAAAAGTATACATCCATCCCTCCGCGAAAGCCATCCTAGAAACGGAGCAAAAACGATTAGGCAGCAGCAAAAAATTCGTCGAAGGCATGAAGGAGAAAATGCGCTATTATTTCCCAGTAATGGAGCCTTTATTGCAATCCGCTGGGATTCCCAATGAATTCAAATACCTATCCGTACAAGAAAGTGGGTTAAATCCGGTGGCTGTCTCCACCTCTCAAGCCGTAGGATACTGGCAATTTAAGGTGGGAACTGCAACAGATATGGGACTGAAAGTGAATGAAAATGTGGACGAACGGAAGCACATTATCGAGGCTACAAAAGGGGCTGCATACTACTTCACCCGCAATAACCGCATTTTAAATAACTGGGTGGGCACGCTTCTCTCCTACCGAATTGGTTTAGGGACAGCAAAGAAAACGCCTTATGTGATGGATTGGGTGGGAAAATCAGATATTCAAGTGGATTCAACTACGGATTGGTATGTACTACGTTTTTTAGCCTATCAAAAATTTTGGGCTGATGAATTTAAGAAAGACGACTCACTGGGCATCAAACCTAGTAAACAATCAAAATTAGTGATCTATGAAAATACCTGCGGTAAAAATCTATATGAAATCGCAGATGAACTGAATTTTAGCTACGATGACTTAAAGAAGCACAATCCTTGGATTTTGAATGATTTCATTCCTGACGACAAGAACTACATTCTTTACCTTCCATCCCATGTTCCCTTTTTCGATAATTCGAAGCTCATTCCACAAATTAAAGAGCCTGAGGATTTTCTGTTACCTCCTAAAAAGAAGTTAGATAACCCGCAGCAGGAACAAGCCATCACGGATAGGTAACAATACAGGTTCTACTCGAGAATCATTCGCCACTTTTGTATTGAAATCACGTAAGGCTTCTGTCGATTTATCTTTTGCAGACTCGTCGATGATTTTACCACTCCAAAGAACATTGTCCACAAGAATTAATCCACCCGAGCGCATCTTGCTAATCACCAGATCAAAATACAACGCATAATTACGCTTATCCGCATCGATAAATACCATATCAATGGGTCCGTCGATGCTAGGAATTTCTAAAGCTGCATCTGCAATTCGGTAATCTATTTGATTCTTGAATGAAGAGCGATCAAAGAATGAACGCGTAAAGGTTTCTAACTCCTCATTGACATCGATCGTAATCAATCGGCCATCCTTCTTTAAACCTTCTGCTAAACAAAGGGCTGAATAACCTGTATAAGTACCTATTTCAAGGATGAGAGTGGGTTGATAAACTTTGGCAATAAAAGATAAAAAACGACCCTGCAAGTGACCTGAAAGCATTCGAGGCTGCAACACCATCGCGTGCGTCTCACGAACTAATTCCTTCAATAAGTCATTTTCAGGCTCCGTATGCAGTCGAGCATATTCCTCTATGCCTTCGTCAATGAATTCCATTATTTAATCCCGGTGTAGAAGAAGTCCAATGAATTGTCTGGATCCTGACTTAGGAAGTAATCGTCTACCTGTATCGATGAAACAAGTGAATCATTCGACTTAGACAAGGATAAGCGACTCATTCGATTCGCAATATCGTAAGGTACCTGCAACCAGGTTCTCGGTAATTTATATTGGAGATTGAAAATATCAAAGCGGGTGATTTTCTTCACTGCCACCTTATTTTCTTCGTAATAATCCATCACTTTTTGATTTCCATGCACCCCTTCCGTTACTATTTCAGAGAAGTGTTTCTTCATCAAATCGCGTAATTCAGGCGCCAAATACTCGCGTACGTGCCATGGATTACGAGTTAAGGAGTATTTCTTATTCACGGTTGTTAAATACAATTTCCCGCCCGGCTTTAACACGCGAGCCGCTTCCGCTAAGAAAAAATCGTCATTTTCGATGTGCTCAATCACTTGAAATGTAACTACATAATCAAAGTGATTCGATGGTAAATCCTGTAAAGGAGGCAAAAACATATCGATAAACTTGAACTTAGGATAGGTCTTCGAAAGACTCTCCATTAATTCCGTGTTCTTATCCACTCCCGTGTAGTCGCTCACCGCATCCGCTAACACACCTACACCACGTCCAGTGCCACATCCAATCTCTAACACATTGCCGGAAAGCAATTTGCTGACATGGATATACGGATACAAAAGGCGCTGGTGAACGGGATTATCTGAAGGAATATCAGAGGACGCAATTTCGGTTGTTTTATACATTCTAAATGGATTATGACTCTTTCGGACACAAAGGTAAGGAATTATCTAGCTGAAATGTTAAAAAAAATGCCGACCTTCGTGCAAAATTTCAAGCAACAACGTGTCAGAAGAAAACGAATCAAGACCCCCATTTAAGAGACCATTTAGGCATTTTACAGCGCCAAAGACAGACAATAAAGAGTTTGTATTTGGGGTACAATCTGTGCTAGAAACCCTTCGTTCTGGGAAAGAAATTGATCGTTTATTAGTCCAAAGAGAACTAGGGAACACAGAAATTCTTGATTTAGCTAAAGAAAAAGGTATCCAAGTACAGAAGGTTCCATTGGAAAAATTGAACCGCATCACGCGCAAGAATCACCAAGGAGCCATCGCTTTCGTGTCGGCTATTCACTATGCTAAATTAGAGAATGTTATCGCAGACACATTTGAAAAGGGAGAAATTCCATTCATTTTGATCTTAGACCGCATTACGGATGTCAGAAACTTTGGTGCTATCGCTCGTACGGCTGAATGTGCTGGTGTACACGCGATCGTTTTACCGTCCCGTGGAGCCGCCCAAATCAATGCAGATGCAATGAAAACTTCGTCTGGCGCCTTGAACTTTATTCCCGTTTGTAAAGAAGATAGCCTAATTCAAACGATTGACTTCTTGCAAAACTCAGGCTTGCGCGTAGTAGCTTGTACTGAAAAGGCCAAAAGCACGATTTACGAAATAGACTACAAAGACCCGATCGCCATCATTATGGGATCAGAAGAAGACGGAATCACAGACGAAATCATCCGCAAATCAGATGAGATCGCTAAAATCCCTCAGACTGGTCAAGTAGGATCCTTAAACGTATCGGTTGCGGCGGGTGTCATCATTTTCGAAACCGTTCGCCAACGTTCTATTTAATTTTTTCGAAGAATCTGAAATGCTGACGCTTGTGCTGTTGGTAAAATAGTCACGTCTGCAATATTCACATGGGCAGGTGCTGTCACAATATACCGAATTAATTCGGCCACATCCTCTGCCACTAAAGGCTCGTATCCGGCATAAACCGCATCAGCTTTTGCTTGATCGCCTTTAAAACGCACCTCTGAGAATTCCGTTGCTACAGCTCCTGGAGCCACATTCGAAACTTTAATTCCAAAAGGATTTAAATCTTGGCGCATCCCGGCAGATAAAGCCTCAACAGCGGCCTTGGACGCACAATATACGTTCCCATTCGGATAGGTTTGCTTTCCAGCAATGGACGATAAATTAATGATATGACCTGACTGGCGCTCCACCATTCCTTTGATTACCACTTTAGATACATATAATAGACCGGTCACATTCGAAGACATCATTGCATCCCAATCAGCTACATCGCCGTCCTGAATCGCCGACAATCCATGCGCATTTCCCGCATTATTAATTAAAACATCGATGTTTTTCCATTCGGCTGGAAGGGAATCAAAAGCCTTGATAACGGAAGGCTGATCACCCACATCAAATGTCAGTATGGTTGAATGAACAGATAAACTTGCCTGTAACTCCTCTAAACGTTCTTTTCTTCGACCACACAAGATCAATTGAAAACCCTCTTTTGCTAAAGATTGAGCTGTGGCACGACCGATTCCGGAACTCGCACCTGTAATGCAGGCTATTTTTTTCATACAAATTAATTTTATGCGAAGGTAAGTGCAAAGAGGTGTTCTAAAAAATTTGAGCGTAATTTGTATGAAAATTCAATACCCTATGAACTTTTTAATCGTTGGATTGGGCAACATAGGCCCACAATATTTATTTACCAGACATAATATTGGTTTTATGGCGGTAGATTTTTTGGCTAAACAAAAAGATATCTCCTTTAAAACAGATCGATTAGCCTCCATTGCTTCCTATAAAGAAAAGGGTAACACAATATATTTGATAAAACCCACAACATTCATGAACCTGAGTGGGAAAGCGGTGAACCATTGGCTTTCCTATTATAAGATCGAGAAAGAAAATATACTCGTTTTAGTAGATGACTTGGCTATCCCTTTCGACACATTACGGTTAAAACCCAAAGGATCTTCCGGAGGACATAATGGTCTGAAAAGTATTGAAGGCGTTTTAGGGAGTACAGAATATCCGCGCTTACGAATGGGAATCGGAAGTGATTTTGCCAAAGGAAGGCAAGCCGATTATGTCCTAAGTAACTTTTCGGACTCAGAATTAGAGACGATTCCTTTCATTTTGGACAAAACCGCGGAGATAATTGAATCATTCTGCGCTGAGGGATTAACGAAAACAATGAACAAATACAACCAATGATTGTACTATTTAAAGAATATTTGAATTTTTCCGCAATTTGCAATCAAGAATTATTCGAATGATTTAAATTAATTAACCAAATATTATTTCGTAAAACACATATAATTATTTATTTAATTCTGATTTACATATCAAAATCGGAATTTAACAAAAATTAATTCAAAAAATAGACTAAAATAAAGTTTTGTCATATTGAAAAAATGCAATAATTTTGCATTGTTGATTTAGATAATAAATATAACAAAAATATGAAGAAGACATTATTATTAGCTAGCTGTTTAATTGGATTAAACCTAGTTGCGGTTGCAGGAGAAGACGCACGTTC
>JACCDW010961892.1_pt1 | contig 20656 bp, 17 predicted proteins | sample 7449781 | NCBI WGS metagenome assembly JACCDW01 (sample SAMN15323449, study PRJNA562643) | freshwater metagenome | isolation source: river surface water | place: USA:Blue River Watershed | collected 2017-08-18
GGCTTGCGGATGGCCGGGGGCAGGGGGTTGCTGGCCATCTGGTGGCAGGCCTCGGTCATGCCGTAGCCCTCGATCAACGGCGCGCCGAACACCTCTTCAAGCTCGCGAATCACCTGGGGCGGAATCGAAGAGGACGAGGAACGGAGGAACCTCAAGGGATGGCGAGCGATCACTTCGGCGTTGCCCTTGGCCCGCTGCAGGATGGCCTGGTGCATGGTGGGCACGGCCGTGTACCAGCTGGGGTGGGCCTCGTCCATCCAGGCAAAGAACTTCAGGGCGTTGAAGCCTGGGGTGCAGAACACCTCCGAGCCCGCCGAGATGGGGGCCAGCACCCCGGCGATCAGGCCGTGGATGTGGAACAGCGGCATGATGTTCAAGCCGCGGTCAGCCGCGGTGAACTGCAGCGTGGTGCGGATGTTGCGCGCCGAGGCTGCCAGGTTGCCCACGCTCAGCGGCACGATCTTGGGGCGTGACGTGGTGCCCGAGGTGTGCAGCACCATTCCGACATCGGCCGCTTCGCTCCAGCCACCTTGGGCGGCCGGTGCGGACCCGGTGCCGCCATCGCGGGCCTGCAGCGTGAACTCGCCGGCGGGGGCACCTTCGGCCACGCACAGCTCCACGATTCGAACGCCCAAGCGAGTGGCCACTTCGACGGCGGGGCTTGTGCTGCCTTTTTCGACGATCAGCAGCTTGGCGTTCAGGTCGCTGAGATAGAACTCGAATTCATCGGCCCGGTAGGCCGGGTTGAGCGGCGCGCTGGTGGTGCCGCCGGCGCAGGCCAGGTAGCAGGTGGCCATTTCAGGCCCGTTGGGCAGCACGATGGCCACACGGTCGTTGCGGCCGGCACCCAAACCGTTGAGCGTGGCGATGGTGCGCTCAGCCAAGGCGCGCAGCCCAGCATGGCTGAGCTTGGGGCGACCGGGGGCGCTGATGGCAGCGGCCGAATCGGCACCGGCCTGCAGCAGGGTCTTGAAGGGGTGGGGGGCGGGCGGGTTCATGGACGAGGCCTTCCGGGAAGTCACGTGAGTGGGGCAGGACCGACTTCGTCCAGGACAAACCCGCAGTGTCCGGTTGCACCGGGCCCCCTGTCAAGTCTGGCGCCAGCGTGGTGCGCCGTCGATGGGCCGCGCCAGCCGATGGGCTTCAGGTCACCGCCGGCCGGCCGGCGCTGCCAGGCCCCGATCCCGCGACCGCGCGCCGCGATGAGGGGTCCGCGGCCCACGCCAATTCCTCGGCCAAGGCCTGCGCCGCCCACCAGGCCTGCTCATGCGTGTTGTACAGCGGCGCAAAGCCAAAGCGCAGGATGTCCGGTGACTCGGGCGTGCCATCGCCGGCACGAAAGTCACCGATCACGCCCCGCGCGATAAGACCACGCATCACGGCGTAGCCATCCCATGCCGCCGGCCCAGCCGACGAGGGACAGGCCCAACTCACCTGAGAACCGCGCTGGGACTCTTCGCGTGGCGAGAGCAGCCACAGACCATGTGCCTGCGCAGCGGGCTCGGCCGCGGCGATGAAGGTGCGGGTGAGCGAAATCGACTTCGCACGCAAGGCCGCCATGCCGCCCAGGGCATCGGCCGCACGCAGGGTGCCCACCCCGGCCTGCAAGGCGGTCAGGCTGAGGATGGGCGGGGTGCCGCAGGTGTAACGCGCAATGCCCCGTGCAGGCCGGTAGTGGGCATCGAACTCGAAGGGCGCTGCATGTCCGAGCCAGCCGCGAAGGGGCTGCTCCACCGCGTTCACATGCTGGGGATGCACCCACACGAAGGCCGGCGCGCCAGGGCCGCCATTGAGGAACTTGTAGCCGCATCCCACCGCGAAGTCGGCCGGCGCGTCGCCCTGCTTGAGGTTCACCGGCACCGCACCCGCGCTGTGCGCCAGGTCCCACACGGTGAGCACGCCCGCCGCGCGCGCGGCGCGGTTGAGTGCGGCCATGTCGTGCACCGCACCGCTGCGGTAGTTCACATGGGTGAGCATCATCACACCGACATCGCGCTCGGCCAAAGCGGCGGTCAGCCCTTCAGCAGGCGCATCGCGCAGCGTCCAGCCCAGCGCCTCGCACACGCCCTGGGCGATGTAGCGGTCGGTCGGGAAGTTGATGCGCTCGGTGAGCAACACGCGGCGTGGGGCATGACGCCCCTGCATGGCCAGCGACATCGCCGCCCACAGCACTTTGTGCAGGTTGATCGACGTGCTGTCGGCCACCAGCAGTTCACCGCTTCCGGCACCCACCAGCGGCGCAATGGCGTCGCCCACCGCCTGCGAACGGGTGATCCAGCCCGCATCGTTCCAACTGCGGATCAGTCCCTGGCCCCATTCCTGTTGAACAGCCTGGCCCACCGCGGCGGCAGCGGCTTTGGGCAGGGGCCCCAGTGAGTTGCCGTCGAGGTAGATCAGGCCCGGGGGGATGTCGAACTGCGCGGCCAGGCAGGCCAAGGGATCGGCCGCATCCAGTGCACGGCAGTCTTCAAGCGTGGGAATGGGTGCGGGCATGCGAGGTCGCCGCTCAGAACTTCAATTCCAACCTTGCGCCCCACACCGCGTAGGTGCGGGCCAGCGTCTGCTGACGCTGCAGGCTGCCGTCTTCAAGCTCCGAGGTGTTGCGCGTGAAATAGTCCAGTGGATGGGCATTGGACACGGAAAAACGCAGCCCTGTCAGGGGCGAGATGCGCCACAAGGCGTAGGCGTCGACCACACGCTTTCGCCCCTGCTCGTAGTACTGCCCATCGATCTGGCGAACCACAAAAGCCGGGGTGAGATTCAGGTTTCCACCCCAGGTCCAGGGAACCGAGCGCGCGGCCCAATCCAAGCCCAGGTTGGCCGTCCAGTTGGGCTGCTGGTCAAGCCGGTTGTCGGGCCCGGGCACCTGATCGACCCTGGACCAGAAGCGGCTGGCGTTGCTGCGCACCGTCAGCGGCCAACTGGGCAGGCCCACATCGGAGGCACGGAATCGAGCCTCCAACTCGATGCCCGCGGTCTGCGCCGCACCGATGTTGCGCGGGCTGCTCACCCAGCGCGGCACGGGGCTCCACACCACGCTTTGCAAGGTGCGCACATTGCGGATGAGGTCATCGATGTGGCGGGCAAACACATTGGCGCTCACCACCCCGCCGCCCTGCAGGAATCGCTCGAACGCGAGGTCCACGCCACGCGCCACCTCGGGCTTGAGCAAGGGGTTGCCGGCGCGATCGGGGCTCGTGGGCTGGTTGGGTCCGTCGGCCGGGTACAGGCCCGACAACACCGGCCGCGCGATCAGCTGTGCGGTTGAGGGGGTGCGGTAGCTGCGGGTCAGGGACAGCCGGAGCTGGTCTCGCGAGCCCGGTGCCAGGCGCCACACGAAATGCGCCAGCGGCGTGGCCACACTGCTGGTGTTGTCCACCTTCAGCAGGGCCGAATCGCTGCGGGTGTTGATGCCCTCCCACCGCAGGCCCAGGTTGATGCCCCAGACCTTGTCGATTTCCCATTCGTCCTGTACGTACAGGGCTACGCGGCGGGTGGCGGCCTGCACGTCGTCGCCGAAATCGGCCAGGCGCGACACGCCGTTGTCCAAGAGCGTGCGCTGGTCCAGCCGGCGATTGAGCTGCAGTTCCCAGCCGGCCACCAGGGAGTGGTCCTGGTTGCCGTTGCGCACGATCAGCTGCGAATAGCGGCCGCCATGGTTGAAGGATTGGTCCTCGATGCGGGAGCGGTCCTGGCGCAGACGCAGCAGCGAGCCGTCTGCCGCACGCTGCATCGACTCCGATTCGCGCGAGCTCAAGTTCACCGAGCCGCCACCCCGGATCAGCAGGCGCGCACCGCTGTCCAACACCCGCATCCAGCTGCCCCCCAGCCGACCCTGCTCGGTGTGGCTGCTCGATTGCGAATCGGCATGCGCATAGGGGGCAGGCAACAGGCCCAGGGTTTGCTCAAGATCGGAAGCGCCCCGCCCTTGCGCGCGGGTGAGGTTGAGGGAGGGCTGGATTTCCCATCGGTCACGCCCGGCCTGCCAGCGCCAGCGGCCGCTGACGAAGGCCGCCGCGTTGTCGGAGGTCGACAGGTTGTGGATCCGCTGGGCCAGCACGGCAGACCCATCGGGCTTGAAACCGTTGATGGCGCTGGTGCTGGCGTCCTGTTGGCGGCGCCCTGAAACGGTACCCGTGACGGTGTAGTCCATGGCCCCCTGACGGTCGCCTCGGGTCCAGGTCAGGTTGCCCTGCGGACGGTCTTCCTCCATCGCCACAAAGGCGCGCAGCGCGTTCTGGCGCGGTTTGAACTCCTCACGCAGCACGATGTTGATCGTGCCGGCGATGGCGCGGGCGCCGAACTCGGCCACCGGCGCGCGCAGGATCTCGATGCGCTCGATCTGGTCCGGTTCGATGGCGTCCACCGAAAACCCCGGCGGCATGCGCTCACCGTCTACCAGGATCTGGGTGTAGCCGCCGCCCAGGCCGCGCATCCGAGGGTCGCCGCCGCGGCCCGGCCGCCCGCCGATGGTCACTCCCGGCAAACGCTTGAGGATCTCGCCGACGGTGGCGTCCCCCATGCGTTCGATTTCGTCACGGCCGTAGATGATCCGAGAGGCGCTGGAGCGGCGCCGGGCGTCGTTGGGATCCTGGTTGCCCTCGACGTTGACCCGCTGCACGGGCGCAGCGGCGGGCGCTGGCGGCGTCTGCGCCGGCTTCAAGCCGGCCGCAGGTGCGGGTGTGGGCTTGGGTGTCGGCGCAGTGGAAGGCGCAGTGGAAGGCGCATTGCCCGCCGGAAGGGGCTCGGCGCCCTGCCCATGCACACCGGTGGCCGCGCTGCAGCCCACCAGTGCGGCCAGCAGAATCCGCCGGATTGATCGATCACTCATCTGGGCCGTAGGATACGCCGGATGTCCTTGCACTTCACCTTGCTGCCCGCCCTGTACGCCGCCACACCCACGCTGGGTTTGTGGTGGGGCATGCCGGGGCTGACGGCCTTCATCGGATTCCTGGTGCTGCCCCTGCTGGAATGGACCTGGGGACGCAAGGCCACGGTGAACCCCCAGTGGGGCCTTCAAGCCCCACGGGGCATCATGGCCCTGGTGTTGCTGCAACCCGCGCTGCTCTTGGCCTGGGTGGCGGCGCAGGCTGAACCGCCGGCACTGTGGCGCGTGGCCGTGCTGGGCCTGGCCTGCGGAAGCGTGGCCGGTGCCGTGGGCATCGTGTTGGCCCACGAATTGGGCCACCGGCGCTCAGCCGTGGACCGCACCTTGGCGCGTGCCCTGCTGTGCATGGTGGGCTGGGGCCACTACCTGGTCGAGCACAACCGTGGCCACCACCGCCACGCGGCGCTCCACCATGACCCCGCCACAGCCAGGCGCGAAGAAAGCCTGTGGGCCTTCCTGCCGCGCTACTGGGTAGGCGTGTGGCAAGGCGCTGTCCAACAGTCTCGAGCGCAGCGCATGGTGGTGAACGAGGCCTGGGCGCTGGCAGCGGGCACGGCGGCGCTGTGGGCCATCGCCTGGGTGGTGGCGGGTGTCGCCGGCCTGCTGTTCTGCCTGACGCAGGCCGCCGTGGCCCAACTGCTGGTGGGCTGCGTGGATTACATGGAGCACTGGGGGCTGCAGCGCCGGGTCGGCGCCGATGGGCGGCCCGAGCGCATGGCGGCCGCCCATGTTTGGGACTGCCGCAATGCCGCGTCAGATCTGCTCCTGTTCAACCTGCCCCGGCATGCGCACCATCACCTGGAGCCCTGGCACGGGGCGGACGACCTGCGGCATCAAGCCGCCGCTCCGCAAATGCCCACAGGGTACGCGGGCATGGTGCTGCTGACGCTGGTGCCGCCCTTGTTCAGGCGGGTCATGGAGCCCCGCCTGCCGCCTCAAACGCGGTAAGGGCTGCCCCTCACCCCTCAGACCGTACGCCCCCCATCCACCGGGAACTCCACCCCGGTGATGAAGGCGGCCTCGTCACTGGCCAGGAACAGCGCGGCGCGGGCCACGTCGCCGGGCTCGCTCATGCGGCCCAGCGGAATCGTGGCGATGAACTTCGCGCGGTTTTCCGGGGTATCGGGCACCCCCATGAAGGATTCCAACAAGGCGGTGTTGCCGATCACGGGCGCGATGCAGTTCACGCGGATCTTCATCGGTGCCAGTTCCACCGCCATCGACTTGCTCAGCAGGTTCACCGCGCCCTTCGAACCGTTGTACCAAGTCAGCCCCGGCCGCGGCCGAATGCCGGCGGTGGAGCCGATGTTGAGGATCACCCCACCCCCGTTGTCGCGCATGAGCGGCACCACGGCTTGCGTCATGTGGAAGATGCTCTTGACGTTGATGTCATAGACGCGATCGAACTCCGCTTCAGTCACATTGAGCAGCGGCTGGTTGCGGTGCGTCCAGCCGGCGTTGTTGACCACGACATGCAAGCTTCCGAAGGCGCTGAGCGTCTGCGCCACGGCGGCGTCGATGTCCGTGCGCCGCGTCACGTCACAGCGCACGGCACGGGCTTTGGCGCCGATGGCGTTCGCCACACCCTGGGCTCCGTCCTGGTTGATGTCGGCAATGACGACATTGGCACCTTCGCTGGCGTACAGCCGTGCGATGGCCGCACCGAAGCCGCTGGCCGCGCCGGTGATCAGGGCCGTCTTTCCGGCAAGTCGCATCATGGGGCTCTCCTCGCGGGCTTTGCGCCCTTGTTTCGTGTGGGTTGGCGCATCCGCCTCAATCGGCGCCCGATCCGGCCAGGGCCGCCGCAGCGAATTCCTCGCGCAAAGCGGCTCCGTGTTCATCCAGCCGCGGAGCGGCCGGATACTGCTCGCTTTCCCATTCGGTGACCCAGGGCAGCGCCGGCACCTCCAGTGCGCGAGCGCCCACCGGCATGCGTCGGGTGCGAAGCTGCGGATGCTCGATCAGGTCATGCACGCTGTTGACGCTGCCGTAAGCGGTCTGCGCGGCGGTCAGGCGGTCGATCACGGCCGCACTGGACAGCTCGCCGAACACCTCGGTCACGCGGCCGTCCACCCAGGCACGGTTGCGCATGCGGGCGTTGTTGTCGCAGCTGCGCGGGTCGCTCACCATGGAAAGATCCTGCAGCACCTCACGGCAGAAATCGGCCCACTCACGTTCGTTCTGGATCGAGATCAGGATGTCGCGGCCATCGGCGCAGGTGAAGGCGCCGTAGGGGGCGATGGTCGGGTGCTTCAGGCCCACCCGCTGGGGTGCCTTGCCACCGTAGCGCGCCTGCAGATAGGGCACGCTCATCAGTTCGGCGGCCGAATCGAACAGCGAGACCTTGACCGCCGAGCCACGACCGGTCTGAGCGCGCATGAGCAAGGCCTGCTGGATCCCGATCAACGCATTCAGGCCCGCATTGATGTCGCACAAGGACACCCCGATGCGGCCCCAGTCACCCGGCGCGCCGTTGATGGACACCAAGCCGCTTTCGGCCTGCACCAACAGGTCGTAGGCCTTCATCTTGGTCAGCTTGCCCGTGTCGCCATAGCCACTGATGTCGCAGGTGATGAGCCGACGGTGGCGCTCCCGCAGATCGTCCGAGCCGATGCCCAGGCGCTGGGTCGCCCCCGGCGCCAGGTTTTGAATGAACACGTCGGCCTGGGCGAGCATGCGCTGCAGCACCGCCATGTCCTTGTCCTGCTTGAGGTCAAGGGCAATCGACTCCTTGCCGCGGTTGATCCACACGAAGTACGATGACTCACCGTGCGCGGCCGTGTCGTAGCCGCGCGCGAAGTCGCCTTCCGGGCGTTCCACCTTGATCACGCGGGCGCCGGCATCGGCCAGGCGGCTGCTGCAATACGGGGCTGCCACGGCCTGCTCCAGGGCCACCACCAGGATGCCCTCCAGCGGTCCGCGGGCATGCACTTGGGCCATCACGGCCTCCTTGTCTCCAACATGGCGCCGATTGTGGGAATCCCCGACCGCACAGAGGAATTGCTTTTGTGCGAAACCTATCTTGCACCGACGGCAAGTCACCTGTTGCGGCGGCCTTAACGCAGCATTGCCACCATTGGAATGGCCAGACGCGGCGCGCAAGGACACAGTTGACCCTGCTCAATCGGTGCGCAAGGCTTGCACAGAACTGGCCGCACCCTCGGGTTACCCCACACATTCGGTTCAACACCACTGGAGACAGGCATGACACGCACCGCACGATTCCTGGGCACTGCACTGGCCACCGCCGCCGCCTTCGCGCTGGCGGGCACCGCCGCCGCGCAGGACAAGACGATCAAGATTTACGGCTTCGGCGCCAAGAGCGGCGTCGTGGGCATCTTCGGACAACAAAGCGAAGCCGCGATGCAGGCTGCCGCTGCGGCCATCAACAAGGCCGGTGGCGTGACCTTGGGTGACGGCAGCAAAGCCCGCCTGGTCATCGACTACCTGGACGACCGCTGCACACCGGAAGAGGGCATCAACGCCCTGCGCCGCATCGCCGCGCAGCAGGACTCCTTCGTGGCCATCGGCCCGAGCTGCTCCAACGTGGCCGAGCCCGTCTTCGGCATCCTGCAGAAGAAGGCCGGCGATGCGTCGGACTCGGGCATCCAGTTCCCGATCTACACCGACGTGGCGGCCAAGGGCGGCCTGGCGTCCATCTCCGAGTGGTCGTTCCGCAATGTGCCCAGCGAAACGAACATGTACAAGTCGGTCTTCGAGTGGATCAAGACCACGCGTCCGGACCTCAAGACCTTCTTCGGCGGCGTGGAGAAGGACTTCGCCCACAGCAACTCCACCTTCAACGTCATCAAGACCCACGCCGGCAACAACGGTCTGGAGGTCAAGGGCCAGGCCGAGTGGCTGCTCAACGACACCAACTTCTCCAACCAAGTGCGTGAGATGAAGCGCGCCGGTGCAGACGTGGTGGCCATTTCGGCCCACCCCTTCACCACCTGCGGCGTACTCAAGGAGATGGCCCGTCAGAACGTCAAGCCCAAGCTGCTGATCGGTCTGACATCCTCTTCCAGCATGGAAACGCTTCAGGGCTGCGGCGCACAGGCCGAGGGCCTGATCATCCCGACCAGCTTCGCTCCGGTGACCAAGGAAGCGCGTGAGGCCGCTGCCGCCGTGCAGGCCATCAACGCCAAGTACAACATGGACCTGCACAGCGCGGCGGCCTACGAGAACGTCTTCACGCTCAAGACCATCATCGAACAGCAGAAGATCATGGGCCGCCCGGACACGATCCAGGCCGACCGCCAGAAGATGCGCCAGGCCCTGGCCACGATGAAGGAGACCACCGGCCTGCTGGGCAAAGTGGGTCGCACGCCCGATCGTGAAGCCATCAAGCCCTTCCTGTTCGTGCAGGCCAAGGGTGGCAACTGGACCGTGGCCCACACGCCGGCCCAGTAAACGGCTTACCCGCAGCCGTCTAGGCTGAACCCCGCGCCGGGCCTTTTCACCCGGCGCGGGTTTCCCACACCACCACTTTGGGCATGGCGATGGACCTCCTCGACCTGCTGGACCTCTCGCAGTCTGTGATCGACGGCGTGCTGTTCGGCACCACCTACTCGCTCATCGGCATCGGCTTCACGCTCATCTTCGGCGTGATGCACAAGATCAACCTGTCGTATGCCGCAGCCTCCATCGGCGCGGCTTACCTCTCGTTGATTGTGGTCACCGCCGTGCCCACGCCGCTGGTCTATGGCTTTGCGGCCCTGGTCGGTGGTGTGCTGGGCTGGCTCATCTACCTCATCTGCTTTCGCTTCATCCCCATCAACAACCCGCTGGCCACGCTGATGTCCACCGTGGGCATGCTGTTGGCCATCGAGGAGCTCATCTCGCACCTGACCTACGGCATGCCGCAGAACTACCCGGCACTGTTCGCCAGCTCGAACTTCGAAGTCGGCCAATTCTTCCTGCGCGGCGACCTGATCTTCGTGTTCGCCCTGGGCTGCGTGGCCATGGTCGCGCTGATGCAGCTGCTCAAGCGAACCCGCCTGGGCCTGGCCACACGCGCCGTGGCGCAGCAGCCGGTGGCCGCGCAGTTGTGCGGCATGAGCGTCAACACCACCAACGCCAGCACCTTCATCATCGCCGGCCTGCTGGGCGGCACGGCCGGCGCCATGGCCGGCGCGGCCATCGGCGTACTGTCCCCGCTGATGACGCTGCCGCTGACCGTCAAGGGCCTGGTGGTGACCGTCATCGGTGGGCTGGGCAGCATCCCCGGGGCCATCGTGGCCGGCCTGATCGTGGGTGGGGCGGAGAACCTCTTCCAGTTCCTGCGCGGCGTCAGCGAGCGCGATATCTATGTGATGCTGCTGCTCTTTGTGTTCCTGGTGTTCCGCCCGGGTGGCCTGTTCGCCGCGCCCGGCGGCCGCGATTGAGGACGCAGCAGGAGAACGACGAATGGACTTCTATCTCGGTCTGGCCCAGGTCATCGGCATTCACACCCTGTTGGGCCTGTCGGCTTGGTGCGTGCTGCACACCGGCCAAGTGAGCATCGCGCAAGGCGCTTTTTTCGCCATCGGCGCCTATGTGGCGGGCATGCTCACCTCAATGTGGGACGTTCCGCTGGCCGTGGCATTGGCCATGGGGTCGGTCATCGCCGGTCTGGTCGCGGTGGCGGTGGGCTTTCCCGCGCTGCGCGTCAAGGGCCTGATGCTGGTGGTGGCCACCACCGCCTTCGCCGAGATCGTGCGCCTGTTCTTCTTCAACCTGAAGTGGCGCGTGCAAACACCTGACGGCCTGGCCGGCCCGGACGGCAGCCTGGGCTTCGGGGGCATCCGCTATTTCCCCAGCAACGGCTGGAGCACCTTCGAGGTGAACGTGCTGATCTGGGTGCTGGTGGCCGCGGTGATGCTGCTGCTGTGGTCACTGGACCGCTCGCGCATCGGCACCATCTGGCGCGCAGTGGGTGAAGACGAACTGGCCGCCCAAAGCGCGGGCATCAACCTCACCGCCGCCAAGGTGTCAGCCTTCGGTATCGGCGGGGCCATTGCCGGCCTGGGTGGGGGTGTGTTCGCGCACTACGCCACCCACATCGAGCACAACAACTTCACCATTCTTCTGGCCACCTTCGCCATCGCCTATCCGATCCTGGGCGGGCTTTCCAGCCTGGCCGGTACCCTGTTGGCGGTCATCTTCATCCAGGGCTTCCTGCTCGAGGGCCTTCGCTTCATCGGCGAATGGCGCAGCCTGCTGTTCGGTGTGCTGATCGTGGTGGTGATGCTGGTGCGCCCCAACGGGTTGATCAACCGATCCCTGGGGATCGGCCACTGGTTCGGCACCAAGGAACCGCCACCCAAGCCGAAGACAAGCGCCGAGCAGAAGGAAGGAGTGACCGGCCATGCTTGAACTGCGCAACCTCAGCCGCCACTTTGGTGGCGTCAAGGCGGTGGACACCCTGGACCTGTCGGTCCGAAAGGGTGAGATCCTGGGCCTGATCGGCCCCAACGGATCGGGCAAGAGCACGACGGTCAACCTGATCACGGGCGTGTACCAGCCCACCGCAGGCACCGTGACCTTCAAGGGACAGGACATCTCGGCCGTGCCACCGCATCAGCGCTGTGAACTGGGCCTGGCACGGACCTTCCAGAACATCCGCCTGTTCGGCCACCTGACCGTGTGGCAAAACCTCTGGGCCGCGCGCGTGGTGCGTGAGAAGGGCTGGGCGGGGTTCAGGCAGCGCTGGCTCTCGGGTGCCGCCGCGGCGCGCGAGGAGGCTGAGCGCTTGCTGGTGTTCGGCGACCTGGCCCACAAGCGTGACATGCTGGCCGGCAACCTGGCCTTTGGCGAACAGCGCCGGCTCGAACTGATTCGCGCCGCGGCCTCCGGGGCCGAGCTGCTGCTGCTGGACGAACCGGCCGCCGGCATGAACGCCGAGGAGATTCACGATCTGGACGATCGCATCCGCAGCCTTCGCGACCAAGGCCACACCATCCTGCTGATCGAGCACCACATGGAGCTGGTGATGGAGGTATGCGACCGCGTGGCGGTGCTGAACTTTGGCCGCAAGATCGCCGAGGGCACGCCCGCGCAGGTGCAGGCCGATGCGCAGGTGCGTGCGGCCTACCTGGGCACCGACGAACCGGCTGCTGCCTGAAGGAGACACGAGATGCTTGAAATCCAGGATCTGGCCACCTCCTACGGCAAGATCGAAGCGCTCAAGGGCGTGTCGCTGCAGGCCAAGGCCGGCGAAGTCACCTGCCTGTTGGGCCCCAACGGCGCGGGCAAGTCCACCCTGATGCTCACGCTGTCGGGCATCCTCAAGCCCCAGCGCGGTTCGGTGAAGTTCGAAGGCGAGGAGCTCATCGGCAAGACCCCGTCACAGATCGTGGAACGCGGCATGGCCCTGGTGCCGGAGAACCGCCTCGTGTTTCCTGCGCTCAGCGTGCGCGAAAACCTGCTGGCCGGCGCCTACAAGCGGCGTGACGCCGCGGGCATCAAGAACGACGTGGAAGCCATGTTCGTTCGCTTCCCGCGGCTGAAGGAACGCATTGAGCAGCTGGCCGGAACGCTTTCCGGCGGTGAACAGCAGATGCTGGCCGTGGCGCGCGCGCTGATGTCGCGCCCGCGCCTGTTGCTGATGGACGAGCCCTCGGTGGGTCTGGCCCCTCTGGTGGTGGCGGAGATCTTCGCCATCATTCGCCAGCTGCACCAAGAAGGCGTGAGCCTGTTCGTGGTGGAGCAGAACGCACACATGGCGCTGAAGGTGGCCCAGCACTTCTACCTCATGGAGCAGGGCCGCGTGAGCTTCTCAGGCACCCCGGGCGAACTGGCCGATGACGACGTGATCCAGCGCGCCTACCTGGGTCAGAAGAAGGCTGCCTGAGCGGGCCCGCGGCTCGCTTTGGGCCCTCTGCCCATGATCGACCTGCTGCAGACCACCCTGGACGGCCTGCTCGACGGTGGGTCCTATGCGCTGGTGGGTCTGGGCCTGTCGCTGACCTTCGGAAGCCTGCGCCGACTGAACTTGGCCTACGGCGCCACCGCCATGCTGGCGGCCTACATTGGCGCGTGGCTGCACATCCGGCATCAGGCTCCGGTATGGCTGGTGGCCGTCACGGTGATCGTGGCCGCCACGCTGATCGGCCTGTACGTGGAGCGGCTGTGCTTTGCCAACACGCGGGATGAAGCCACTCAGCCGCGCGGCGCCCCCATCGCGGGCGCCGATGGCCGCGAAGTGGTTGCATTGGCCTCGAGCTTTGCGATCTGGATGCAGTTGGAACAGCTGGCGGTGAACCTGCTGCCGCGCCACCTCAATGCCTTTCCGTCGTTGGCAGTCGATCAGAACTGGTTCATCGGATCCGGCACCAGCGAACTGATGATCCGCCCGGACCGACTGGTGCTGGCGCTGCTGTCCGTCGTGCTCACCCTGGGCCTGGCCCACTGGCTCGAACGGTCACGGGTGGGCCTGTCCTGGCGCGCCGTGGCCGATCAACGAACCGCCGCCCACCTGATGGGCATGCCGGTGCCGCGCCTGCAGATGATGGGTTTCGCCGCGGCCTGCGCCTTGTCGGGTATCGCCGCCTTTGCCGTGCTGTCGGTGGATGGCCAGGTCACGCCGATGTTTGGCATGTGGGTGCTGTTCAAGGGACTGGTGGCCGCCATGCTGGGCGGCTTGGGGTCGGTACGCGGCGTGCTGTGGGGCGGACTGCTGCTGGGTGTGGTGGAAGCCCACGCGCAAAGCCTGTTGGGCGCGCAGGGCCGCGAATTCGTCACCTATGCCCTTCTGTTTGCGGTGCTGGTATGGCCGCGCCGTTCGCTGGGCGAAAGGGCCGACCGCGCCACCCCCGGCAAACCTGTCGGCATGGCCGGGGGCAGCGGAGGCGCTCGGCCTTGAGCGACCGCATCTTCTCGTCCACCACCGCGGTCACCGGCACCGACGGCGCCATGGCCCAGGCCGTGCGCGCCGCCCTGTGCCATCTGCCCGGGGTGGACAACGCGGCCAGCGCGCACCTGGTGGGTGTGGCCAGCGACATGGCCATCATGAGCCTGTTGGCGCTGTCGGCCTACCTGATGCTGTTGGTGGGCCGCGTGTCGTTTGCCCAGCAGGCCTTCTTCGGTGTGGGTGCCTACAGCGCAGGCATCGCCACCGCCATGTTCGATGTGCCGCTGCCCCTTGCACTGGCCGCAGCCATGGCCCTGGGCGCGCTGTGCTCATGGCTCTTGGCCCTGCCCACGCTGCGCCTGTCGGGCTTGAATTACGCGGTGGCCACCCTGGCCTTCGGCGAGATGGCCCGCATCACCTTCGCGGGGCTGCGCTGGCAGGTGACCACACCTGACGGCCCAGTGGGGCCGCTGGGCCAGGAGGGCTTTCGCGACATCCGCTGGCTGCTGGAAAACGACTTGGCCCCGGAGGTCTACATGCTGTTCACCGTCGCGGTGGCGCTGGGCGTGATCGGCTTGTTGATGTTCAATGAACGCACCCGCATGGGCGTGAACCTGCGCATGGTGGGGCAAGACGACCTGTTGACCGCTTCCCAAGGCGTGCCGGTGGCGCGGCTGCGCCTGTTCGCCGCAGCGGCCGCAGGTGCGCTGGCCGCTCTCGGAGGCGGCCTGTATGCCCACCGCACCACCTACATCGAACCGGCACTGTTCGATCCGATGCTGGGCGTGCATGCCGTGGGTTATGCCCTATTGGGTGGCCTGGGCACCGCACTGGGACCGTTGCTGGGCGTGGTGCTGGACCTGGGCCTGTTGGACGCCACCCGGGTGGTTCCGGGGTGGCGAATGGTGATCTTTGGTGGACTGGTGGCGCTCTTCCTGCGCTGGCGGCCACGCGGACTGCTCGACGAGGTGCTGGTGCATCGGATCCGGCAGACGGTCTCGTCCTGGCTGCGGCCCAAACCTTAAGGAGAAGCCCTTGAGCGCACAGAACCTGCTTCCTGAGCAAACCATCATCGTCACCGGTGTGGCCACCGGCATCGGCCAGGCTTTTGCCTTGGGTGCCGCCGCACAGGGCGCACACGTGGTCGTGGCCGACATGAACGGCGCCGACGAGACCATGGACCTGATCACACAAGCCGGCGGACGCGCCACCTATGCCAAGGTGGACGTGAGTGACGATGCCAGCGTCAAGGCCATGGCCGAGTTGGCGATCAAGGCCACGGGCCGCATCGACGGTCTCATCAACAACGCCGCCTACTTCCGCGAGGTCAAGCTCACGCCCTTCGAGGAACTCGACCCCGCGGTATGGGACCGCATCTTCCAGGTCAACGTCAAGGGCGTTTGGCTGTGCTGCAAGGCGGTGATGCCGGCCATGCGAGAGCGCGGCAAAGGCTCGATCGTGAACATCGCCTCGGTGGTGGCCGTGGCAGGCCAGCCCGGCTACCTGCACTATGTGGCCACCAAGGGTGCGGTGCTGTCCATGACCAAGGGCCTGGCCAAGGAAGGCGGCAAAGATGGTGTGCGCTGCAACGTCATCGCCCCAGGTTTCGTGATCACCGACGCCACCAAGAACCGCCCCATCGAGTGGCAGCAGAGCTTCCTGAAGGCGCGCGCCATCAGTCGCGAGCAGCGTCCAGACGATCTCGTGGGCACGGCGCTGTACCTCCTCAGCGACCTGGCCGGCTTTGTCAGCGGCCAAACCATCGTGGTCGATGGCGGCCATATCATGTACTGATCCTCACGGAGCCTCCATGCAATTCCTGGCCAACACCACCTCGCCCTATGTGCGCATCGCACGCATCTCGATGATCGAAAAGGGCGTGGACATCGAACCCACCATCGTCGACCCGTGGGCTGACGATGCGCGGCTGCGTGCGGCCAACGCCGCCACGCGCGTGCCCACCCTGGTACTGGACGACGGCACGCCCCTGGCCGAGAGCATGATGATCGTGAACTGGTTGGAGACCACGCGCGCCGCACCCGCACATGAAAGCCTCTTCGGCCCAGCGGCGCAAATGCCCGGCGTGCTCTCGCGCAGCGGCATCGCCCTGGGGGTGATCGACGCGGCGGTGCACACCATCATCATCCGCAAGGTGACCGCACCCGTGTTGTTCGACGAAACCCCAGTGGGCTTGCGCCGGCGGCGCACGATGGCCGAGGGCATGGCACGGTTGGAAGCGGCCGCCGCGGCCTCGCCCATGGCCCCCGATGGCATTCCCCGGCTCGATTCCATCTGCGCCGTCACCGCGATCGACTACCTGGACTTCCGCTTCACCGACGCGCCCTGGCTGCCTGCCATGCCGGCTCTGCGCGCACTCAGCCAGCGCTTGCGCTCACGGCCTTCGTTCGGGAAGACGATGCCGTTTGTGCCGGCTTGATAGGGCGCTAGGCAGCGGGCCGGGGCCGCGCACGCCAGTCGCCTACTGCGCGCACCGCTCCAGGTGCTGCATCAGTTGGGCCAACGGTGAGCCGGCGGCGGGCTCGCTGCGCGAGATCAGGTTCATCCGCCGCATCGCCCACTCGTCCTGCAGCGGCAGTACCTTGAGGTTCATGGCCGGGGCGAAGGAACGCGCAGCCGTCATGGGCAGCACGCCCACACCCAGCCGCGCCTCCACCGCGCGGCACACCGCCTCGAAGCTGCGCACCTGCACCCGCAGCACCATGGCGCGCATCATCAGCGCGGCCTGTTCGGCCAGCAGGCGGGTGAGCGTGCTGCTGCCTTCCAAGCCAACCAGGTCGCGCTCCAGCAGGTCAGCAAACTTCAGCCCATCGGTGGGCACCGGGTCATCCTCACGCACCACGGCGGCCAACTGGTCACCGCGGTAGGGCCGCACGTGCAGACCCCCCACATCGGCACCCTCCACGATCACGCCCAACTCGATCTCACCGCCGCGCACGCGCTTGATCGCGTCCTCACTCCAGCACTCTTCCAACACGATGCGCACATCCGGCTCAGCCTGCTGAAACGTGGCCACATCGGCCGGCAGAAACTGCGTCATCGCCGAGGTGTTGCCGTGGATGCGCAGCACACTTCGCGAACCCTGCGTGTAGTTGGCCATCTCCGCGCGCATGTGGTTGACGGTGGCGATCACCTCGCGCGCCAGCAGCAGCAGCTGTTCCCCGGCAGGGGTGAGTTCCAGGCCCCGGGAATGGCGTGCGAACAACTGCGACTTGAACTGGTGCTCCAACAGGGACAGCCGACGGCTGGCCGCTGGCACAGTGATGAAGCTGGCCTCGGCCGCACGCGTGAGATTGCGCATCTCGGCCGCACGAACGAACAAAGCCAGGGAATCCAGGTCCGGCAACATGCCGCGATTCTGTCAGGCCTTCCATTTCCGACAAGACCCGTTGCCCTGAATTCAATTCACGGCTCCCGGCGTGAGGCCTACAGTGCGTTGCACTTGGCGGCACGCCCTGGCGCAGCCGCGCCACCTCATACGAACGGAGACCCGAATGAACCAGCTCTTCATCGGCGGCCGCTGGATGGCCGCACAGGACGGCCGCACGCTGCCCGTGGTGAACCCCGCCGATGGCGTGACCTTCGACCAGATCCCGCGCGGCACGGCACACGAGGTCGACCTTGCGGTGAAGGCCGCCCGTACCGCCCTGGAAGGCGCTTGGGGCAAGCTCACCGCCACCGAACGCGGTCGCCTGCTCATCAAGCTGGGCCAAAAGGTACTGGACCACCACGCTGAACTCGCTGCCCTGGAGGCGCGCGACACCGGCAAGCCCATGACCACCGCGCGCAACGACATCACGGTACTGGCCCGCTACTTCGAGTTCTACGGCAGCGCCGCCGACAAGCTGCACGGCGAGGTGATTCCTTTTCTGAACGGCCACCACGTGGTGCTGATGCGCGAGCCCTTGGGCGTGACCGGCCACATCATCCCCTGGAACTACCCGGCACAGATGCTGGGCCGCACCATCGCCCCAGCCCTGGCCGCAGGCAATGCGGTGGTGTTGAAGCCGGCCGAAGACACGAGCCTGTCGGCTCTTCGGGTGGCCGAATTGGCTGCTGAGGTCGGCTTTCCCGATGGCGCCATCAACGTGGTCACCGGCCTGGGCGAAGAGGCCGGCGCCGCGCTGGCCGCGCATCCAGGCATCGACTTCATCTCCTTCACCGGGTCCAACGAAGTGGGTACCCTGGTGCAGCAGGCTGCCGCCAAGAACGCGGTGAAGTGCGTGCTCGAGCTTGGCGGCAAGTCGCCGCAGATCGTGTTCGAAGACGCCGACATTGAGCGCGCCGTGCCCATCATCGTGCGCGCCATCGTGCAAAACGCAGGTCAGACCTGCACCGCCGGCAGCCGCCTGCTGGTTCAACAGTCCATCTACGACCGCTTCGTCGAACAGGTGGCCGCCGCGTACGCCAAGGTGCGCGTGGGCACACCGGAAATGGACTTCGACTGCGGACCGGTCATGAACCCAGCGCAACAGGCCCGGGTGAACCGCTACATCGCCAACGCCAAGGCCGCCGGTATTCCGGTGCTGGCCGAAGGGGCCGTGGACAGCCGCGTGGCGCCCACCGGCCACTGGGTCACGCCGACCTTCTTCGGTCCAGTCCCGCGCGACGCACAGCTGGCCTGCGAAGAAGTGTTTGGGCCCGTGCTGGCGGCCTTTCCCTTTCAGGATGAGGCCGACGCGATTGCCCTTGCCAACGGCACGCCCTACGGCCTGCTGGCCGCGGTTTGGACCGAAAACGGCGGCCGACAGACGCGCGTGGCCAAGGCCGTCAAGGCCGGGCAGCTGTTCATCAACTGCTATGGCGCGGGCGGCGGTGTGGAGCTGCCCTTCGGCGGCACCAAGCGCAGCGGCCATGGCCGCGAGAAGGGCTTGCTGGCGCTGGAAGAGATGACCACCACCAAGACCGTGATCCAGTACCACGGCTGATTGGGAAGGCCGGGCTCCCGAAAAGGGAATGCCCCGGCCTTGAGCTTCAGCGCCGTTGCGCCAGCAGGGCCTGCGCGCGCAGCAACACGGGCTTGTCAACCATCTTGCCGTCCACCGCCACAGCGGCACCGCCAGCGGCCTGCATGGCGGCCACCACGCGCTCAGCCCACTGCAGCTCCGCCTCGCTGGGGCTGAAGGCGGCGTTGACAGGCCCCACCTGCTGGGGGTGGATGCACAACTTGCCGCCGAAGCCCAGTTCACGCGCGCGTGCCGCGTCGGCGCTCACACGCCTGTCGTCGTTTACCTCCACGGTCACGCCATCCAGCGGCGCCGGCAACCCTGCCAGTCGCGAAGCCAACACCAATGCGCTGCGGAACATCAACAAGGCATCGCCCTCACCCGCAATGCCCAAATCCACTTGAAAGTCGATGGAGCCAAAGGCCAGGCGCGCCACGGCACCGTGATTGGCCAACGCATCACGCTGAGCGAAGCCCTGTGCGGTTTCGATGAGTGCCACCAGTGGCTTGCCGCCGCAGGCCTCGAAGACCGCCTGCATCTGCGCCGGCGATTCGGACTTGGGCACCATCACCGAACGCACTGCGGGTGAAGCAGCGCACATCGCCAGGTCGGCCGACAGCCAAGGCTCCACGGCGTTCACACGAACCCACAGGGGCGGGGATCCGTCGAAGCCTTTGCTCGTGTGCGCATGCGGCGGCATCAGCGCCAACGCCGCGGCCAGCGCGCTGCGCGCCGCGTCCTTGTCCGCAGGCGCCACCGCGTCTTCCAGGTCCACGATGACGGCATCGGCACCACTGGCCAAGGCTTTGCCGATGCGCTCGGCGCGTGTGGCAGGAACAAACAGGGCGCTGCGCGCCGCGGCTGGCTGGCTCATGTCGTCAAGCATGCCGCGAATTGCCGGACCGATCCATTGCCATGAGACGAAGGGCGCCTTGCCGTACCGGCAAAGCGGGCCCTTTGGCCGCGGCGAATCAGTCAGGCCGCCGCAGCGGCGCCACGCCCGGTCACCCGCCGCACCACACCCATCGCCAGACGCCACACCATCCGCAACATCACCAAGGTGGCCACGATCTCCAAGCCCGTCAGCAGCACCGCCAATGCCACCCCACGCGCGGCCTCGCGGCGGCGGAACTTCTCGAACAGGTGGTCGCGCATCAGCTCGATCGAGTCATAGAAGCTCGGGATCACCAACAGCGTGAGGATGGTGGAGGTGATGGTGCCCCCGATGATGGCCACGGCCATCGGGCGGTAGAACTCGCCGCCCTGCCCCATGCCGATGGCCACCGGCAGCATGCCCGCGATCAGTGCAAAGGTCGTCATCAGGATCGGCCGCAGGCGCTTGCGCCCGGCGGCCATCAGCGCCTCTTCGCGGTCCACGCCTTCGGCTTCCAGCACCCGCGCGGCGTCCAGCAACAGGATCGCGTTCTTGGCCACCAGGCCCATGAGCATGATCACCCCGATCAGGCTCATCAGGTTCAAGGTCGAGTTGGTCATCAACAGCGCCAGCACCACACCGATCAGCGACAGCGGCAAGGACAACATCACCGCCAGCGGAGCGGTGAACGACCCGAACTGCATCACCAGAATCAGGTACATCAGCGCCACCCCGGAAACCAGGGCCAAGCCCATTTGCGTGAACACCTCCTGCTGGTCCTTGGACGCGCCGGCCAGGTCGATGTCATAGCCTGGGGGGAAGTTCATCGATTTGGCCAGCTTCACCGCGTCGGCCGTCACCTCGCCCGGTGCGCGCCCTTGCGCGTTGGCGGCCACGCCCACGCTGCGCTTGCCGTCGATGTGCTCGATCCGCGACGGCGCCTTGCCCATGGTGACGGTGGCAATCTGTGCCAGAGGCACCGTTTGCCCGGTGTTGCCGATAGGCACCGGCAGGCGCTCAATGTGGCTTGCATCCAGCCGGTCAGCCGGTCGCAGACGCACCGCCACATCTCGTGCCTCGCCCGTGGGGTCCACCCA
>JACCDW010885887.1_pt1 | contig 20652 bp, 17 predicted proteins | sample 7449781 | NCBI WGS metagenome assembly JACCDW01 (sample SAMN15323449, study PRJNA562643) | freshwater metagenome | isolation source: river surface water | place: USA:Blue River Watershed | collected 2017-08-18
AGCTATTGATATTGGAATGCAATTTCAATTGATGGACGATTATTTGGATGCGTTTGGTGAAGAATCGGTAATTGGGAAAAAATCTGGTGGCGATATAATTGAAGGAAAGAAAACCTGGTTATATATTAAATCGGAAGAAATAAATTCCGAGACTCCTAGTTGGTATTCAATTTACTCCGGTGAAGAACGAGTATCTGTGGTTAAAAATCATTGGAAAACAATGGAATTGGATATGTTAATTCTTAAAAAAGCCCAAGAATATAAATCTGATGCTTTAATCAAAATAAAAGCCTGGGAAGAACTTGGATATTCTACTGAAATATTGACAGAAATATTGAACTTCTTAAGCGGTAGAAAATCCTAAGAAGTCGATTTCTTATTCGAGCAAAATTTACTGCAATATTTCACGTTTTCCCAATTTTTCTCCCATTTCTTTCTCCATTCCATGGGTTTACCACAGGTAATACAAGTTTTTGGATCAAACCCATTTTTACGCTTTGCAACTGGCATAGTATTAGGGTTAATGTAGAACAGTCACAGTTCCAGTTTTCGTGTATTTTTTATCGTCCCAACCCCAAAAATCCACTTTCCAGGCATATACTCCATCGGGTAAGTCTTTGTTAAAAATTGTCGCATCCCACTGATTCTTTTTATTTGTAGATTCCCATAAAATATTCCCCCATCGGTCGTAAACCAACATCGAATATTCTCTTACGAAGACAGGAAAAGTACCCCATACATCATTTAATCCATCTTTATTTCGTGTAATACCCGTGGGAACCCACACCTCTGGCTTTTGATACAAATAAATCCAATTGCTCTCTGAAGATATTTGCGATGCATCTCCAGATTTATTTCTAAAAGCCCTGACTCTATACCAGTATCCACCCCAATCGTAATCTAAATTTTTATCTACCAGACTCCTATTTACAAATCCAGTTTCTATTGCTGAAAATGGATGTCCATCATCCTTACGTTCAACATCCCAATATTTAACGCCATCAGACCACCCTTGATAATTCATCCACCAAATTGGAAATGCGTAATTTGGCGCACCAATTACAGAACCTTCCAAAACAACGTTACACCCTTCGTTTGAAAGATTACTTATATGTCCGCATTGATCTGTAACCAAAATACTATAACAATAGCTTTCGTAATCAGGATTAAATGTTGAATCTCTAAAGAACGTATCTTGAGTAATCGCAAACGGCAATTTACCAAGAGATTCTCCGCGTTTGTATCGATACAATTCAAACTCTTTGAAGTCAGGCTCCTTACTTCTCTCCCATCTTATTTCAGCTAATTTATCACGTTGAATTGTAGTGGTATAAAGCTCAACCCCTTTAATTGGGGTGTTTAATTCAGTAACCGTACAAAACTTTTGACTAGCAAAAACTTGAATATCACAACGATTCACTCCTACTAATTCGTAACAATAATTATTGGTTCTTGGGTTACTAATATTTCCATCCACATAATTACCAGATTCATCATTCCAAATCGTGTCAATTATCTCATAATCCCCTGTTGGATTGGTCTTTTTCAATAAAAAATACTTAAAAAAATCTTTTGGAACTATGCTTGAAGGCCATGCAATATTCATTTTCGAAGTCTGCCTGTCGAAACTTACACAAATTGTACCTGGAGGAATTACTTTTGGTGGTTCAGTTACAAGAATTTTAATGGTCCAATAGGTTGAATCCGCCTTAGGACAACCGCGATCGTGCACCATAACCCTGAGTTTCACTGTATCCTTAGACCAAGAACTACAGATTGTATTCCAATTTAATAATAAATCAGCCGTACCAATTCCCGATTTGTTAATAATCCGAATTGTATCTGCATTATTCATTCCTCCTTTTGATAGTATTGTCACTTGTGTAAATAATGAATCGTATGGATCGGGATCTTTTGCTGTTAATTTTACATTTATTGATTCTGTAGCAATCACTTGAATGAAAGTATCTTTCAAGAAGGGTTTTAAATTCAAATTCTCAAAATCGATTTTAAATAACGCATTATTGCAATTATCTGAATTCATTGTTCTAGAATACGCACTGGGTGTAGTTGGGAACAATCCATTTTGCCTACAGCCGGCACAAACTGATTGGTAAATGATACCTTTTGCATCGAAACGTGAAGTACCACCATCCACGTGCTCCTCTGCTACTCTTGAACCTGAAGTAATACCACCAAAATAAGTTGCGTAAGCCAACGAGTACATGTTTTTAGAAAATACAGCTACATAAAAGTCCGAACCATCGGTACTTTTTTGAGCTGCATCGCTTGTAAGTGGCATATTTCGTGTATTTCCTTTATTTCGATGTTTTTTTGGCTGAAAAGTAAATACATCCACTAAATGCTGATTTGTAGCTCCTCCCCAACCAGAAACAAATAATCTTCCACATCGATCAATTAAAAAAGCAGATGGACTTAAGTTAGGCATTATTACCCCGTTGGCTGTTGCTCCAAAACAAGATTGCCAATTTAAAGCCGTCAAATCCGCAGAAAACGAGGCTAAAAACTGCGGTGTATTAGGAAGAAAATACCTAGGATTCTTTTGACTTGGAATACTACCTTCAGTTTGACCATAAATATGTGGTAGTCCAGATGGATCAGTTTGTACAAAATATGCCTGATCATATTTGTTCGTACCATAATAAGTACCTCCCAACAAATTACCATCTCTTGTGTCATATCGCAATAAAATGCCATCTGCCTCACCCCCAAGATAAGAACCAAAATTGGGGAACTTATTCAAATCAGTACTACTACTTCCTCCAGCAACATACAGATGATTGTTTTTACCTAAGGCCAATCCATAAAATGCATCATAACCTGTACTTCCGAAATCCTCAGACCATATCAATTGACTTAAATCACCACTTAAACAAAACACCACTCCGTCTGATTTCCCCCCAAAAGCTCTGTTACTGGTTCTAGGAAAATCAATACTGGATGTAACCCCTGCTATATATACATTTTTTTCATCTGTTATTATTTCACCTCGAAACTCGTCGGCATAATTATAGATCAGTGGAAAATCATCTACAGAGGTTAACGATCTATCAGCTCCTACCGCATCCAGTCCTTTTCCGCCAATAAATGTAGAACCGAGAAGTTGAGTCCCATTTACGTTAAATTTAGAAATAAAAAAATCGTAATCCCCAGATTTTTTAATCTTATAGGCTGAAGTAGTCACTGGGAAAAAATCAGATTTAGTTGACCCCATTACATACAAATTGCCTAAACTATCAGAAACCATAGAATGTGGTTGCTCATTACCTTCTCCACCTAGATAGGTACAATATAGAAGTTGATTCCCTGCAGAGCTAAATTTAAGAATTGCTGCATCTCGATCACCTCCATATCCAAGATTTTCGTCTTCTCCACCCCCAAAATTTAGTTGAATAGCACCCGGAGTAACAGGTAGTCCAAAATCAAACACCGTTCCACCTGCAAATCCACTACCCCAATTATCATATGTTCCGGTACATCCAAAGTTATCAGCTCTTGAGCCGCTGTGGGTACTAAAAACTAATATAGGGTCAATAATTAATGTATCAAGATCATCAACTGTGGCTGGAATGGAATATCTGACTTCTATGTTTGTATTTATATCGGCGTTTTTTAAATGCTGCCGTAAATTATAATTGATTTTTACTGATTCAAATCTACCTCTATAAGATTTCCATGAACCAGGCAAGGACTCTGTCCAATGACTAATTGAATTACTAAATTCAATTGTATTTTCTTTTATACTCTCTAACTGATTACCTTGAATGTTGTAGGATATTTGTTTCAAATCTTTAGCCGTACCTATCCAATTATATTTGATACCTTGAGGCGTAGTTACAATTTCTAACGAAACACCGTACCATACATTTTCACAAATTAATTTACTGTATTTTTTAATGTTGGATTTCCACCGTTTGGAATTATTCCCTTTGTAGAAATTATAAACCTCAAAAGTAGAATCACCTGTAAAGGAAACATCGAATTGTTTGTTTGAGTTGTTAAATCTCAAAAAAGTAACATTAGCATTTATTTGATGCTTACCAAAACGATCATGGTGTAATTCATCCATCTGATTCACATTCCATTCTAACCATTTGAAACCATCAAGGGTAATCCAAAAATCTCCATTATTCATGGTGATTTTAGCAATAATACTAGAATCCCATTGTCCTCTGTTGGGTAATATTGTTGGCTCGTTATAATTGGTTTTAGAAGTATGGCCAAACAATGAATTTATAGAACAGAATAGAATCAATAACCACAAATCTCTTAGAACCAACATGTTGGTTAGACATCGATTAAGAAATTTTGGTTGTTTGACAAATATCATTCTACTTCAAAATTCGTTTATTTTTATTGACTTAATACGATTTAGATATGAATTAAACGTTTAAGTTACCCAGTAATTGTAATTTTGTCCAATGAGTAATTCAAATCTTCGCATTTTGTTCTTTGGAACTCCTGATTTTGCTGCAGAATCTTTGCAAACATTATTCGATGCTAAGTATTTAATTGTTGGAGTAGTTACCGCTCCAGATAAAGCATCTGGCCGTGGCATGAAAATTCAATCCAGTGCGGTTAAACAAGTTGCCATTAGATTGGGATTACCCATTTTTCAACCAACCAATTTAAAATCTTCAGAATTTGTAGATACAGTTAAAAAATTAAATGTTGATTTAGGAATTGTAATTGCTTTTCGAATGTTGCCAGAAATTGTATGGAATGCTCCAAAAATTGGAACAATCAATTTACACGGCTCGTTATTACCTAAATATAGGGGTGCAGCTCCTATTCAGCACGCAATTATTCAAGGCGAAAAAACAACCGGTTTAACTGTTTTCTTTTTGCGTCATGAAATTGACACGGGTGATATACTGATGACTGAGGAAATTCAGATTGGAGAATCGGAAGATTTTGGTTCTCTATATAATAGAATGAAAATAATTGGTAGTAAATTAATTGTAAAATGTGTTGAAGCAATATCTCAAGAGAATTTTGAATTAACACCGCAGTATGCGGCTGGCGAACCGTCATATGCACCAAAAATCACCAAAGAATTTTGCAAACTTGACATAAATAATTCGTGTTTGGCTAATTTAAACAAGATTAGAGGTCTTTCACCTTCACCCGGAGCTTATATAGAATACATGGGTGAACCAATGAAAATTTATTCGGCACAATTATCCGATGTTGTTTCCATCTCCAATGAACCAATTCAAGTAATAGGTAAAAAAGTATTATTAAAATGCAAGGATGGATGCTTGGAGATTATTAGTTTACAAATTGCGGGAAAACCGAGAATTTTAGGCAAAGATTTCGTTAATGGAATGAAAAATCGTTGAATTTTGAATTTTTTTACATTAAAAATTTGTTTTTGTGATTTTTATTAATTTCATTGCAATCGAAAACATAAGAAACAAACGCCTATAAGTTAAACTCCTACCTAAAAAACTTGCTTATTTAACCATTAATTAACAACCGCAAGGAGGTAGTATGAGTGCACCTATAATCGCAGACGGCGTTTTGATTCAACGCTACATGCAAGGAAACCAAGCCGCGTTTGAGACACTTCTCAACCGTCATCGTAATCGTATTTTCACAAGTATATATCTATTGGTGAATGACCGATACTTAGCGGAAGATATTTTCCAAGAGACTTTTATTAAAATAATAAACAACATTCAAGCTGGAAAATATAATCACGAAGACAAATTTCTTCCTTGGGCTATGCGTATTGCAAGAAACTTGAGTATTGATACTATTCGTTCCCGAAAGAGAATGCCAATCGTGGTTGATTCTGAAGGAAGGGATGTATTTGATTGTTTAGGAATTTCTGTACAAAGCAGAGAGGACGAACAGATAAATCAAGATGAAATTAGTGCATTAAAACATTGGATTAGAGAACTACCAGAAGAACAAAGAGAAGTTCTAATTTTACGAAATTATGCCGAGCTGAGTTTCAAGGAAATAGCGATTTTAACCAATACAAATATTAATACTTGCATTGGAAGAATGCACTATGCCGTTTTGAATCTTAGAAAAAAAATGCAAAAAAATTCACTTCGTGTAAAATAATCTTAAGTTGTTGGCGTTTTAAATTCAAATCAAACGCCAAAATGCTTATGATTAAACAAATTACCGAAACCGATTTATTGTTATTTTACTACCAAGAGGCTGATGAGGTAACTACTTCAATCATTAAAGAGCATTTATCTAATAATTTAGATTGGCAGTTTTTCCTAAACGAACTTGATTCGTTTTCTAATGAATCAAAAAGTATTCATTTCTCACCTAGTAACACCACACTCTCCATCATATTGGAAGAAAGTCGTTCACAATTAGAACATTCTCATTAATACTTCGTTTCGTTATCTTTCGGGGTAAATGTCCCTGCAAATCCTTAATTTTGGAGTATGGATTTTATACCGAAATTGGATTTAAGTGACTTTACAATTGGAAATAGCGATAAGAAACTTCAATTTGTTAAAGAATTAGGTAGAGCATACGAGGAAATTGGTTTTGTTGCAATCCGAAATCATGGGATTGAGAAAACTACTTTAGATAATTTATATAAACAGGTTTCATTATTTTTCAATTTACCAGAGTCCGTCAAGAATCTTTATAATGATGATTTGGGAGGCGGTCAACGTGGTTATACAGGGTTTGGAAAAGAACATGCAAAAAACAGAAATACTGGTGACTTAAAAGAATTTTGGCATTTTGGTCAATACACAGAGGATCTGAATGACCCTGTTAACACCCCCTCTTATCCTAAAAATAAATATGTTGTAGAACTTCCTGAGTTTAACGACTACGGAAAGCTTGCTTATAAAGCGTTAGAAAATACCGGTATTGCTATGTTGCGAGCTATCAGCTTGTATTTGGGTTTGGAAGAAGATTATTTCGACAAAAAAGTGATTGGGGGAAATAGTATTTTACGAGCTATCCATTACCCCGCAATAACAGAAGACCCTAAAGATGCAATTAGAGCGGGAGAACATGAAGACATAAATTTAATCACCTTATTAGTTGGTGCCAGTGCAGATGGATTGGAAGTATTAAATAAACAAGGCAATTACATAGCAGTAACTGAAGTTGAAAATCATATTGTTGTAAATGTTGGTGACATGCTTCAACGATTAACCAATGATGTACTTCGCAGCACAACTCATAGAGTAGTTAATCCGCCAAAAGAAAAATGGAGTGAACCGCGATTTAGTATTCCATTTTTCTTACATCCAAGGCCTGAAACTAGACTTGATTGCCTACCAAACTGTATTTCTGAATTAAATCCAAAGAAATACGATGATTGTTCTGCACAAGAATTTCTAACGCAACGTTTAAGAGAAATAGGATTAATAAAATAAATTTTTCAGTTCGTGCGCATCTTCGGGTTTCATCTTACCCGCTAAAATTAGTCGAACCTGCCTTCTTCGTAAAGCACCCTCATACTTTTGGATTTCTATTTCGGTTTGGGGTGTTATTTCAGATACTTTAGTAGGTTTATTTCTGCTATCCAATGCAACAAATGTATAATAGGCTTCGTTGCTTTTTACCACATCTCCACTGGGAACACTTCGCGCATGTACTTCGATAAACACCTCCATGCTTGAGTTAAAAGATCGCGTAACGTAAGCATTCAATGTAACAACATCTCCTAATCGGATACTTTCTTTAAATGACACCGAATCTACTGAAGCCGTAACAACAATATGGTTAGCATGTTTTTGTGCCGCTATTGCTGCACAAATATCCATCCAGTGAAGCATTTTACCTCCCATCAAATTCCCCAAAGTATTAGTGTCATTTGGTAGTACAATTTCATTCATTGTTGTAAATGAATCGGATGGTATTTTTGTTGTGATCATGGTATTACAAAAATAAAAGGGAAAGCCTTAGCGACTTTCCCTTTTACATAAAAATATTTTTTAAAGTTAGGCTTGACCTACAACAGAAACAAAACTTCTGCCATCTTTTCCTTTACGGAATTGAACAGTACCGTTTGTTAAAGCGAATAACGTATGATCTTTGCCGATGCCTACATTTGTTTCGGGATGGTGTTTAGTTCCACGCTGACGAACGATAATTCCTCCAGCTTTCACTATTTGACCTCCAAAAATCTTCACACCTAAGCGCTTGCTATGTGATTCTCTTCCGTTTTTGGTACTACCCGCACCTTTTTTGTGTGCCATTGTATTTCTCTTTTAAAATTATGCTTTAATACTATCGATTTTCAACACAGTTAAATAATGACGAAAACCATTCTTTACTGCATATCCTTTTCTTCTTTTCTTCTTGAATACCAACACTTTGTCACCTTTACCATGCTCCTTAACAGTTGCAGTAACTTTTGCTCCGGAAACGGTTGGCGTTCCTACCTTAACTTTATCGCCACCGATAAGTAAAACTTTATCAAATTCCACTGTGGAACCTTCAGCAGCATTCAAACGATTCACCACTAAATGGTTGTTTTCGGTAACTCTGTATTGCCTTCCGGCTATTTCAACTATGGCGTACATATCCGTAAATTGGGCTGCAAAGATAAGGGTGTTATTTAATTTTTCAAACTATTTTTAGAAAAAAACAATGTTTCTTCCCTATCGCAATCCCAAGACAAAATCTTAAACAAACAGCCGTTAACAATATTAGACAGTGCAAATTTATGGTGATATCCTATATAATTAAACATGCAAATTTGAGGATTCATGAAAAAGGTATTTTTAGTATTTGCATCTTGGTTGTTTTTAACACAAGTTACTAGTGCACAAAACCCGAATGGCGGTCCTGTCCCAACAAAAAACGGAAAGGGAATTGATAACGCCTCGCGTAATGTAATTACGCAATTTGAACCAAAATTAATACCTTCATCTAAATTGTTAATTGATCCCGTCGTGCCAAAGACGGAGAATCCCCGTATTAACTACAAAATAGAAACGCCTGAATATCATTGGATAACCACAAAAATCGCTCGCCCAGTTCAACCTGAGCGATTAAGAGATCGTAGTTCCGATACTGTTTATCAATCCAACTACATTCGTTTAGGTGGTGGAAATTATGGACACATGCTAGGTGAATTGTACTTAGCAAACAAAGCAGCCACCGATTACAGTTACAATATTTCCTTACAGCACCTGAATGCGAACCCGACAAATTCTATTCGTGAGTTTTCAACGTCTCGCATACTCGCTCAAGGTACCAAATACTTCAGGAACTCGTCATTGGATACTCGAATTTTTTATAATCGGTACCAAAACAATTTTTTTGCTAAAGACTCCGCTTTTAATGGTGATATACTAACTCTAGGTAAAATTGCTCAAAATTATGGCTTGGGAATCGGCTATAATTTTTTAAGTCAAGGTAAAATGCCCAGTTTCAATGCGGATTTGATCTATAATGGATTTCAGAATAATTTCAATCAGCAGGAAATGGATATAACGGCAACCGGACATTTACGAAAGAGATTTAAAGAAGCAGAATTGGGTTTACATGTAGGTGGTACGTATTTAACTCAGATTCAACGGGCTGGAATAAGAAATTTGGATTCAACTGCTCAGTACAATCAATTGTTTACCGACATAAGACCAACTTTATCCTTTGGGCATAAAGCCACAGGATTGAAAGTAATTGTAAGTGCTAATTCAACATTATGGTCAAGCGAGTTAGACACTATTAAAAACTCAAAATTCTATGTTGCACCTTATTTAAATGTTTCGAAAGAACTAAGCGGACTTAAAATGCAATTATATGGTGTTATAGACGGTGGTTTACAGAAAAACACTTATAGACAGTTTCAACAAATTGTTCCCTTTACCCATGACAGCATTGAAATCCGAAATAGCTTTGAACAAATTAACGTGTATGGAGGAATTCAAGGGAAGTTGAACGAACAAATTTATTTAAGTCTTGATTTTGGATTTAACAGTGTATCGGATATGCCCTTGGTTGTTACTAACAATGATAGTCTAAACAGTTTACGTATAATTTATGACGATGTAAATTCAACCTACGTAAAAACGAATATCCAGTATTCGTTAGGTGATAAATTGAAAATTCAAGCTAAATTAAAGTTGGCCGATTATTCGCCCACATCCGAAGCCCAAGCATGGCATCTACCGTCTTTCTCTTACTCAAGCAGACTCACCTATTCTTTAGGCAATTCAATTGAAATTACAGCAGGATTTGATGGCGTTGGAAACCGATTTAACAGAATTGCTGATGGTTCCAAATTTAAAACTGTAAAAGTTCCTGGTTATTTTGATTTATTTGGTAGAGCCGATTATCGTGTACTTGGAAAAGGAAGAATTTGGATTCAAGCGAGTAACATTTTATCAGGTCAATACCAACAATGGTATGGGTATAGAAATTATGGTTTAACCATCATGGGTGGATTATCTATCGCTTTGTTTTAATAAATTTTGTATTTTTGTATGTATATGTTATACGAAAAATCCGTAATTGATGCAATTTTAAGTGTGGTAACGCACCACGAATGTGCAGTTATTGCAGATTTTGGTGGATTTATTGTTAGACGAAATCCTGGATTATTCAACTCGTTTTCAGGAGAATTAAAAGCTTCAACTGCTATTGTTTATTTTAATAACGAAATTAAATCGGATGATGGTTTAGTTGCCGATGCTTTGCGAAATATTACCGGCGAATCATTCAAAACATGTCAACAAATTCTAACCGATTGGGTAAAGCACATAAATAACGAGCTATCTATAAAAAAGAACTATTCGCTTTTGCCCTTAGGAAACTTTCATACGAATTCCAGTGGTGGGGTTTTCTTTATCAGTTCACCAAACTTTAGTATTGATCCATACAGTTTTGGTCTGCCGGTTTTTCAATGGAAATGGGATTTATTCACAGAAGCGGATGATTCCAACAATAATCAAATACATGTCGATCAAGTAAATAATACCAACTCGGATTCTCCACAACATAGTATTACTGAGTCATTGGATGAATCTATTGGAATTAATAAAAATTCAATCACGGACATTCACCAAGATTCTGAGATACAACTTGCAGAAAATCTTGCAACTGAAAAGAGCGTTCATAGTGATTCAGAAAATCAACAAGATTCAGAAATAGAAAAAAATGTTCCAATTATTGAAAACATTGACGGTGAATTATCCGATAACGAAAAAGTAAAACCTTCTTTAATATGGCAAATTGCTGCTGCGATAGCAATCGTAAGCATTTCGATTAGTTTATATTTCACGTTCTCACAGTTATTAAAATCAAAAAAAGAGAAATCTACAGAACAAGCATCTATGATGATTGGTACTGTAGAAGATACTGATGAAGATGAAATTGTTTTTGTAAAAGAAGATAAGCCTAAAAAACTAATCCGTCAATGTAAGTATTCTTATGGGATAGAAGGAATGGATTTGTTAAAACAAGATTTGAAATCCGCTGACGGAAAGTATTTTGTAACTGGCGGAGCTTATATTACAGAAAAACTAGCCTTTGCAGAAGGTTTGCGTTGGCAAAAATTAGGTTATGATGTTTGTTTGATGTCCGTTAAAAATTCAAGTTTAACAAAAGTTGTATTAGGACGATTCAAATCCGAAAAAATGGCCTCGTTGTATGTGGAGAATATCAGTGAGATGCCCTCTGGAACAATATCCGTAGAAGAATTAACGTTTAAATGGTAAAGCCATTGTTATGAGCCATGCTATTTACGAAAAATCGCTAACTACAAATACGAGTCAACGCACAATTTCAGGTGCAATCAGTATTGCTATCATGGCTTTATTGATGTTGATATTGTTTTTCGTTAGAATTACATTACCGGATCCTCCGTTGATTAATAAAAAAGCGCCATTAGAACTAGACTTTGGTATGGTTCAACCGGCAGAGGTTAATCAAAATAGTGGCGGTTCAGGTGGAGGCAGTCAAGAAACACCTCCTAAATTGGGTGGTGAGCCATCGATGGGTCCATCTACTACTACACCTGCAGGGGGTCCTGGTCAGATTGTTACCAACGATGTTGAAACGGATGCAACTGAGTTACCCCCTATTGATCCACCTACAAGCAGCAGACCTGCACAAGAAAATCCAAAATTTAAAGTCGATTTCACTAAAATTGGCAAGAGAAATGGAAAAGGTGGCGAGGGCGATCCAACAGGGACAAAAAATGGTGTTGGGAATAATCCTGTAGGCACTGGTCCAGGTTCCGGAGGTGGCAGCGGTGGTGGTAGTTTTGGAGGAACTGGAACAGGCACAGGGAGAGGAAAAGGATCTGGAATTCATCAAGGTTCATTAAGTGGCCATGAGATTCAATCTGACTTAAGAAGTATACCTATTGCCGAAGGCTACGGCACTATAGTGGCGAGAATTATGAAATCGTGCGAAAATTGTCCTGTAACAATGCGTTTAAGTTTGGGTGGTGACTATAACTATACAGGATCTGATGGAAACGCAATAGAAGTGCTGCGGTATTATTTCAAACCAGAACACACAAAATTAGTGGCTAAATCCGCTGATGGTGCAAAATACCCAAGTTCAGGAGAAATTCGCATTACTATTAAGCGAGAATTTTAATAAAAGTTCAATTCGATGAATTATAAAGAAACGTTAGATTTTCTTTATAGGAGATTGCCTATGTTTCAAAATTTAGGCAAAGTTGCATATAAAAAAGACCTGACCAACACAATAAAATTATTAGATTATCTGGGTAACCCCCATTTAGGTAAACAGTGGATTCATGTTGGGGGAACTAACGGTAAAGGATCGGTTTCTTCAACCTTAGCATCCATTTTTATAGAAAATGGATATTCAACAGGATTATACACAAGTCCACATCTAGTGGATTTCCGTGAAAGAATTCAAACCAATGGACAATTAATTGATAAAGATTTCGTGGTAGAATTCACTAAAAAAGTCCTACCAATTTTGGAAGAAATTCAACCCTCTTTCTTTGAATTAACGGTAGCTATGGCTTTCGAATACTTCAAATTCAAAGAAATAAATATCGGAATCATTGAAGTAGGTTTGGGGGGCAGATTAGACAGTACCAACGTGATAACTCCTATCCTATCGGCTATTACCAATGTATCTTGGGACCACATGGATATGCTAGGTAATACTCTTACAAAAATTGCCTTTGAAAAAGGTGGAATAATTAAGGATTCTACACCAATTGTCATAGGACCGATGCACGAAGAAGCCAAAATAGAATTGATTAGACAGGCAACTATACGTAATTCAATTTTGCTGGACGCATCGTTAACAGAAGTTCCTGAGTCTTGGACTGAACAATTTTCATTAAAAGGAATTTATCAACGAGAAAATCTTAAAACCATATTTACCATTTATCAGTATTTACAGCCAAAATTCAATCTTAATTTAGATAAAAGCGAACAAGGATTAAGTAGAATCAAAGAAAATAGCGGCTTACGTGGACGGTGGGAAGTATTTTCCGATAAACCCTACATAGTTGCCGATACAGCACATAATTATCCCGGGGTTGAACAAACCATGATTCAATTACAAGAACTAGGTTTTTCGGGCGATTTACATATTGTTTGGGGGATGGTAAGTGATAAAGACAGAAGTAAAATACTATCATTGCTCCCCAAAAATGCCAAATATTATTTTTGTAAACCTTCAGTAATCAGGGGGTTAAATGCGAAAGATCTGGCAGAAGATGCGATGCATTTTGGACTGCAGGGTTTGGTCTTCGATACTGTTTCCGATGCGATTTTAGCTGCTAAATCGCAATTGTCATCCGAAGATGCACTTTACATAGGAGGTAGCACCTTTGTGGTTGCCGATGCCCTTTTAGTACTTGAATAAAAAAGCCCCTTAAGAATAACTTAAGAGGCTTTTACAAGCAATCAGTACCATTTTAATTTCGTACTGATTTATTTTCATTTATTAACGAACACCGTTCATTAATTTAAGTAATCGTTTACTTAAGAAGAACAAGAATACAGAAGCCGCCCCTGCCATGAATACAAAAATCATGAAGAAATCGTACAAAGTACTAATCTGCATTCCCATAAAAATTGGCTTATTAGGATGCAAATTCCACACTTGCATGCGTTCCACTTTTTTCGCTACTTTATTTTCAACTACATCAATAGAATCGTGCGTTAATAACTTCTGACCATTATCTATTAATAATGCCCGGTCTAAATATTTATTATTTGATTTAATTACTTTCAAATGAAATACGGATATAGCTTCTCGTTTATCGATTGAAACTTCCTGTACAGTAGCATTGGTCTGATTATCTGATTGTAATACTTGTTCTAACTTTTCTTTTTCGAAGGCAATTCCAATTACAGAATCTTTGGCTTTATCACCTCCAATTTTAGACTTTGTAACATTGAGTTTTGCTGTTTTAATAACAATGAAACTCTTAGGATCAGCCTTGAATACATTGCTATCTAATTCAACGCAGGTAGCAAGTGAATCAAATACGTTTTGTCCCGTAAATTCAGTGTATGTTTTTTCCAATTTTACCTCTTCAGGATATAAACCCGATAAAATACCAGCGAATTTGTTAGCTGATGCTGTAGATAAAAACCAAACTCCCATCAATAAAGAGGCTAATCTAGCGGGTGATAATTTGTTTACCATCGACAAACCGATTGGAGAAAGACACAATTCACCGAAAGTATGGATTGTATATAAACCTACTAACCAACCCATATTTACTTTAGTGGACGGATCGATACCCTTAACTCCAAAGGCAATCACTAAATAACCAATTGCTAACAAGAATAATCCCAAAGCCTGTTTAAATGGAGATGCAGGCTCCATATTTCGCTTCCCTAATAATCCCCAAATCCAAACAAATAAGGGAGCAAAAATCACAATGGCTACCGCATTGATACTTTGGAATGCAGATGCTGGAACCTCTTGTCCAAAAATATGTCTATCAGTTTGTTCTTCTGCAAAATAAGTTAGTGAGGCTCCTGCTTGTTCAAATGCTGCCCAAAAGAAAATAACGAAGAAAGCGGCAATATAGACTACCCAAATTCTTTCCTTCTCAACTTTGGACAATGATGGATCCGTTATTATATAACCTGGGGCCGCAATAGTTAATGCAAAAATAATGGAACCAATCCAATCGAATTCAACACCATATTTGAATCCAAGCATGGTAATAACAAATACTCCAATCCATGTAAATACAGCAGACATTCTTACTGGCTCTGCTGGCGTATCTGCGGTAACTTCGCGAACCTGATTAGGTTTTTCTCCAATTTGTTTACCATCTGGGGTAACAATATATTTATTCTTAAGGCTTATAAAGAGGATTAACGAAATTATCATACCTACGCAGGCCGCCATAAAGCCCCAACGGAAATCGCCTGGATCTTTGGTCTCTCCCAAATAACCGCAAACTATAGGTGCAATGAAAGCCCCTAAATTGATTCCCATATAGAAAATCGTAAATGCAGAATCTACTCGCTTGTCTCCTTCGGGATACAATTGACCCACCATCGTACTGATATTGGGCTTAAAAAATCCATTACCAATAATTAAGAATAATAAACCTGCCAGCATTAATGTTACTGCCAAGGTGTTTTGTTGATAGTATGTACCTGCCAAGAACATCAAAAACTGTCCGATGGCCATTAAAACACCCCCTACAATAATTGATTTTCTATTTCCCCAATATCGATCGGCCATATAACCACCAATAAGGGGTGTTAAGTATACCAAACCCGTGTAGCTTCCGTAAACTTCAGCACTTAACGCTTTATCAAAAAGAAGGGCTTTCAGCATGAATAACGAGAACAGAGCTCGCATACCGTAATAGCTGAATCGTTCCCACATTTCTGTAACAAACAAAACATACAGTCCCTTGGGGTGACCAGACTGTTGAATTTGGTCTGAATTTTTCATTTCATTAGCAGTACTCATTTAACAATAGGTATTAATAGATTTTTGAGGCAAAATAGAGAGAAAAATTGAAATATTGGCACGCGAATGGCAAAAATTACGATATACACATAAAATCCAACAAGAAAATGCCACTTATGCCTACAAAACAATTTATTTTGCAGTGAGAATGTCGATAACCCTACAACAAATCCAAACAGATACAGGCGCGAAATACACGGGCAATCAATTGGATTTCATAATAAACAAAGCTTCTACATTAACCGATGGGGATTCTACATCGTTGGGATTTTTATCTAATCCAAAATATGAATCGCAAATTTATTCATCAAAATGCGGAATAATATTTGTTCCAGAGGATTTTAAATCGAAGGAACCCATACATTCAGAACTGTTATATCATCCCAACCCCTATTTTGCTTTTTGTTTAATCCTAACTAAATATTTTAATCCCAATATTCACAATTCGGGTTACGAGGAAGGGTCCTATATTGATCCCTCTGCTCATTGTGAAGCAGAGTATTTGGGCAGAAATTCTTATGTTGATGCCAATGCAACAATTGGAAAAGGGTGTAAAATTTATCCCGGTTGTTACATAGGCAAAGGCGTAAAGCTGGGTGAAAATTGCATTATATATCCCAATGTGACGATTTACTCTGAAACAGTTATTGGTAAAGACGTGATTATTCATGCCGGTACAGTAATTGGTAGCGATGGTTTTGGTTTTGCTCCAGTAAATGGCCGATATTTCAAAATACCCCAAATTGGAAATGTAATTATTGAAGATTACGTAGAAATTGGGTCTAACTGCAGTATAGACAGAGCAACATTAGGAAATACAATAATAAAAACGGGAACTAAATTGGATAATTTGGTTCAAATAGCTCACAATGTGGAAGTAGGTGAGCATACTGTAATTGCTTCTCAAACAGGAATCGCAGGTTCAACTAAAATTGGAGGGTACTCTCAATTTGGTGGCCAAGTTGGAATCGGAGGACATCTTGTTATCGCTCCTCATACTTCAGCTGGTGGACAAGCAGGAATTACAGGCAACATAACTGAATCTCATCAGAAATTAACAGGAACTCCGGCAACAGACGTAAGAGAGTTTCTTAAAGGCGTGGCCGGCAGCAGGAGAATTTCCGAAATATCAAAAGAAATTCAACAATTAAAAAAAGAGATTACCGAATTAAAAAAGAGTCAAAAAAAATAAAGGTATAGCAGTAATGAATAATATAAATCCAAAACAAACTACACTACAATCAACTATCGAATTATCGGGTGTTGGCTTGCATACTGGTGCGAATGTAATTCTCCGAATTGTTCCTGCCGCTGAAAATCATGGGTATAAATTTAAGCGTACTGATTTAGCTGGCGAGCCCATAATAGAGGCCGATTGTGATTTGGTAACGGATACGTCTAGAGGCACTACACTAGAGAAAAATGGTGCTAGTGTGTCCACTGTGGAGCATGTTTTAGCGGCTCTTGTTGGAATGGAAGTAGATAATGCCTTAATTGAAATAGATGGTCCAGAAATGCCTATTATGGATGGCAGTTCTTTGCCATTTGTCCATGCAATTGAAGCTTGTGGAATTGTAGAGCTAGAAGCAGACCGAGAGTATTTTGAAATCCCCTACAACATTCACTTCACCAATGAAGAAAATAACGTGGAGATTATTGCAATGCCTGTTAATGAGTATCGAATCACGGTGATGGTTGATTATAATTCACCTGTTTTAGGCAGTCAACACGCTGGACTTACAAATCTATCCGATTTTAAAACAGAGATTGCTCCATGCAGAACTTTTTGTTTTTTACACGAGTTAGAGTATTTGTTAAATAATAATCTAATCAAAGGCGGTGATTTAAATAATGCAATCGTTGTAGTTGATAGAGAGGTTAAGCAGAATGAATTAGATCGATTAGCTGAAGTTTTTAATAAGCCAAAAGTGGAGGTAACAAACAGTGGTATATTGAATACGTTGGATTTACGGTATCAAAATGAGCCTGCACGACATAAACTATTGGATATGATTGGCGATTTGGCATTGTGTGGTATGCCAATAAAAGGTCAGATTATGGCAGCCAGACCGGGCCATGCGAGCAATGTGGCATTTGCTAAAAAAATAAAGCAAGTGATGAAAAAGGAGATTCGTAGAAAGCAAGAAGGTGTACCGAATTATAATCCCAACGAAAAACCTTTATATACAACTAAGGATATCATAAAAATGTTGCCTCATGCACACCCTTTCTTGTTAGTTGATAAAATATTAAGTAAAGACGAAAAATCTGTAGTTGGAGTAAAAAACATCACATACGATCAACCTTTCTTTAATGGTCATTTCCCAGGTGATCCCATCATGCCAGGGGTATTACAACTCGAAGCTATGGCACAAGCAGGTGGTATTTTAATTCTAAGTACTGTGGAAGATCCTGAAAATTATGGCACTTATTTTTTAAAAATCGATAATGCGAAGTTTAAAGACAAGGTTGTTCCCGGAGATACTTTGATTATGAAGTTGGAATTAATTGAACCCGTTCGAAGAGGCTTGTGCGTTATGCGCGGAAGAGCATGGGTTGGGGAAAAATTGGTGTGTGAAGCTGAAATGATGGCACAAATCGTTAAACTTGCATAAATCTAACCCCATGCTATCATGATTCAACCCTTGGCTTACGTTCACCCTACGGCAAAAATTGCTGATAACGTTGTTATTGATCCATTTGTTACCATTCATGCCGATGTTGAAATAGGCGAAGGCACTCATGTAATGTCTGGCGCAGTTATTTTCAAAGGAAGCAGAATTGGTAAACACTGTAGAATTTTTCCAGGTGCGTCCATTGGTGCTATTCCACAAGATTTGAAGTTTGAAGGTGAAGAAACTCAAACCATTATCGGTGATAATACAACCATCCGAGAATTTGTAACCATTAATAAAGGAACAAAAGCATTAGGGTATACAAAAGTTGGAAGTAACGTTTTATTAATGGCTTATGTGCACTTGGCTCACGATTGTATCGTTGAAGATAATTGTATTTTGGCAAATAGCGTTCAAGTAGCTGGCCATGTGCATATTGGAGAATCTGCCATTTTAGGGGGATCTGCATTGGTACATCAATTTGTGAAAATTGGTAAACATGCCATGGTGGGTGGAGGATCCCTAGTAAGAAAAGACGTTCCGCCTTTTACCAAAGCAGCTCGCGAACCACTCAGTTACGAAGGTGTTAATTCTGTTGGTTTGAGACGAAGAGGCTTTTCAACGGATAAAATCGCAGAGATTCAAGATATATACAGAGTCTTGTTTGTAAAGGGCTTTAATGCTACAAAGTCAATTAAAATTATTGAAACTGAATTTATACCTACTACAGAAAGAGATGAAATATTATCCTTTATTAAAGAGTCTGATAGAGGGATAATGAAAGGATATGCTAGTAAGTAGCTATGAAAATAATCGTAGAAAACTGCGGAAAGAGTTTTCATAGGCATTGGTTATATAGAGATATTAATTTTGTATTCGAAATACCTAACCAAGGCACTTCAAATAAAATTGCGCTATTAGGTTCTAATGGAAGCGGTAAAAGTACTTTTGGGTTGATGTTAATTGGTCAAGTCATTCCCACAGAAGGTAAGATTACTTGGATAGACGATAAAAATAATAACATGTCTTCTTCTGACATTATTTCATCGTCCATTTTGATATCACCAGGATTAGAATTACCAGAAGAACTAAGTTTATCAGAATGGTATAATTTACATAATTCACTACGCGGATTTTCTGATGGTTTCAATTTGTCAACGCTATTAAATCTATGCAGCTTCCCTAAGAGTACATTGTCTAAGTCACTAGCGACTTTCTCAAGTGGTATGAAACAAAGAGTAAAATTGGTAACCGGATTTTTCACCCGATCCTCTTTGTTATTTTTAGATGAACCATTATCTAACCTTGATGATAAAGGAATTTTGTTGTTTAATGACCTAGTTCAATCCAATTCAGATAATCGTCTAATTATTGTTGCTTCCAATAGACGCGATGAATACGAATTTTGCAATACTGCGATCAAAATTCAGAATGGCGGGATTGAAACATTCTCGCTGAAATAAAGTAAGTAATACAATTGAATTACTTTGACTTCAGTTTTATCTATTAATCAATAATTTCCCAGTTGAAATAATTTGATTGGTACTGTAAGCCTTAACAAAATATACTCCGTTTGGCAATTGTCCAATACCAAAACCTACTCCAGTTTCCCCAGAATTTATTACGGTTGATATAATAATTTTACCGTTTATATCGGTTGCTTCTATTTTACTGATCGAAGAAAATTCTGGAATTTCGATAAATACATTAGTTGTAGCAGGATTTGGATATATTTTCAACGATGAAATTTCATTATATAATGTATTATTACCCAAATTTGACTTTATGGATTTTAAGGAATTGGCCCATACCAATCCTCCTCTACCTAAGCCCGCTATAAATTCAGGAATTGAATCTCCATTAATATCGGCTAAATCGGGTGTTAATAAATACCCCATTCTTCCGGTAATTGAATCCCCCTTATGGGTATAGGATTTAAACCATTGGGTATCACCTACCAAAGAATCAGTAATTGAATGTCCGTGAATCCGATACAATAATGGGGTACCATGAGCAGTTCCCAAAACCATCTCCATTTTACCATCATTATTTAGATCTGCAATTCGCGGTACTGCGTTTCCAAAACTGATAAAACCAACTGGATTTATATCGTATCGATACTCGTTTGCCT
>JACCDW010977686.1_pt1 | contig 20652 bp, 18 predicted proteins | sample 7449781 | NCBI WGS metagenome assembly JACCDW01 (sample SAMN15323449, study PRJNA562643) | freshwater metagenome | isolation source: river surface water | place: USA:Blue River Watershed | collected 2017-08-18
TAGCAGCAAAAGCAGAAACCGTACACAGCACCATATCCATCAAAAACACCACCCAGCGGTGGTAGTAGGAGGATTTGGAGAACAGTGACGGCATAAAATCTACGAAAAGCAAAAATACCCATTTCTCATGGGTATTTGGAATCATTCACCAATGAATTTGGCGCAAAACAAAAAAGCATCCCTGGAAGGATGCTTTAAAAACCATGGGTGGGGTGAATTATTTGCTCACCCTGTCTCCAAATCCTTTACCGAAGACAGTAAGAAAGATGTATTTAAAATACTGCCAGAGATTTAAGTGTTGAATCATCTGGGCATCGGTCTCCGCCAGCCGTTGGGGGGTAGACATATCAATTTTTTGGATTTGCGCCAATCCGGTAATGCCGGGTCTTACGCTATATACCTGCCTGCTACTACGTGCTTGAATCAGTTCATGTTGGTTGTACAGATTGGGTCGCGGCCCAACAAAACTCATATCGCCTTTGAGCACATTGAGCAGTTGCGGCAGTTCATCCAATTTGGATTTGCGCAAAAATGATCCCCATTTTGTGATGGCACTCACTTGCACCAGGTGTGTTGCTACGGCTTGGGTGTTCACATGCATCGAGCGGAACTTCAGCAATTGAAAGGGTTGTTGGTTGAGGCCCACCCGTTCTTGTTTAAACAGGGGTGAGCCGGTATCGAATTTGCCGATGATGTACAACAGTAATATGAGTGGACTCAACAGCAGCAGCCCGAAAAAAGAGAATAGGATATCAAAAAAACGCATTGGGGTTTATTGGAACGATTGAAATGTTTTGATCAGGCCCTCTTTACTAGATACAGGTAGGGGTTTGCCAATGGCGTTCATGAGTTTTTTGTTGCTTACGACATAAGACCCGGTAAGTTTTTGCAATCGTTCTTCGTTGAGGGGGAGTTTGAGTGTGTTGCCCAATTTGGCCACAAACTGAACGATGGGTTTGGGGATATTCCAAATCAAGGGTTTTCTGTGCTGCGTTTCTGCCAAGACACCAATGAGGTCATTGGTAGACAGGGGCACATCATCGGCCACATTGTACACCCCTGAGGGAATATCTTCTCGCTCAATGAGTTCTTTAAAGATGAACATTAAATTATCAGTGCTGCAATAAGAACGTTTGTTTTCAAAAGCACCCAATGGCCATGGGATTCGTTTAGAGACCAATGAATACAACAAGTTCAAATTGCCTTTGTTTCCAGGGCCATGAATCATGCAGGGCCTTAGGATATAAACACGTTTTCCTTGGGGGATTTCCTTGGATAAAATATACTGCTCTGCGAGCAATTTGCTCTTACCGTAATGAGTGATGGGGTTGGGCTCATGATCTTCAGATAAATCACCCAGTACCTCATCCGCCACCGCTTTGACCGAACTTAGTGTGATGAATACTTTGGCATCTGATTCCAAAAACGCATCAAATACTGTTTGGGTTAATTCTGTATTGACTTGGTAATATTCATTTGGAGATGCGCAGTTTTTGGAGTCGTGTGCTTTACCCGCGAGATGAACGATGATTTTAGCGCCTTCAAAGTTTGATTCATTACTCTTCGTTGAAATTTTTATTACCTTTTTTCCGAAATAACATAAAAACGCAGAACCAATGAAACCCGATGACCCAGTCAAAAAAATCATAATACTAAACTTATACAATCACTAATAATCGTTCTTAGATTTATATAATATCCAATTAGTTTTTCTACCATAAATAAAAAAACAATGAAATTCAATACTCTTGTAAAAAACATTTAATCTCCACATAAACACAGATCCTGATTTGTGTAATTTTATTCACAATTCAACAGATTTTATTAAATTAATCATACATAGAATTAGAGGTATTATATCCATTTTCATTTAGAATCATTTGTTTTCGTAGAATTTGTACATCATTGTAAACCATTTCTTTAATTAATCCAGGTAAATCATATTTCGGAATCCACCCCAACTTTGACTTAGATTTGGTAGGATCACCAATTAATAAGTCAACCTCTGTTGGTCGGAAATACTTTGGATCTACTGCAATAACTTGTTTACCAGTTTCCAATTGATACGCTGAATTTTCGCAAGAAACAATGAATCCTTTTTCATTTACATCTTCACCAATAAATTCAATTTCAATACCAAGTTCCGCAAAGGCCATCCTTACGAAGTCACGAACATAGGTCGTCGATCCCATAGCAATTACATAGTCTTCAGCTACATCTTGTTGCAAAATTAGCCACATGGCTTCTACGTAATCTTTCGCATGGCCCCAATCCCTCTGGGCATTTAGATTCCCTAAATATAAACAATCCTGCTGACCTAAAGCTATGGCTGCAACAGCCATTGTTATTTTTCGTGTTACAAAAGTTTCCCCTCGTCGAGGAGACTCGTGGTTAAATAGTATGCCATTACAAGCAAACATACTGTAAGCTTCCCTATAATTTTTGGTGATCCAAAAACCATAAATCTTTGCCGCACCATATGGTGAACGAGGATAAAAAGGTGACTTTTCATCATATCGCCCGTTATGATTCTTATTCGATTTCAAACCGCCGAATAACTCCGAAGTACTTGCTTGATAGATACGTGTCTTCTTATGTAAACCCAAAATACGAATCGCCTCCAAAATTCTTAGAGCACCAATAGCATCTACATTGGCCACATATTCCGGTGTTTCAAAAGAAACTTTAACATGACTCATAGCTCCCAAATTGTATATTTCATCTGGCTGAACTTCGTGAATAATTCTAATAACATTAGAAGAATCCGTCAAATCTCCATAATGCAATTTGAAATTCACATTTCCTTTATACTGATCTAATTGAATGTGATCAATTCGCTGAGTATTAAATGATGAAGCCCTTCTTTTTATACCATGAACTATATATCCTTTTTCCAACAATAATTCAACCAAATAGGAACCGTCTTGACCTGTTACACCTGTTATTAGAGCGACCTTCATTATTATTTTATTTTAATCTATAATAATTAAAAATATAAATTATTTATTTAAAATTCCAATTGACTTCAATAGATCCTATTTACCTTTTCAGTGATAAATATCGAACTTACTACGAAAAGTATATTTAACAGGACAACCGTTTGATAAAAAATTTGGATATATAAAAGAACAAAAATGCTAAGTAAAAAAATAATGCCGTACGAAATAAATAAATTATCATTATATCTTTTAACGTTCCATAATAATCATAGAGATTAAATGCAAAATATAACTTGATAATAAAATTTCCTACTCGACCTTTCAACTGCTTAGTGAAAAAGTTTTCGCGATCCGCGAGTAAATTATCTAATTCGTCTAATTTTTTTAATTTGTTTAATTTGTTTAATTTGTAATATCCTAATTTAAATTTGTAATCATCAAAATAAATATTCGTTAATTTCTCATCAACATAAAAATCACCATAGAAATTGTATATTTTAGGTTTCTCGCCCGAATAAATGAGTGAGCACAATTGATCCATGTCTAAAATTTCACCTTTCGAATTGATAAAAAAATATTTTCGATAAAAATCTAATGCTATTCGGGTATTCTCATTTAAATAGAATTCATTCAATGCATGACCAGGGACAAATACACTTTTTAACTTTTCGTTATTCAGCGAGACAAACAATGAAATACTTGTACACACTGCTTTTGATCCATAAACCCTACTTTTTATTTCAGCAATATTAAAAGATGGAATAGTTGATTCTTCTCGATTTTGATGAGGCACAATACTATCAATTGACTTAGCATCAATGAATACTTTCTGAAATTCAATCTTTTTTAACTTATCATTACTCGCATCATCAATATGATATATCTTTGAAAATAAAAATACGTCATTTCCATAGCCAAAAAGGTGAAGAATATATATCAAAATTGGTCCAATCATTGCAATAATTCGACCTTTATCGAAGCCCATTTTATCGCTTTTTTGAACCAAAGAATTGTAGAATTTTAGATCCAGAACGAATGAGAGAAAATAGAAGCCAATATGAAACTTCGTTCCTATTAATTACAGCGTATTTATGTACAATCTTGAATTGGCGCCAAATAGCTTTCCAACTACCAGTACTCGCGCCTCCATATTCCATATTTAGATGGTGTTCTAATAAAGTAGTAATTTTAAAATTCTTCTTCTTTATGGATAAATCCATCAACCAAATAATATCCGTAGCCACATTCGAAGTTTCTTCAAATTTAAAGGGCCCCACAACATTGTAAACCTCTTTTTTTAAGAAAAGAGAGAAATGGGGAGGAAATATTCCTCTTTTGATCATTTTAGCCGACACTTTGGATGGATACCAACTCCTAATTACTGCACCTTTTCCACTAACAAAAACGCAACCAATGCAAACTCCATCAAGATTGGATTCATTATAAAATTTTCCAACTACATCTTTAAAAATCTCATTCCCAGAAAGATAATCATCTGCACCCTGTAGATAAACTAAATCACCAGTTGCGTGCTGAATGCCTTTGTTAAGTGCGTCAAAAATCCCTTTATCAGGCTCATGAATTAAAGTATCTACCTCATGCCTACTATAAATCTCTTGAAGTTCCGCAGAGAGTGGGCCACCATGAACTACCACTATTTCAAAATCTGTGTATGTTTGACTATTAATTGCGGTTAATGCTCTATCTATTCTTAGATCACAAAAATTGGGAATTATAACAGAAATCCTCATATCGTTTTAACTTTTTTCATCTCCAATTCTATCCATTCGGCCGTTTGTTTTAAACCCTCCTCGATACCTATTAATGGTTCCCAATTTAGCACCTTCTTTGCTAAACTAAAATCAGCGCAACGTCCTATATCACCTTCCGGTTTGGTTAAGTCGAAAGTGATTGCAATATTTTTATTGAATATTTTATGAATCAAGATGGAAGTTAATTCATGAATTGATGTACAATAATTAGGCCCAAGTTGTATAATTGGTGGAAGATTTTCCTTTCCAAGCGCAAATATGAATCCTTTGACTACATCATCAACATGTAAAAATGCTCGACCTTGCTTTCCGCTACCCCAAACAGATAGATCTTCTCCAGATTTTAATTCAATTACGCGTCGAATAAGAGATGGAATTACTTGACTCCTATTTGGGTCAAGATCACAATTAGGCCCATATACATTATGTAACATCAGTGTGGTAACATACATACCTGATTTCTCCGCTAAATAACCTAATTCAAGTGTACCCATCAACTTTGACCAACCGTAAGCCGATTCAGGCTCCGCTGGAAAAAGCATATCTTCACGTAAAACAGAAGTTAAGGACAATTGTAAATCTTTCGGAAAAGAACATGCAGTTCCTGCATACAATACACGTTTTATTCCAGCCGCCTCACAGCAACTAAAAATCAGTGAATTGATATCATTGTTAACCTTAAATATTTCATATTGATTTGCAAATACATAACCAATACCTGCAACTATATCTGCAAGATGAACTACAGCGTCGCAACCATTTAGTAGCTGAATGACGGGATCCCTGTTTTCGACAATTGACAAATCAATGTTGTGAAAATCCTTATCAAGGTCAAATCCTTGGATTTTTTTCAAAAAATCTAATTTACCACGCCATAAGTTATCTATAACTACAACATCATAATTTTGAGCCACTAAGGCCTTCACTAGGCCTGAACCAATCATACCGGCACCACCTGTTACACAAATTTTTTTCATATCAAACTAATTCTATTTTTCCACTAAAATATTTAATAAAACGCTGCTTCAGCCAAAACAAAAAAGGAGAACAGAAATATAAAAAAATCACTTTATCCTTTAGAGGAAGTTTAATAAATAAAATTTTCAGCAATTTTTTTCTTTCTGCCGCTTGACGACCGCTGCAAAATGAACCTAAGTACGCAACTTTCTCATGTGATAATTCATTATTGTATTTTTCTAAAAACAAATCAAAAGCAATCATTCGTTTTAGAAATCCCTCCCGTTTTAAGGCAAAACTGGAGTGGTATCCATAAGAATTATTACTATGAATACGATACAAGTAAAGCGATTCAGAAATATGAATTCCATTTCCAAAATTCTTGAGATGTAGTGATGTCCACACATCTTCATTTGGAAGATCCTCCGGTAATGGGAAAATTTTATCTGCAATATGACGCACAAAAAAAATCGACCCTCCAGAAAAATTGGGTGTTTTACGCTTTTGGGGGAATATTAATCCATTAAATTTTACGTCTTTTGAGATTGTTTCTAACAAGCAAGTAGAATAATCTAATTGTGGGTTTCTAATCAATTCTCGTATCCTGCGCTCCAAACTCATGGGAGGTAAAATATCATCTGCAGCTAAAAAGCAGATGAATTTAGCCGAACTTTCTTTAAATGCCCGGTTGAAAGCTCGGTTCTTTCCTTTTGTTGTATTTGTAAAAACCTTTATTCGTTTATCAAGAGCTGACCAATACTCCAATATTTTTAATGTACTATCTGAAGATCCATTTTCTACCGCCAACAACTCCCATTCTTTGAATGTTTGCTTACAAACACTTTCTAATGCTTCATCTAAGTATAATTCGCCATTATAAACTGCTAACAGTATGGATACTTTCGTCATTTTTAAAAGAATTTGCTATAAAAGCGCCTAAAATCAAACCAAATAACGGCACGCCAAATGACCCCGAAATAAAATAAATCATTAACCATAATAAAAAAAGAAGTTTAAGAGTTGTGGAATAATTTGATTTCAACAGTAGAAATAATATCCCCAAAAAAAATAAAAAACCAATCAATCCTAATGCAGATATTATACTTATTATTCCACCACCACTAAAAACAGTGAACGAATCTCCTATTGGGAAAGTCTCAATAAAGCTATTTCTATATTCTAAAAACGAGTTGATTCTACTATTGAAACTTTCATCTTGAAACAGAAAATTTATATTATTTTCTCGCAATCCATCTAAAATCATTAAAATACGAATTCCATTTAGTTCTATTTTCGACAAGAAAGGGGCTAATATTAAAATACTAACAATACTAATTCCAATGAAAAATCTAGGATAAAAAATCAAAATGAGAGAAAATCCAATAAAAAATCCATATCCACTGAAACTTGAAGCTAATGTAATAATAGCTAATATTAAATTTTTATAATCCATTTCATAGTCTAAATGAGTTATACAAAAGAGAAGTATTATGTTGAGTATGTGTAATGCCATCAGCGAGGGTTCTGGAGATAATGTACGCGCTCCGCGTCCTGAATTAGCTAATAATTCTGAGACTCCCTCAACTCTAGAACGTATTAGAAACTCTTCCACTAATCCGCCAGTTAAAAAGTATACTACAGTGAAAATTAAATATATCCACAGAACATTTTTAAGCCAGCTCCTTGGCAAAGTGAATATAGTTGTAGCACCAAATAACATTGCGACCAGGAATTGAACAAAAGAAAATAACCTATTTAAAAATGGCGGCTTTTCGAACAAAATAAAATTATATAATATTCCTATTAACAACGTGCTAAACAAAATAACGATGGTTGAAACGACATATTTATTGATAAAATTCAGGTGGAGTGCTTTTGGATTCTTGAAAGCAAAAAACATCATGCAAAAAAAGATCAGTGTAAAAGTTGGTTGATTATCCGTACCCGCCACAAGAGTTGGAATGTAAGGAAAGCCTATTACAAACCAAATTATTGAGGAGAATATTTTAGAAAGATACATCTTTATAATTGGACTTTAAATAACTTCATCCACTTTCCAAATAGAATGATTCTCCATGCTAAATAAATAAAATCTTTATTCCCACTTTTTATCATTTCTTTAGAATTGTCATATATCTTAGTATTAAAGATTTCAGGCATGCCGTATACTGTATCAAACAGCATTTTTGTAACAATGTCAACATTCTCAATTGACCAACGTTCTTGAGGTGTAGGGAAGCCGAGCTTATCAAACCTTAAGTAAATTGAATTGGGAAGGATTTTCCGAAAAGCTTCTCTTAAAATATATTTACGAATCCCTTTATTAATCTTTAACTGAGTAGGTAAAGCGAGTGAATATTCTACTACCCTAAAATCTAGAAAAGGAACCCGACTTTCAATTGAAAAAGCCATTGAATTACGATCTTCATATTTCAATAAAGAATGAAGGCCAAAATGTTCAAGGTAGTCTTCCGACATTCCCCTCACAGAAGACTTCTTTCTCCTGATGTATGGCTTTACATTATTGGTGAAATTTTGATTGAACCAATTTTGATTACCTGGTGAAAATAAATATTTATACCATATTTTAGGCGTGGGGAGTTTTCTGTGATTTAATAAATAACCAGTTAACGCTGGTAAAACCAATATTGGATTTGACCTTATCAGTTCATTAAAGTATCCTATATAAAAACTTTCATAGCCTCCCAAAATCTCATCAGCGCCTTGACCATCTAACATTACTGTAAGGCCACGGCGCGAAGCCTCTTCAAATACTGCATACTGTGCATATATGCTAAGAGTTGGAACAGGCTCGTCCTGGTGCCATAACATTTTATCAATGTTAGCCATTAGGTGTTCCCAATTCGGCTGTACCTTATGTACATGAATCTGTTTTTCTAATGCTAGTGCATCAATATAGTATGATTCATCAATGGTTTTGTCAGATTCAGTATACACTGCAGAAACACATTCTTGCTTATTTGCATCATTATTAGCTGTTAGTTGTTCATTTACAATGGCAACGATTGTAGAGCTGTCCAATCCACCTGATAGAGCTGAACCAACTTTCACATCAGAACGAAGTGAAATTCTAACTGCATCACGCAATAACTTTTCAAAATCCGAAGTGTGATCTTTTTCGGACTTGATAGAAAAAGTCTGCTGATTCAGGTAGCAACTGTAATATTGTTGAGTAAAAAATGTACCCTGGTCAATATTTATAGTTAAATTATGTCCACCCCTCAATTCCCAGACACCATCTAGCAAAGTTTCAGGTGTATGGCTAATTAATGAATTGGATAAAAAATCATAAGCTCTATCTAAATTAAGTTTAGAGACCCAGTGGTCCAAAACCAAGAATGCCTTAATTTCAGATGCAAAATATAGACGATCCTGATGTAGTGTGTAATAAAACGGTTTAATACCAAATCGATCACGCGAACAAAAGATTTTATGATTTAATTCATTATAAATTGCGAATGACCACATACCATTAAACTTCGAAACACACGTATCACCCCATTGAATATATGCCTTGAGAACTACTTCGGTGTCAGTTTGTGAATAAAATTGAACCCCAATAGATTCTAACTCAACGCGTAGTTCCAAATAATTATAAATTTCCCCATTATACGTAATAATATAATTATCAATCTTTAGGGGTTGATGACCTAATTCACTTAGATCCAAAATAGCAAGACGACGATGCCCGAAACATACCCTCCTTCTTTCATCAATGTAAATACCACTTCCATCAGGACCTCTGTGAGCGATAGATTCACTCATACGGCCCACTTCGAGTTTAAAATCATAAGACACTTTGAGACTAACACCACCTACTATACCACACATAAAAGGCAAATTATTATTTTTGATACCGCAAAGAATGATTCAACAAATCTTCTAAAACTGTGAATAAACCTATCCTCAATTAATTCTGAACAATCCAGATTAGATTTGAGTTTTTCCGCTATTTCTTCATACGAATTCCCAATAACACCAAAATTGGATTCGATTAAAATCTTTTCAACTTCCAACATAGTATTTCTAATTAATATTGGTTTAACGTTAGCAATTTGATATTCAAATAGCCTGTTAGGTACATTAAAATTTGAGAAAACAGATATTTTGTCATTGGGATCATAATTGTGTAGTATTCCCGCATCATATTTATTTAAAACCAAATAATCATCACGATTTTTCTCAAGATCAAGTTTTCTTTCCATATGGAAATAACTATTACTAACGGATAATTCAGAATAAGGATTTTCATTATTATTAATAATAATTCGCTTATCACTGTCGAATATAAAACCATAATGAAGATGTACATGCACCTTCATATTCACAAAATCCTGTATTAACTTTAAGTAATTATACCTGTTATTTGTAAAACTGTCGTTCTTTCCGAATGTCGCCCTACCAGTTAGAATTACAATATGAGGCTCTTTAGATTTCTTCGAGTATTTTTGACTTATTAAATCATTATCTCGCACTGTTGAAATCAATCCCGAATAACGGTAATCCTCATCGGCAAAAATGATACTTTTCGATGCAAAATTTATTTGACTGTACAAAGCCGAGAAATGATTGAAAGTAGACAAATTAGGGAATATTAAACCCTTTGATACTTTCAATGCCATATACTCATCGAGCATATAAATTCCATTAGTCTCTTTGTATGATCGAATAATTTCCAGATTACATTTCTTCGATACAAACCATGTTAAAATATTGCTGTCATCAAAGTTGTTGCTTCCAGACCAAATGATATCAATTTTTTCTTCCTTCAATAAATTCGTTAATGAATTGAATTTTTTACAATAAAAATAAACTTCAATAAAAAAACGAAATTGTTTTAGGAAGGTTCTAATTAAATTGGACAAATAATTGAACTTAATTGAATAATTAAATAATTTCTCAATGAATTCGTAGATTAATCCTAGTTCGTATTGTATTTCAACTATTTTATGTGAATGCTGTCTAAACTTCTCATCATTTCCACATGCATTTACTATTTTATTGAATAAATTATGTTTTCGCGATGTTAGAATGTACAACACTGTTAGTTTCTCATCACTAACAAAATCAATATATCTCGTATATGAAATTGTACTATTTCCTATATGAAGAACTTTCATTTATATATTTTTTGTTTTAGTCAGCGCTGAAGCAATTATTTGATGCATATCATAATATTTGTATTCAGCCAATCTACCACCAAAAATTATATGAGGATCTTGTTGAGCTAATGCCTTATATTTATTATATCTAGCTGTATTCTGTTCATCATTGACTGGATAATAAGGTTCCATACCCCTTTCCCATGTTACCGAATATTCTTTAGTAATAACAGTTTTATCTTGATTTCCAAATTCAAAATGTTTATGTTCTACAATACGTGTATAAGGTACATTTATATCTGTGAAATTGACACCAGCATTCCCTTGAAAATTATTGATTTCCATTATTTCATTTTCAAACTTCAAACTTCTGTATTCTAAATGCCCAAATCTGTAATCATAAAACTCGTCTATTGCACCCGTGTAAACAATATTATTCGCAAGAACATTAAAATAATTTCTATCCTCAAAGTAATTAGTATTTAATTTAACCTCTAAACCATTCAATAAGGCTTCAATAATTTTATTATACCCTCCCATAGGTATACCTTGATACTTGTCATTGAAATAGTTATTGTCATAAGTAAATCTCACTGGTAGACGATTAATTATAAACGGAGGTAATTCAGAAGCTTTTCTACCCCATTGTTTTTCAGTATATCCTTTAATTAATTTCTCATAAATATCAGTGCCCACTAGTGAAATTGCCTGCTCTTCTAAATTTTTGGGAAGAGTAAAATCCGACGAATTTCTTTGCTCATCAATTTTTGCTTTTGCCTCTTCTGGAGTTGTTACTCCCCATAATTGATAGAATGTATTCATATTAAAGGGAAGATTAAAAACCCTATTTTCATACATCGCAATAGGTTGATAAGTGAACCTATTAAAAGGTACAAATTGATTCACATAATCCCATATGCCTTTATCATTTGTATGAAAAATGTGTGGCCCATATTTATGAACATTAATACCCTCAATTTGCTCACAAAAAACATTGCCACCTATATGGTTTCTTTTGTCAATAATAAGACATTTTTTGCCTTTTTTATTTGCTTCATAAGCAAACACAGACCCGAATAATCCGGAACCTACAATAAGGTAATCATATTTAATCATATATATTTTAAAAGATTATTTTTAATCTCTACAAGCAACTCATTTCTCACAACAAACAACTGTACAGGTAAATAATAAATGCATGAAACTACACATGATGTGATTAATATTGAAAGATTACCCTCAACGAATCGAGTAACAGCTGAGGGAATTAATAACAGTGGTATGGCAGACAGTATCGTTTTCAAGATAAACTTCCAGTCAATATTTAATTTAATGAATTTATTAGCAAAATACATTGTTGCGATAGTAACTGAAGTTTCTGCAAACACATTGCTATACGCCGCCCCTTTTTCTTTATAAATGGGTATCAATAATAAATTGAAGCCTAAACTAACAAGCATTCCAAAAAGTGCAGCAAATGTCAAATACTTATCCTTGCCCATAGGTGTCAAAATTTGTAGACCAAATATATTTGAGAGACCAATTAGCAAACTGAGTAAACTGAGTATTTTTACAACACCTCCTGATTCAAAAAAGTCATCTCCAGCAATACTAATAACAATTGTTTCAGAAAGACTAACTAAAATAAATAATGCTGGAATTGAAAATGTAATTACAAATTTAAAGGACTTATTTATTAAATTAATAAAATCACTTGACCTATCACTGTGGAAATGTTCTGATAGTTTTGGAACCATTACAACTCCTAGGGCACCAATAAATAACATAGGCACACGACTTATTTTTAAACCAGTTGAATATAAACCAACTGTTCTTTCATCAGTCATAAACCCAAGTATTATGGTATCTGACAAGGTATATATACTTACAAAAGCAATAGAACTAAAAATGTAGAATAATGGCAGGAAATGTCTTCTTAAATCACGCAGTTTAATTGTCAAATCAAAACTCACAAATCTCAAAGCATATACAAAATTAATAATCGCATTTAATATAGAAGTCAGAACAATTATAAAAAAATAAATGAGTACGTCCTCTTTTTCTTTTACAACGAGAAAAACAAGAAGTATCAATCCGGTTTTCACGATTAAATTTCGAATTGTAATAAACTTAAATTCACCTATTCCTTGAAAATACCATTCAATTAGAAAAACATTTGATACTATTAAAAATAATCCTACAAAGTAAAATTCTTTATTATCATTTAATAATGGGATACGATAGATTGCAAAAACGAAAAATAATGACAATATTATTGTTAATGCAAAGTGAATTAGTATTAGTTCCGTAAATAATTTATTTGATTTATTTGCATCATCCTTTACTTTAGCCATTTCTCTCACACCATATATTGGTATTCCAAGTGCCGAGAACAAAATGATATATCTACAAATACTCTCCACAAAAGTTACCTCTCCAATTCCTGCAGGCAATATCACTCTTGCAACATATGGAAATATAATTAATGGAAAAACAACCTGACTTAACGAAAGTAACGCATTAAAAATAAAATTTATTTTTATTGAACTCACTAGCTCTTGATTTTTGCTTTATGTGGATGAATTATGCGAACCAATTTTATATAATAATTCGCGTTATGGTTTCTAACGTCAAACTTAAATAATTTGAGAATCTTTACTCATTCTAAATTCGTGGGTATTATCGATAACATATGTTATATAAGTGTAACCTTCTTACAAAATCAAAATACGTCAGGTTGAAATCAAAGCTTTATTTCCATGACCATGATTTTAGCTAGCAATCTAAAAAAATAATATTTTCAACTGCTAATCGATTTAAAATTATTTTCAAGTTACGAATATTCAGTTGTTAAAAATACACCTTTTCTAAAGGTTCCAACAAAACAAATTACATCTGGAAATTTTTTGTAAAACAGGGCCGATTAGGTGCTCCTAAATAAATGTATTTTACATTACCATTATTGTTTCCTAGAATGATTTACATTTATATATTCTTTCAATAATATCAACAACTTTCAATCCTTCAAGGGCATTAGTAGTTATACTTTCTTTCCCTCTAAGTACATTAGAAATATTTTCGTAAATGTAATGATGGTTTGCCGCTGATCCTTTGTACGGTCCATAATCATTTGGCGGATTGCTTGCTGCTAAAACTGGCATATTATAATCTTTAATATGACAATATTCTACTTCGTTCATGTACTGCCCTCCTACTTTAACTGAACCGTTTTCCGCTACTATAGTGATTGAACTTTCCAAATTTTTATCCCAAACTGCCGTTGAATAGTTCAAACTCCCCATTCCACCTTGAATAAAATCAAATGACACAAAGCCTGAATCTTCAAAATCTGTAATGGTTTTGTGATTAAAATCATTTAACCTAGCTTGTAAATTGGTAATATCCCCAAAATACCAATACATCAAATCGATAAAATGTGAAAACTGAGTAAACAGTGTTCCTCCATCCAGTTCCTTGGTTCCATGCCATGTAGTTGGTTTTCCTGTATGGTTGTCTGGTTTATAATAGCGATCATCTCTATTCCAATAGCAATTGATTTGTACCATAAAAATTTTTCCAAGAATACCCTGATCTAAAACTTCTTTTAACCAAACTGATGGCGGAGAGTATCTGTTTTGCATCACACAAAAAACTTGTTTATGTTTTTGTAGCGCTTTAAATATTATTTGCTCACATCCGGCTTTAGTCAATGCCATCGGCTTCTCAATTACTACATGCAAATTGTTTTCCAAAATTTGAAGTGCATGCTCTTGATGATAGCCATTTGGCGAAGCAATCGCAACAGCATCGATAGTAATACCCGCTTCAATCATTGAGTCCAATGAATTGAAAAATCGAGCGTTATTAAAATTTTCCAATCCTAATTCTTCCTTAGGTCTAATATCACATAATGCAACCAATTCAAAATCATCATTACCAATTATCATGCTCGCATGACGCTTACCAATGTGACCACATCCTACTACAGCAAATCTAATTTTATTCATAACTATTTAACTCTACTAACAGTATTGTTTTCAAGTTTATATATTTGTTGGCTTTCGGGGCAAATAGCTATTCCTTCTTCATCAAAGATTAATCGATTTCCGTACTCTCCAACCCAACCTAATTGTCGTGCTGGATTACCAACTACTAAGGCAAATGCAGGCACTGTTTTGGTGACGACAGAACCTGCACCTATAAAGGCATATTCACCAATATCATGTCCACAAACAATGGTTGCATTAGCTCCTATACTTGCACCCTTGCCCACATGTGTTTTCGCATATTGATCTCTTCGATTAATGGCACTTCTTGGATTAATCACATTAGTAAATACCATCGAAGGCCCCAAAAAAACATCATCTTCACAGGTTACTCCGGTATAAATTGAAACATTGTTTTGTACTTTGACATTTTTACCCAAAACAACCTCAGGTGAAACCACCACATTCTGCCCAATATTACAATTCTCTCCAATTATACAATTGGCCATTATATGACTGAAGTGCCAAATTTTGGTGCCGCCGCCAATGTTACAGCCATTGTCTATAATGGCAGATTCATGTACAAAAAAATCACTCATGTTAATTTTGAAAAAATGATCGAATATTACTGCTCACCCATTGCAACTGATCAGCACTCATCTCAGTATGTATCGGCAAAGAAAGAACTTCACTACACAATAGTTCAGATGTCTCTAACTTAAAACCATCATGAACAAATGGTTGAAATGCCTCTTGTCTATATAATGGCATCGGATAATAGATCATGCTTGGTATCCCTTTCTTCGACAAATATTCTTGCAATTCACTGCGCCTACCGTTTTTTACTTTTAACGTATATTGATGAAAAACATGTGTACTGTTTGTTTGTCTTAATGGTATCTGCAGTTCTTTAATATCCATAAATGCATTGTCATAAAAATCAGCCACATCGTTTCGCGCTTTGCTATATAAATCCAAGTAGGATAATTTTATTTTCAATATAGCAGCTTGTATGGTATCCAACCGTGAATTACAACCTAATACTTTGTGGTGGTACTTTTTTTCTTGACCATGATTCGCAATCATTCTCATCTTTTGCGCCAAAATATCATCATTGGTCATTAAAGCGCCTCCATCCCCAAAGCAGCCCAAGTTCTTCGATGGGAAAAAAGAAGTACTACCTATATGACCAATTGTTCCCGTCTTCGCAACACGTCCATCTGAAAAGGTATAATCAGCCCCAATTGCTTGTGCATTGTCTTCAATCACAAACAAATCGTGTTTTTTAGCTAACGCCATAATGGGCTCCATATCACAAGATTGTCCATACAAATGAACCGGAACGATTGCTTTTGTTTTAGCAGTAATCGCATTTTCAATGGCTAAAACATCTACATTATACGTATTTGGGTCAACGTCTACCATAACTGGCGTAAGACCTAACAAACCAATTACTTCGGCTGTTGCTACGTAAGTAAAAGCTGGACAAATCACTTCATCGCCAGGTTTTAAATCCAGAGCCATCATGGCAATTTGAAGTGAATCGGTACCATTAGCGCAAGGAATTACATGTTTTACTCCTAAGTATTTCTCTAAATCTGATTGAAATTCCTTTATTGCAGGCCCGTTGATAAACGCGGTGCTTGCCATGCATTCGACAACAGCCCTGTCTATTTCCGTTTTAATTCTATCATATTGACCCTTAAGGTCTACCATTTGTATTTGCATCACAAATATTAAAGTCTAGCATCCACAATGGAGCGGGATAAAAAAGCTTTTGTATCAAAAACAATAGATGATTCAGATGATTTCAATTTATCCACTTGTAATACTGAAAATTCTTTATGAGAAACCGCTAAAACAATTCCATCGTAAGTGTCTTGTATTGTATCTATTAATCCAATCCCATATTCTTTAGCAACCTCCTGCTTATCAGCATGAGGATCATACACATCCACATGAATATTGAATTGTTCTAATTCCTTAATAATATCAATCACCTTTGAATTCCTGATATCCGGACAATCCTCTTTAAAGGTGATTCCTAATACCAATACATTCGACTTTGATATGATGAAGTTTTTTGATATCATTAGCTTTACTAACTTATTGGCTACAAACAATCCCATGTTATCGTTTACTCTTCGGCCAGAAAGTATGACTGTAGGATGGTAACCTAGGCTTTCTGCTTTGTGAGCAAGGTAGTATGGGTCGACACCAATACAGTGTCCACCAACAAGGCCTGGTTTATACTTTAAAAAATTCCATTTAGTACCTGCCGCATCTAAAACATCATGGGTATCAATACCCATACGATCAAAGATTAATGCCAATTCATTCACAAAAGATATGTTCACATCTCGCTGTGCATTTTCGATTGCTTTTGATGCTTCTGCAACCTTAATACTGGGGGCCTTATGAGTTCCAGCAATGATTATTGATTTGTATAGTTGATCAACCAACTCGGCTATTTCAGGTGTAGACCCTGAAGTTACCTTTTTAATTTTGGTAAGTGTATTCACCTTATCTCCAGGATTAATGCGTTCCGGAGAATAGCCACAATAAAAATCTTGATTGAATTTTAACCCAGAGTACTTTTCTAATACCGGCACGCAATCTTCTTCTGTACAACCAGGATATACGGTTGATTCATAAATAACAATATCCCCTTTTTTCAGAATCTTACCAAGCATCTCTGAAGCATTAAGCAACGGCCTTAGATCTGGCGCTTTAAATTGATCAATTGGTGTTGGAACGGTGACAATAAACACATTGTAATTTGACAAATCTTGAACTTTCCAAGAAAAATTCAAACCCAAATTGGCATTGCTTTTTGATAATTCCATGGCATTTTTCATACCATAGAGATCTGCTTCATTGGTTCTATCGTTTAACTGAATAAGCTCTTCAATTCTGGATTCGTTGATATCAAAGCCCAAAACGCGATACTTTTTACCAAATTCAATAGCCAAAGGCAACCCTACATACCCCAATCCAATGATGGCAATTTTCTTTTCGCTAACAATCATTATTAAAGTTTAAATAACAGTACAACAGTCTCCCAAACATTTCTGATATCTCACAACTGATTAGATAAAATATTCAAATGTTATTCAGTAATACAACCATTGAATAATTCTCGGCTAATTATTTATAATTCATTCCAGTCCCTAGCAAACTAAGCAGACTGCCTCTTCCACCAGCGTTGGAATAACAATGTGGCAATCCCTATGAAGCTTAATAAAAATGCACCGCCAAGTGCGGTCATTAATTTTGACATTTTCTTCTTTTCCAAAGGAAACCTCGGTTGATCAATCAATTGAATCAAAGGTTGATCTTTGGCCATCAAGGCGCGACTCAATTCCAAGTTCTTCAACAATTCACCATACATCGTTGATAGTACTTGAATCTCCAACTGCTTCTTGGCCTGAGGCACCTTTGCTACCCCACGCACCAAAAATTGGTTGCCATCTACCTCAGAAGCCACGCCATACATGGCCCTGCCCAGGGCCTGCTTTACACTGTCTACCTTGTGTTCCATCATCGTCACATTTTTCCGCATCTGCCGGGTTTTGGTCTCCACATAAAATTCAGTTACATTCTGTGTCAATACCTGGGTAAAATGCTTGGCAAACCACTCATCCTTTCCCTTAAACGTCACCGAAACTATGGCCAACTTCTTGTCTACCTTAGAAACCGTTAAATGGTCCTTTGCCAAATCTGCACATACCTTCCCCAAAAAAGAATCTTGGGCCAAGGAAAACCGCTCCTGATCTACCTTATCTGCCGTAAACGCTACCGCCACCGGGTCTGTGGGCTTTCTGGGTTTCGGGTTTTTGGGTTTGTGAAAATCAATGTACTGATTGATCAGCAACTTTTGCTTACCGCAACTGTCTACCGCCGTGAGCAAAGTCTTCTCTATCAGCAAACGGCTCTTCATCAGCTCCAATAAATTTTCGCCACTGAAAGCCCCACCCGAGCTACCGCCTAAATCCACCCCAAATTGAGAAGCAATAGAACCCAAACCGCCCACCTTATCACCCCCCTCTGCCAACGCGAAGGTGAGCTTGGCCGTATACTCGGGTTTTTGGTACTTGGCATAGAAAAAACCACCCAAGCCACCCAGGAATCCCATTAACAATAACTTTACCCACTGGGTTTTTAAATACGCCCAGGTCTCTCCTATTTGTTGGATCAATTCTTTGAGGGAAATTTCGTCCGTTTCCTGTGATTGCATTTTTATTTTATTTGTTGATCAATGCCCACAAGGTAGCCAACCCGGTCAGCTTCACCGTAATGTCCTGAATGATCTTGTTCCAGTCTGTTGGGATTTTGTTTACCCGGTCTTTCAATGCGGCCTTGGCTTTTTTCTCTTTAGACATCACATATACCGCGCTGCCCTTTTTTACTTTTGGGGATACTCTGAACAGGTAATAATTTACTGTTCTCCGCACCCTGCCATTGGCTTCCACCACATAGGTCTTAGAACGCCAAGCATCGGCGGTATAGCCATTGCCAAAGTGTCTTACGTAAAATCCCGCCCGCTTGCCTGAAACAAAGGGTGAATTCATGACCGCATAATCAGTCAATGTGTCCAAATTTATCAAATTCTCAATGTATTGAATGCCGGTGCCGTAAATACTGATATAATCAATCACCTTTGGCACCGAAATCACATCGCCTTCTTTCAAGGTGTAGTTATACATAGAACCGCGTCGGCCCATCGCCCTTTTCAGGTCGAACACCAAAAACCCACCCGGCAAATTGGGTCTGTCGAAACGGGCGCCGTCTTCAAAAGCATAAGGGGTGAGTCCCCCCGCCAACTTCACCGCATCTTGTACCGTGAATCCTTTGTCTTGAATTACATAGGTTCCGGGGTATTTGAATTCGCCTTTCAACTGCACCACTTTTTGCAATTCAAAGTTGGGAATTCTCCGCACAGACACAATGTCAAACGGCATCAACCCCGTTTTCAGCACTTCCTCATTTTCAGTGATGTCTTTGGGTATGGTGAGTTCAATCAAATTAGACTGATACGCATCGCCCGGTTTGTAGTTGGGAGAAAAGATGTTGGAACGCGCAATTTCTATTTTGGTGAGTTCGGCAGAGATCTTCAATCCACCAGACAACACCAACACGTCGCCCAAAGTCAATCCTTCCTTATAGGGCAAGCTGCGCGGGTTTTTCACCTCACCATTCACGCTCACAGCAAACGTATCCACGAAACTGGCTTCCGTATACAACAGCAGCGCATCGTTTTTGTACAAAGGAATGTTTCCCGGGTCACTGGGGTTGGCCATCAACGTTTCAATGTTTAGGGGAATGTACCTGCGGGTTTCGTCTTTTTCGGTTCTCACCACATAAGCGCGTTTGAGCAAGGTCTGCTCACGGAGTCCACCCGCCTTTTGAATGAGGTCAGCCACCCTGTATCCTGGCAACAACGCATACGTGCCTGGGAAATAGACGGGGCCTTTGATTTCCACTTGGTTTTCGACGTCGTCATTGACTTGTCCGAGCGTTACCCCATCGCCATCTTGCAAAGCAAAATCTTGTTTCAGGGTTAACAAGCTGTCGAAGTTTACTGGAATCAGCAGTCTGTTTTTGCCTACATAGCGCTGCACACGCATGTTGGCCAACAAGGCATTGGCTTGGGCACCACCCGCAAAACGCAGCAGGGTGGTCAATTGTTCTTGGGGCAATAGTTCGTAGGTAAGGGGGCGTTTCACAGAACCCGCAATACTCACCCGTTTGCCTGTGGTTCCTACCACCAGGTAGTCGTTGTCTTGCAAAAAGAAATCGTCTTCTGAACCCGGATTTTGCAAGTAGGCATATACGTCGAACGTTTTAATGACTTTTCCATTTCTGCGCAGTTGCA
>JACCDW010671540.1_pt1 | contig 20628 bp, 7 predicted proteins | sample 7449781 | NCBI WGS metagenome assembly JACCDW01 (sample SAMN15323449, study PRJNA562643) | freshwater metagenome | isolation source: river surface water | place: USA:Blue River Watershed | collected 2017-08-18
AGGTTTTTGATTTCTTTCAGACTGATTACCTTTTTCATGCAAAACTTGAGCCTTGAAAACTGAACCAATAGGAATATTTATAGAAAAACTTTCACTTTTATTAATATTTCCTATGCCATTACAGGATTTGCAAACTCTTTCATACGTTTTGCCTTTACCATGACAATGATTACAAGGACCTAATACTTGCTGAACAAACATCCCACCTAAATTGTGTGTTCTAACATTTTGCCCTGAGCCCATGCAGAAAGGGCATCCATTAATACCTTGTCCCCCATGCCCATCACATTCATTGCAAATTATTTTACGAATGTATGACAATTGCTTAATCTGATTCTTGAAAACTTCATCTAAATCTAAATTTATCCTAACATTAATGGGCACATTAGGCTGCCTTTGATGAAAAATATCAAAAGGATCCCATACATTATGATGTGGCATGGGAGGTGGTTGCTGAGGCTTAGGATTGACTATTGATTCATAAGCATCTGAAATCTGCTTGAATTTTTCTTCAGCACCAGGTTCTTTATTTACATCAGGATGATATTTCTTAGCTAACCTTCTGTAAGCTGATTTAACTTCACTAGGAGACGCAGACTCAGAAATTTCTAAAATCTGATATGGATTTGACATATAGATTTTATACTAGAGTTCCTTGAGCAATTCAATAATTTTATTTGATGGAGATATACTATTTTGTCCGATACCTATGTCAGCATGTTGGCCAGTAACTCCCATTACAATTCCATAAACAAATCCATCCATGCCTATAACCATTCCGCCAGATGAACCTTCTAATATATCAGCATCAACAAAGATTATGTCTTGCCATGCTAGTGAGGGAGCATTTTCACCTAATGTTTGATGGATATTACTGACTCTGCCAACTGTAGCTGTGTCATGAAATCCTTCAGGTGAGCCAATTACAGCAACAATATCTCCAACTTCTACTTTGTTGCTATTGCCTAGTTTTAAAGCTGGGATCATATTTTCGATTGGCTTACATGAAAGAATAGCAGCATCGTAGTCTTTAAAAGAAAGTAAAACAGAAGCTGGATAAAAACTTTTACCGTCAAATGTAATATCTACTTTATCTATATTTGATTCGGCTGGAACAACATGTGCAGCAGTAACAATCATACCCATACCAACATGAAATCCACTGCCAGACCATTGATTTTTACCTTCACGCACAAAAATGGTACAGGAAGATTGAAGACCTTTCTGAATTATCTTCTTAACTGGATCTTCAAAATTTCCTGTAGCCTGTGAAACTCTTGTCATAGAGTCTAAATAATTTACATCAATATTAAACATTTTTATTTTACTATCTTATATATTATACTTTCTTTAGTTATGGTGCCAAATCTTCTACTATCATCCGAAACTTCACGATTATCACCCAAAATATAATAGTGGTTTTTAGGAACCTTCATTTGTAAAATTGCAGCATGTTCTACATTCATTACATAACTTATACGAGGGTAGCTACTATCTTCTTCTAATCTGTATTCTCCGGATTTTCTATCGTACGCATAATAGTAATAATCACCAGAAATATATTTTACTCTCTTGATAATAATTTCTTGTGTATCATTTTTTGCTACAACAATATCTCCGCGATTATAATGGTCAGATTTTTTTCCAATTAAAATGCTGCCATTTTTCAATGTTGGATACATTGAATTGCCTCTGACCACTATAATCTTATATGGATTTACAATCATCAAAACTAAAATAATAGCTGATAATAAAATAAACCTAAATTTTTTACTCATAGCACTTCCTTATTTGTATATAAGAAGAGCATAAGTACATTTTGTTTTTTAGCTTTTTGCTCTAAGATTGATTATAAACATTTGCCCAATCTATATTTGCAAAAGATGGACAACCAAAACCCCAATTATTAACTCCTTGCACTGGAATAAATGGAGTATTTTCTGAAATAGAATTCAGAGCCTTGAGCATATCTACATAGTTATTTATTTTTCTTGGGTTGTTATGCTTCATATCATGTGACAATAGTAAGGCACAAATGCCTGCTATAAATGGACAAGCTTGACTTGTTCCAGACATCTTAGCGTATGATTGGTTTAAGAATGTTGAATATATGTCTACGCCAGGTCCGCACAAGTCAATAGTTTCTCCTTTAGAAGTAAATTTTGCAGGCCTACCCTGTTCATCTAAAGCTGCTACAGCTATTACTTCATGATATCTAGCTGGATAATTTACTTCTCCAGCATCATTACCAGCTGCAGCAACCATAATAATGCCCTTTTGACCAGCTTCGTATACTAACTCAGCCATTTTATTTGGTGGTAATGCTGAAGTTCCCAAACTCATACTAATAATGTGAGCGCCTGAATCTATAGCTTGTCTCATACCGCTCACTATATTTCCGAAGCTACCTCCACCATTATTATCTAGCACTTTTATAGGAATGATAGTACAACCAGGGGCAATTCCAATTACACCTTGATCATTATCAATTGCATTTATAATTCCAGCTACATGGGTTCCATGCCCTGAAACTTCATCAAAATAGTTAGGGTCATTCGAACAATTAAAGGCTAAATCTTCTGACCAATTCAAGTCAGGATGCTTACTGATACCAGTATCAAGTATTGCAACTTTAACTCCTTCACCTCTAGATTGAGCCCAAGCTTGTTCAGCTCCTAAAAACTTAAGCCCCCAGTTTTGTGTTTGGCTTAGTGCTTGAAAAGGAATTAATTCAAAGAATAAATCCTCATCGGGTAAAAACTGCAATCTCTCTTCCATTTTTTTATTTCCTTAAATGAGATATAGTTTAATTTCCCGATATTAAATTATTTATACCTTTTTATATAATATTAACAACATTGGATTCTTGTGGAATTCCATAATTGGTTCCATTGAACGGAGTGACAATAAAAGAGATTACCATCCCACTTGACAAGAATGAATTAGGCAGTATTGAACCCTGATAAATATATTCGGTAGAATTAGAAGCCCAGTTGTACCATCTGACAATAGATTGATCAGTACCAGATTCAGGATCTACAAAATTGTAATATGCTGTCAAATCAAGTGAACTTGGCACTTGATTGTTCAATATTGTTGAAGTAGTTTTGACCTGTATGTCAGAAACATATGGCTTTAAGATGTCATAGAGTTGATAGATTTCAGATGTGTATGTAATACCAGATTTGAAATTATCATTAGGAATTACCTCTACATAAATTTCATCACCAGCATTAAATAAGAATCCAGCACCTTCCAGATCAACTTGTCTCTCTATAACTCTATTGTCATAGTTGACCAAACCATTAATACTATTGATTTGCAGTGTGTTACCTGACCTGATTCTAAACCATCTTATTTCAGACGAGCCTTCAAAATTATTCTGTAATGACTTGAAATCATAACTTACATAGATAGGATAATGGATTGATATATCAGAGTTGATATTATTCAAAGAAGATTTTAATAATATTCTATTTTCAGATATATACGGCTGAGTTGTAGATATATATTCTGAATACTTATTAAGATTTTTCAATAGATTATATTGAAGCCCAAAATCGTATGTTTTTGCAACACTTGTATTGTAATCTAATACTTTTAGACCTAATCTATAAGAATTTGAAAACTGAACAAATACTGTCACAACATCACTTGGCATCAAATAATGATGGAACTTAATACTTCCATCGTCAACATCAGCAGTATATGTGCTTCTAGTTATCTGTCCATTAATATAAACAACAATTTCAGCATCTTTTGGCCAAGAACCATTTACTAAATAATAATTTTTGTAATCAGAGGTTGTAGTTGATTCTCCGAAACTTACATATCTAGTTCTTAGTTCAGTAATAGTTGCTGTAAATGTTTCAGAGATAGATCTAGATATATCAAATCTTATAGCACCTGTATTATTATCATATCTGTATGAGGTTGATGGTAAAATTTCACCATTAGAGAATATTTCAACAACTGAATTGTCGCCCCAAGTAAATAAGGTTTCATTATTGTAGACATAATAAACTAAATTATTGTTATCAAAAGCTACTAAAGAAAGTGAATTGTAAATAACTTCTTCAGTTGTAAGACTAGTTTTTTGTCTTCTAGATAATAATGAATTTCTATTTACAACAAGATTTTCATATTTTGACCAATCAGAAGAGTCCCCTCTACATATACCCCATTCAAATAAAGCATCAGTATATTTGTTAGAATTGTCACTTATTATGTATTCATTTATATAGCCATCAGTAGGTATCAAATCTGTGAAAAAGTATTTTTCTGATGGGGTAACTTCTACATGATAAAGTTCACTAACTGTTGTAGGAGCAAAAACACTTGAGATATAAGAATCTTCAACTTCTACTTTGTATTCAATATTTGTAATAAATTTTTCCAAGACATATTGAGAAGCATCAGGTAAATTTATCCAATCAGTGTAATTAATGAAATCTTGAGAGTATCTAAATTTTACTGGATTTGCATTTTGTGCCGATGTGTAATTGAAATTGGCATAAACATATTTTATGAATTTTTTTTCTGTGTAATTGAATTCTCTTGTCCAGTATCCCTTAAATATATTATTAGTGTTATTTTGTAACAAAGATGTGATTGCATTAGTCCAATCAGTTGTAGATTCAACTTGGAAATAATTACCTCCACTCATATAACAAATAGGAGATAATTTGGCTTGTAGATCAGATCCCGAAGTACCAAAAACTATAACTTGATAACCAAGATTATTCCAATAAATTTCACTAGTTCTTTGTATGTCAGATATTGTGTTAGAAGATATATTTTCACCATCAGTAATCACAATCATTATAGGCACATATGCATTTGAAAATCTATCAAGCATATATTCTCTAGCTTTTGGACTATCTGCTAATGTAGAAGATGTACCATCCCAATCTTCTCTAAGATTAACTACAACAGTATCAGAAGATGAAATTGAGCTTGTGAAAACAATTCTGCCTAATGAAGCTGTGTAAGAGTAATCAGTAGTTTCTGTTAGGATAACATCATTCTTTATTACTTCAACATAAGCATAATCGGTACTACTCCAAGTAAATCTATTGACACCATCTATGGAAACAAAAGTTGTAGTGCCTGTAGAATATCCATCTTGTAATTGAAGTACAACTTGTTGATTTGACTTGGATAAATAATCAGCCTTGATATCATCAATTCCCAATGAACTAATGGATGACAAGTAATCAATAATGCCTTGAGCATTAGTCACACTGGAAGTTTCGTCACCAGTTATTTCTGACATGTCATTAACTGATTGTCTATTCATACCAACAGAAGCAATGTCAAGAGCTTTATATAGCTCACTATTTGTGCCTTTTCTTCTTAGACTATCAATATATGTTTTGATATCATCTTTTGATTTGACAAATCCATCAGTTTTTTGATTTATATTGTTTGAAACAACCCATAAATTATATGCAGAAAATTCTACACTTTCACTATTAACAGTTTTTGTAGTTCTGTCTGAAATGTAATCTATCAATGACTTTATTTGAGTTTCGTAATTTGATTGTTGATAAGACTCAGCCATTGACAATGTATCATCAATTACAAGTGAAACTAACATAAATGGCATGCATGTTAACACACCTGAATCATTCCACATTACACCTTTAGAATTGCCTAATCTCCAGCTATTTTCACTACTATATGCACCCACAGGAACTATGGTTTCAGTTGCAGATTCTATTGCGCTGTAATGAACTTTGAAAAAATAATCATAATCATTTGAGCCATCAAGTGCAACCCAAGATGAAGAATAGTATGTAAAAGCTTTACCACCGCTGTAAGGATTAGACAAATTTGATTTTTTCCAAGCTAATACTGAAATGTTACTTCCTGAAACAATTTCTCTTACAACGAGTGCTATTTTCTTATTGGAAGTGGCAGAATAGTTGAATTGAAAATTAATAAATTCATTTTCTATTAAATCTATAGGTCTAAGCCCAGTAGTTGTAGAGGATGCTAAAACACTTCCCAGATCTGGCTTGTCGTTAACATCCAAATTACATAATGAAACTTGAATAGTATTAGAGGACAAAGATGCTACATAATTGGTGTCATCTACTAAATCATTTCTTACTGCTAGCATAACAGAAACTTTATCTATTACCGTGCTTGCATTTTTAGTTACAAATGTTTGAGCTAGATAACTTCCACTAGAAGTAGTTGAAACATTTATATTATTAGAAGGTAAATAAGTACAAGCAATTGGTGATAATGCTGTATCGGTAGCAGTACCACTTCTGTACCAATTGTCACCATCATCAACAGAATACCAGATGCCATCTTGAGTACATGCAACAAGAACATCATATGCAGTAGAAGCTATGACTGATTGAAATATTTTGATGTCGTAGATAGAAAGATATTTGTTATGTATTCTTTGAGCTGGTTCAAAGGTGGTTCCCTCATCAAATGATCTATACACACCCTTGTTAGTACCTATAAATATTTTTGATTTACCTGGCTCTATACCATCTGAAGAAGGACTTGTAGAAGTTACAGCAGAGAAACATTGCAAGCCTCTTAGGAATCTTTCTTCAACAATAAAATTGCTTCCATTCAAATAGCTTGGATCGCACCACTTCCAGTTTCTAATTAATAAAATGCCATCATCTGTTAGCAAAAATAATTTATTAGACTGTAAAGGATTTGCTGGCACAGTTGGAAGTATTTCAGGTTTTATTGCTTTGAAAAATTTATTTACCCCTGTAGGATTTTCCAGCATTTTTCTTGATGAAATTAAGGTATTGAATACATTGTCAGGATTTCCTACACAAACTCCATATACGCCATTGTCTGATAAAGCTAACAATAAATCATATTCAGTTTGCTCAAAAAATGTAACTCTTTTACCTTTGTCAATAAACAAAGATCTAACAGGTATATTGTCTAAGCCTGATACATATTCAGATGTAAATGATGAATAATCTGTCTCTGATACAACAAGAGACAACCCATCTTCTTTAGCATAGGCTTCTAGTATTTTTGAATCCCAAGCTGAATTAATATAATCATATATTTTTTGTGTAAATGATGTACTTTTTGTAACATTGAAAGACGAATCTATTGTATACAAGCCATTGTCAGTACAAGCTACAAAAGTACCGTCGAATTTAGAATAAATAGTATTTACATTACTATTATTGGCGTCTTCAATTCTAATCCATCTAGTACCATTATATTTCCAGATCCCATTGTCAGTGCCTACAATAGTGTCAACTGAAAGTTTTGATAAATTTTCTACGGACAGTACATTCTTTACATCCTTGACTATGTCATTTGATGAAGGAGCCAAAGATATTTTCTCATTTATTTCAGATATGTTTGCGTCAAAATTGCTATCACTAACAAAATTATTAACTAACAAACAATTTTTAAGACCTCTTGTATCTGTTTGAGAGAATGGTGCAGCTGGTATAACATCAAAAACTGTGGTTATACCAGCTTTTAAATTTAAATCTAATTGCAAAGTATTTGCACTATTCAATGAATCAAGATTGTATTTTGATTTTGAAATGATGTTATAAAGTTTGTCTTGAATATTTCCAGATAATGAATCTTTTATTTCATATACTAGTGTGCCTACTGGGAATATAAAAGTACTTCCAGAAGAACTTCTTGTAAACTGTAAAACTACTTCAACAGGATTTTTGAAATTATTAACTACGTTAACGTAAACTAATTCTCTATTTTCTCCACTTTCTAGTAAAAGTATTTTTGCAGTTGATGGTATATCTTGATTCAAATATAAAATGTTTGAGTTGGCATTTTGTGCTATTGACAGGGTTGCAATAGAATCTGATTTACTACTTGGTAAGAATCTTTCTGAATGAGGATTGCTCCCAATATTTGATAAATATTGTGTTTCAGCTACAACTGTTACTCTTACTTTGTTGTAGTTATTAGCATCAATATCTGATACAAAATGTATCAATCCTGTTACTGAATCAGTCAAGTAAGGAGTTTTAGTTGGAGTATCGTCGATGTAAACCACTACTCTATTTTCTATAGTATTTCCATCAGCGTCTATAATATTTTCTTGCCATGGATCAATGTAGAAGTTCTTGTATTCTCTAGCATACAATAAACTCTGCCCTATAGTAGGTGCTGATGCTGTCTCTAATATTTGATACTGTTCATATATCGTTAGATTTGAAATTTCGGTAATTTGAGTGGTGGTAATGGAGTCAGTTTTTTCTGAAGATACAGATTGTAAACTTTCAAAAGTATTTGTGACTTTATTAGTAATTTCATCAACTGATTTTGCATCAAATACCTTGATAGTATCTGTAGCAAAAATCATATTTTCTGTGCGTTTCCAAGGAAATTTGACAAGAGATACGTCAGTAATTCCTGTCAAGTCTGCCCATAATAACTCAGTATTTACATATACTCCTCTTGTAGTAGCCACATAAAGTACACCATTAGCTGAAGAACTTGTTTTACTATATAAACTTTTTATGGCACCTTGATATGGAGCTGACCAAGATAGATTTGTGGTTGATGGGAGCGTTCCTTCTGTAATAACCACTAAACCATCATTGTGTGAAGCAATATATTGTGTGGTTGAATTATCAGACTGTCTAGTAACGACATCTGAAATAACAGATCTAGTTGCTGTATATGGAGGAGTTGATGTTGAATAAACCTTGAGAGTATAGAAATCCCAATCTATATCATCAGTAGATAAAGTGAAAGTGTCCAAAGGTTTCAAGAACCAAGTACTATCAGCATTCACTGTTCCAGATGAAACAAAAACTGTTTTATAATTTACATACTCACCAGAAGAATCTAGATCTGTAGATCTAGACCAAGCACCACTACCATTACAAACATATATACCATTCTCTGTTTTGTTGGTTTGGTTTTTTACTAATACTCTGTCACCATTTACAATAGAAATCCCATCTATTGTTTGAGAACTTGACAAAGTGATGTTTGATGTAGTTGCTGCCACTACATTGGTATATGATTGAGTTTGTTGAGTAAATGGTGCTAACCAATACGAGCCTAAAGAATTTTCTATATATCTTGCAGAATGGGTTATATATAGATTATAATCATCCCACCACAAGATATTATTCTTTTCTAGGTTATTTGTGCCAGTCTTATTCCAGTGTATTCCATTTACGCTAGAAGTAGTAACTCTTTCTAAATTGTTATAATCTCCAGCATAAAGTCCAGGATATGCCGGGTCGTTAGAAGCTACATAAAGTGTTCTATCATATGTTATGATATCAGAACTATTTGGCACTATTTCGGTATTTTTGGTAACTACTTCTTTGACAAAATTTATATTTGTCAAAGTATCTATTGAAGTTCCACTTACTAAAATATCAGTGATTAAGGTCCATGCCCACTCGTCTTCGGCTTGATTTTCACCAACTTCAGCAAAATAAACTCCATCATCAGTGCCTAAATAAAGAAAAGATGAATACTCATATACAGCGGTATCTACTTCAACTTTGTCAGTAGATACATCAAAAGAATTAACAAATACTAACTGATCTTCAGAATTGTAAGGAAGCTTTAGTTTGTGCCAGATTGTATCTGTAGATGATTTGTAATAAACTTCACCCTGTTCAGTCAAAATATAAATCTGGTTAAAGTGATTTGTATTATCATCTTGGATTAGATTGTCAAATATTTTTTTTGGTTTGCCTAAATCATTATTCCATGAAGAAACAAGTTTTATTGATGTCAAGTCACTATTGGCATCCATCAAACCTCTAACAGAGCCTACTAATACATTTTTTGTGCCATTATTTACAGATTCAAATAAATAATTTGTGTCAGTATTGAATTGTAAATCTGATTGTGTATTTTCAGGATAAAATATTGTATTACCAAATCCCGAAATTAACTGTTTGTTTGGTAAAAATTTAGCAGCATTTTTGTATCTGAAAAAATAATTATGATTGAAATTTGCTATTTGATCACTTGATATTTGATTTTTTGAAAAAGAAGATGCATTAAAATATTCAATATTTCCTGAATTCAAATATCCTGTATATTCTTTTCCTGTTTCTTCAATTATGACTTTTACTTGATCAAATGTAAAATTATCAAGATTCGGAAAACTATTCTTAAATTGAAGTTTTGCTGATCCAGGGCCAATTGTATAGAGATTAGGGTTTATTAATAAATTGTTTACATAAACTTTTGGCTCAGTATAAAAGGCTTCACTCCATGAAAAATTGTTATATTTGTATTCAGTAATGCTATCGTTCAAGTTTCTATCAGCTACGGTGCCATCACTCAAAAATACATAACTTGTAGATGTTAAAGCTGTCCCAGAAAGTGAATTACCTAAAGAATCAATGGGAAATAATTCTTTTTGTAAACTTAGTGGAAGTAAGACCTTAATAACAGAATTGTCTTCTACACTGTTTTTTAGATATATTTTATAAGGTATGCTTTCTGAAACAATATTGTATTCTGTAGAAGCCAATATCCTGTTGTCTACATATACAACAGGGATACCATAATTCTCAAACAAATCAGTAAAATCATTACCGTTTTCATCTACTAAATAAAAAACTGTTGGTTTTGTTGCTTGTGTAGATGCATACAAAGGCTGTGCAGTTAATATGACATCATTCTTTAGTACAACTTTGTCTGAATTGTCTACAGTTCCAATATGTTTATGTGAAATAAAATTTTGCTTTAATGACTGTTGAAAATTAGAAGTTTCATCTGTTGGTGAATTTCTTCTTTCATCATATACTATCGAGCTAATAGTTGGTTGACTATGTAAAGTAGAACCTAATGCTGAAACTACAGTAGCTAGATAAGTTGCTTTATTTTTAGTGCCATAATTTGTATCAGGTAAAGAAGGGGACGATATCTTACAAATATTATTATATGTTAGAGAAGCTGTAGAATCTGCCCAAACAAAATAATCATTTGTTTTTTGGTATCTAAAATAGTAAGGTTTTTCAGTTTTAGCTGAAAAGATATCTACAATACCCGTACCTGGATATACTTTTGCACATTGTTCAAATGCGTCTATGAAATATATGCTGTTAGTTCCGAATGTATTTCCTAAAGAAGCACCCAACCAAAGAGTAGAAGTATTTGCCACTCCACCTTGAACATATACTAAAAAATTTGAAGAAAAATCAGTAGAAGCATCCAAAGAAGCATTTCTTGTCCAAGTACCGTTGCTTCCTGTTCCTAGTGTGGTAACTTCATATATACCATTTTGTGAAGAGGTGGTTTGACTCTTGACTAAAACTATATCATTAGCCTGTAGATTGATACCGTCAACATATGAGGGTGCACCACCTGATAAAGAAATATTTTGAGTAGTACCAGCAGCACATGTAATACTAAAATCTAAATTTAAATTAGTGAGCTTTACACCATATTCGCTAGATGAATCTTCTATATAACCTGACAATAAAGTAAGCTGATCACTTCTATTTTCTGACAATTTTTCTACAGTCCAGCCTGATATGACTCCAGGCTGCATAATACCGAATAATCCTTGATATTGATGCTCAGCAGTAAGCATATTTTCATAATCAAAACCAGGATACCATTTGTCCCCATTTTGAAGATAAAGAAATTTATATGTAGAAGTACGATTAGCCATTTAATTCTCACAAAGAAGGCATAAATTTAATATTTGCATCCCCAATATCTAATTGGACTGCAAAATCAAATACAACTGAAGGGTTGTTGCCTACAGAAGTAAATAATATTCCAAACTTAATTTTACTTGTAGGACTCGAAATATCAAAAACTTTGTTTGGAGTTATTTCTGAATACTTGTTGAAATCATAAATATCAGCTGTATTGTCTGTATTGATATATCCGTATGTGATAGTTCCATTATTAAGTAACTCATTAGAAGTAAGCACACCTCTTCTAATTAATGGAGATGTGGAATCATAATCAGATGTATCAAATAATTTTGTAAAATAATAGCTTGCTGTTCCTGCTGAATAAGTAATTGTAGTCGAAACAATTTCAGGTGATAGATTTTTTGTTGCTGATATTAATTCAAATTTATATTGCAACCATTTACCATTATAACTTTGAAGAGGTATAGATAAAGTTTCAATTGCTGGAATATTTGAGTTGTCATTTATGTATGAGATTTCATATGCGTCATCCCATGAAGCATTAAGACAATCAGTTCTTGTTGACCCTGTTTTTACATAAATCTTGACTGATGTACCTGCATCTAATCCTGGCACTTGAACTCCATTATTTAGGTTCAATCCATATTTATTGACTATCAATACTACAAGTTCATTCCATTTTACAAGTGTGGGTACAAAGAATGGTTGAGCTTCATAATAACCAATTTCTCTTACTCTTCTGTCTGGGGCATAGACAGAATATTGCCTTGTGTTAGGAGTGTAAACTACTCTAGTGCTTAACTCATTGGTTAAAGATTTTTCTACTTGATAAATTTTACCTTTGGTCTGATATGCATTATCAACGGTAGAAAGATCTTGAGTGATTTTATCAGTCAAAAGATCATAGACTATAGTTTGTCCTGTAGCAGCTAAACCTTGTATGTTGCCAGCTTGATCTTCAAATCTAACATATACATTTCTAGTTCTTGATGCGTAGTATGAAGGATCAAAGTCATATACCTTTCCATCTTTACCTACTCCATAATATGAATTAGATATTGGCAAAATTGCCTTGATTAATTCACTTCTAATAAGATAGTCAGATGGAATGATTTCATAACCTTCTATTTCAGTGGTATTGTTCCAGTAAAGATTCATTGAAGCTGTTGTTCCTGTTGATACAAAAGATTTCAATGAAAAGTCTATAGTTTCATCTGCGTCAAGTGAAAATGTTCTAGAGATTTCGAGTGTTTGAGCTGTTGTAATACCGATAGAACTGTAATTAGAAGTTAAAGCTAATCCTCCTAGTGTCATTTCAGAAGCCATGTTTGAAATAGTTTTGAACTTATAATCACCTGCTTTTTTAGCCTTTATTTTTCCAGTAATCAAAACATTAGAACTTGTACCAAATCCGCTTGGAGCAAAGTTTGTAGTATTAATACCTGAACTTATGACACCATAATACTCAGATGTAAAGTTTTCAGTGTCCGCTAAATCAGTGCTATAAGACTCTGCATATGTATCATATTTTCTCCATCTGAAATTTAAGCCATTTGTGTCTGAATAGTATTTGGTGATGACCTTAAATGAGTCAGTAGATTTGATATACATCACTGACTTAGCATCAGTATTTATAAATAAATATTTGCCTGAAGGATCATCATTTATTGAAAAACACTTATCAGAATTTGTGTCATAGATTTTTGACCAAACATCAGGCTTACTATTTACAAAAGGAAGTTCCCATATATCACCACCTCTAAGAGCAGCAACTACAGAGTCTCTAGCTGTTGAATACGATAGAGCTTCTATATTATCTGAAGACGATGACAATGTTTGTGTCCATTCAATGTTGTCATATTTATAAATTGCACTCTTGCCGGAACCATATATATTTCCAAGACCAATATATAAAACAAAATTTGCTGAAGCTAAAGATGAAACAAATTCATATGTTGTATCAAAGTCCTTAAGTTTTGAAATTGATTTTCCATCATATGTGTAAATACTTGGATATGAAGAAGTTCCTTTGCTAGTTCCAATATAAAGCTTGTCATTGAAAGCTATCATGCTTTTTATAGGCTTGATGTAATTAGGTAAAGTTTTATCCAAAGGATTAACAGGATTCACAAGTGTCCAAAATTCACCTGTTATAGAGCTATAGATAAGACCATCAGAAGTGCCTATATAAGCTCTATTTTTGTATATAGCTGAACAAGTTATTTGCTTATTACTGGCTACTATTTGTTCATTAGAGATTGTATTTACTTGATTGTCAAAGAATGTAAATACTTTATTATTTGCACCTAAAATTAACTTTGTATTTAAAGATAAAGCTGTCAAAATTTCGCTAGTGGCTGAATTTGGATTAGCATTGAATAGTCTTGAGCTATTTGTCAAGCCCCAGTTTTCATATTCTGTAACACCTTCAGAAAATGAAATATATCCATTTTCATCTGCATTGTTGAAAGTATATGCGTCTCTGAAATCTTCAAAATGTGATACTTGAGCTTTTACTGTGTTGGTAAGATCGTCTACTGCTGCAATAGACAAAGTACCAGTTTCATCAATAGTGAAATAATCACCCTTATAAACTAATCTTATTTGGTAAATAGACAATGGTGTATCTAGCACATAAACAAGATTATCTAAAGTTGTTTCATCTACAAGTGTATCAAATACCTGAACCCAATCACTAGATGGAGTTTGCTTGATTTCTAAAATATAATTTTTTGCTCTGGCTGAAGATGCTCCAATAACAATTTTATAAACGGTTGGAAAAATATCATTATTCGGATTGTCTAAATCTTCATATACTTTATTAAGTTTCTTTAGGTAATAATTTGTTTGTTTATCACCAAATAATTCGTATGTTTTATAACCAGCACCACTGTCTATCAATGCTTCTCTAACTGGTTTTTCAAAAATGTCTAAGAGAATATCTTTGCTTGAAATTAAGGATCCAAAATTATCCTGGTCATAAACTTTGAAGAATCCTGATTTATTTTGTTCCTTGACCCAGTAACTTTCAACAGCATCATAATAAGACAATACACCATCTGTTTGTGAAACTGTTGCCATAAAAATAGATGCTGAACTTAAGGACTGAGGCAACACAGATAGAGAAACAATAACCCAGTAAATTTTACCAGCCTCAACTGAAATTGTTTCAGATGGAGTGAATGAGAATATTTTGTATGAATTGGTGAGTTCATCAAAAAGAACTTCACCAAATTTACCTACCAAATCACCAGTTTCAGAACCAGTGTATAGAAGAAACTCTATCTTATTTCCTGTATTAGAAATTGTGCCTGATTTCTTAAGTTTAAAAGATACCGAAGCAACATCAAATGAAGCATCTGGAATATACTCGAAACCTTGTAATAAATTCTCAATTTCGTAATCAATTACTGATGTATTATCAACTGGTTCACCATAAACATCAAACTTATGAATCTTGATACCAGTTTCATTTTGATCAGCGCCACGATTGATTATTGCAATGCCTCTAGGTGGTTTTCTGTCTAAAATCACATTTGCAGAAGGATAATAATTTACAAGTCTATACAACTCATTTGAATCATCATCAATATCAAATTCATAAGTGATATCAGCATTTATATTGTCGTTCCAATCATATATATCAAACAAATTGGTTGACTGTGAAGTTGAATTATTTGTGATACCTTGTGGCTCAAATGCATTAAGATTTGCATAACCAGCTGTTAAGTAACCTTGAAGATTACCTTGCTTGTAAGCAACACTTACAGCACTTCCTGCAAATATTCTATTATATAATGAAATCTTTACATGTTCATCAAACGAATTGTCTAAAGATATAGCTGACTTAATTGGTGTTGCTTGTCCGTCTACAAATACAGTAAAGCCTGAAATACCAGTTGTAGGAGTAGTAGAAAACTCTCTATTAATATTAAAGGTTACATATAAATCTGTACCATTTGTATCAACATAAGATCCTGAAGCCAAATATTGAAGTACATCACCAGGGGCAAGTGGGGGTATATATCCCGTTCCAGAGTTATTAAACTTGTTCTGTATTCTTAACCTACTTGAAAAACTATCTAGAACATTTAAATTTGCTGATTGATCAGTGATAAAATCAGATGATTGCTTCTGATAATCTAATTCTAAAACAGATGACGGAGATACTGCACTTCTTGGAATACTAATTGTATATTGAGTAACTCCTGAACCAGCATAAGTAGTTGAACCTACTGATTGAACAGTAGTAGCTACATACCCTGTGCCTTGAACATAAACACTAAACCCAGTAGCACTTGTGCCTGGAAGTGTATGCTCGGACATTTGAATGTAAATAGGCAGATATGGAGCAAATAGTGTTCCGGCTGTTGATTGTGCAGTAATAGCACTTACAATAAATGGTTTTTCTGTCTCAGCAGTTAAGTTTGTTACAGCAGCACCTGAAAATGCTAATACAGTATTACCAACACCAGATGAATCTCGTAGTCTTAAGGATGTAACTGCTGGTGGTGCATATGTAAGTGTTACACTATTGCTTCCATCATCAATTGCAAGAGAACTTGCTAAATTTAATTGAACAGTAGTGCTTGTAGCTGTACCACTTGTTACTGAAACTGCTGTTCCTGATTGAAAAACAGTAAAGCCTGAAATACCAGATGATGGTAGTAATGGTGGAGAGTTTAACTCCTTGAAAAATGCAAATATTTTTGAACCATCTGTTGACGTATATGCATATTGAAATTCAGGAGCTATAGTTTCACTAGTTCTATTTGAAACTCCGATTCCTGTAAAAAGTGCTACAGGTGTTTTGACAGAATCATTATCAGACAGAAGAGGAACAGTACCAAAACCACCACTTACTGAATCAGTGTACGAGAGAAAAACAGTTTGTGAAGCAGTTTTGATACCTGCACCATTGTACAAACCATCAATAACTTTATTGGAATTAGAAAGTGAAAGTTGTAGTGTTTTTGGGAGTGCTGAATCAACATAAGACGCGATTGGTGTAACTGTTACAGCACTACCAGCAGTAATTTTAGTGACTGAAAATCTATTTTGAATTCCTGATGACGGATATAGCCCAGAAGAATCAATATCTGTAAAGTTTACATAAAGAATTGTACCATCTGCAGAAGTATAAGATTCATTTGTACTACCAACCGCAATAGGGGTAGGTGCTGAGCCTGAGTATGCTACAAATTGGATTGATTCTTGTTTATCTTTTTTTGCCATCTTAAAGTCACTTTGAGAATTGTGCTCTGATTAAAAAATTTATACACTAGAGCTGATATAATAATATTCTATGAAAAAGTGGTTGATACTTTATAATTTAGAAATTTTATCTTTGTTTACTTGAGCAACAGTCTTAACACTAGCTTGAATTGCAGCAATTACTTGTTTAGATGTAAGTGTAGATCTTGAAGAAACTGTTGTATCAATATTTGTTATCAGTTTATAACCCACTGATAATGTATTACCTATTGCTGAAGATAAAAAATTCCAAGTTGTGGCTGCTATTCCAGAATAGTTTACTTCAGGAATATTATCTAGGATCAAATCTATATCGGTTTGAACTATACTTACCTTACCACCTGTTATTGACAAAGATGAAAAATTAGCAGGAAAAGCTTGTGACAAAGAATATCCTGTTTTGTCAGAATTAGAAGTAATTGCAAATCCTGATCTTGTTGTTAATGTAGTAACAGTATCAGCAATACCGCCAGTGATTGTTCTTGAAGTATTTGTCCATACAGTATTAGCTATAGAAGCTGAGGAAGGTATTTGCACAGAAGGATCTGTACCTACTATTTGATATTCTAATGTAACTGGTATTGTATTAGCTGCACCTTTGATAACAACAATAGCTTTGTCAGATCCAGCAGCAAAAATAGCATCCGGTAAATCTACTCTATATATTCCTGCCATTCTAACAGAATCTACTTCAGCCCAACCTCCTGAAGTCCATGATCCAGTAGCAGTTTGAGAAACAAATGTAATTGTTGTAGCCGAACCAGCTGATCTTACATAATGACCATTGAGACCGGAAGTATTGAAAGAAATATTTGTTTTCCCAAGACCAGTGGATGACAAACTATCTATAATATAAATATATTCTATTCTGCCTGTAGTTCCAGAACCTACTGATTGTTTTGCCATCTTAGCCTCCGATACCACCATTCATGTTAGGAGTGAAAAATTGTCTTTTAGATTGGATGATATTGATATCATCAAATGCTTTTGATAATGGTAAACCTACAAGCTGACCTAAGCCACCAAAGCCCTTCAATAATGCACCACCGCCAGGCAAATCATTTAATTCAAAATCAAAATTATCAGCATCAATAAAAGGCGATTGAGTAAGGGTTATCGGAGTTTCCCAAGGTGCATAACCTAAGCTTGTATATCTTGGTGATAAGTAATCTGCACAAGCTATAAATCTATGATTATGTTGACCGTTTCCGTTAAAACCATATATAGAACACGTTGATGCTATACAACTTACATATGAATTTCCTAAGTTACCAGTAGTAAACCCATATTGACACTTATGCGCTACACAGTTGTGAACAGTAGTATCAGCAGTAGTGAAGCCTGTAGTACAACCAATTGCTATGTTAAATGAAGAATTAGAACCTAATCCATTTTGACTAAATCCGACAGTGCATCCCACTGCCACACAACCAAAATTAGAGCCAGCATTAAATCCAATAGTGCAATAATAGGCCTCATTATACATACTGGTAGCACTGGGGCTGAAACCAATATTACAAAATGATGCCTTACAAAACATCATTTGGTTTCTTGAATTTCCCACAGTGATACCATTTGTATTTGTCAAGCCAAACCCAGATACTCTCAAGTATGCAAAAGAGCACATAATATTTGCACCTGAGCCAGATATGATAGATTGATTAGGTCTTTCTACTGTAAATAATGGTCTATCATCACCTTTGGGAGCATCACCTCTATAATTTGAATAGCCCCATAAAAATGTCCTTTGAGCATCCGAGTAACCTAGTCCACTAGAATAGCTTCCACTTCTTACCCAAACTCCACCATCTTGAAAACCTTGAATAGTATTGTTAGGATGATTTGTAGCACCACCTAAAACCCATGAACCACCAACTGTGCCAACTCCTGCTGCATTTCCAGCATATCCTCTTAAAAACATATTTCCTGGCAAAGAAATGTTTGCCATGGTTCCAGCAATTCCAGAAATATAAAATATACCAATAGTCCAACCAGTACCAGCGTGAATCCTAATACTATTTCCCAAATCAGAGTTTTGAAATATATATGTTGGAGAATAAACTCTTGTTGTAGTGGAATTGATTACAGCATCAACTATAAGATCAGTGCCAGAAGTTTTTGCAGTAGCTGATTGCGAATAGTCTATAGTCCAAGTACCAGACGTAAGACTATTTGAGTTACCAATTCCTGAATACAAAGCAGGACCGAAAGGCATAGTTATAGCAACTCCAGAACCAGTGCCTAACTTAACACAACTGCCTACACCTGCATTGACAACTGCAGATGTTCCAGATAAACCAGTTATTTGATAAAATCCTGGGAACCAGTTTGTACCTGATCGAACGTAAACATAATTTCCAATATCAGCAGCAATAAATGAGTAAGAATTAGATGAAACAATTGGTGATGTAGATGTCCCTGTGGATGTTCTTAAGTCTGTGCTTAATGAACCACTATCAACATCAAATCCAGCAGAGTTTAAGGCTGCTCCATCAGTTCTTACTTCATGCCATTTTGCCATTTTACACTACTTTAATATTTCCATATTGACCACTAAGATAAAGATTGCCTTTATAACTGACACTTGTCAAAGGTCTAATCAATCCTCTCAATTGATAAGAACCATCGGGGTTAAAGACTTTTCTTCTTTCAAAAGAAGCTACATCTTTAATCCATGTTCCAGAACTTACTTCATATCTAAACACTTGTGCTTGTCTGTCATCTGGGTTTTCAGAAACTTTATTACTTTCAAAACCATCAGCAATTCCATATACAGCACCATCGTGATAGGTGAATAATCTAACGCCACCTGTACCATTCATCATAAAAGATTCATGAAAATCAAATGACTTAGTTTTTGTAGGCTTTAAGGCATCGCCAAACTTGAATGACAATCTGTTATAAGCAAATAATGAATCACCACCAAAGTTGTCAATTTTGCCTATTTTTAGATATGGTTTATCGTAATCATTAGAATATAATGTAGATCTCAAATACTTTGAATTGTAATTGTCTACTTCAATAAAATTCTTTTCATAAACATAAGGATATTCTTGTTTTCCGAGCCATACCTTGACATCTTTACCTTCTACAGTGATTCTTACAGTTGACATCACATTATTCAAATCAAAAATAATATCTTCATTTAATATCTTGATATAGTCAATATAATAATATAGAGGTCTTCTTGTTGATTCAGGAATATTTTCAAACTCAATCATCAAACTTCCAATAGTGCCTCTCCATGTAGGCTTGATTGTGTAGTCAACATAATTGTCAGATGTAACTATTGGTGTTGAAGCTGAGTTGCTAAATGTTCCATCTTGATATGTCCAGTAAGCTTTTAAGTAAGCATCTTCGAAACCATATGAGTCTACTGGTGGAATCTTCAATCTTATTTTGATGACAGCTTTTTCATCAACATCAGTGTTAATATATAAAGCTTGTATTTTGGTATTACCAAATGTAGCTGGCTCAACCCTTAATACGTATTTTGTATACGAATTGGCTAAACCATCAAGTGCAGACTCAGTTGTTGCACCCAATGAGGAAACAAATTGATTTGAGCTCCATCCTTGTAGTGTTGCTCCAGTAGCAGAACTAAACATCCAGTTTTTATAATTTCCATATGTTGGTAAATCTTTTGTAACTGTGGTACTTCCACTTTTTAAAACTAACTTTTCATTATTGAATTGAAGGCTATATACACCATAAACATCTGCTACTTCTAGACCTTGATATCCAGTAT
>JACCDW011046508.1_pt1 | contig 20626 bp, 19 predicted proteins | sample 7449781 | NCBI WGS metagenome assembly JACCDW01 (sample SAMN15323449, study PRJNA562643) | freshwater metagenome | isolation source: river surface water | place: USA:Blue River Watershed | collected 2017-08-18
GCAGCTGGCGTGACCAAAGCCGTGAGCCAAGGTTGGCACACCGTCTCTGCCACGGACGACCGCTTTGCCCGCTGGAACTTGGCCGCGCTGGGCGCCAACGCAGAACGCGATTTCCGCAATGAAGCCAACACCTTCGGCTACAACGTCGAAATCGATCCCTTGAGCCCCAACTCCACCCCCGCCAAGCGCGTGGCCATGGGCCGTTTTGCGCACGAAGCAGCGGTCTGCAGTTTGCCCAAAGCCGGCGAACCGCTGGCGTTTTACATGGGCTGTGATTCGCGCAACGAATACATCTACAAGTTTGTCACGACAGCGGTTTGGGACCCCCGCGATGTGGGCACGGGCATGGTGGCCGGTGACAAATACCTGAGCGAAGGCAAACTCTATGCCGCCCGCTTCGATGCCAACGGACAAGGCGAGTGGTTGGAGTTGACCATTGCCGACCCCCGCATTGCCAACCACAGCGCATACAAATTTGCCAACCAGGGCGATGTGTTGGTGAACGTGCGCCATGCCGCAGATGCCGTGGGCGCCACCAAGATGGACCGCCCAGAGTGGGGCGCAGTGAACCCACGCAACGGCGAGGTTTACTTTGCCTTGACCAACAACAGCGCCGCCAATCGCACGCCCACCAAGGTGGACGCGGCCAACCCCCGCGCTTACACCGACCCCGATGGCAAAAAAATCGCGGGCAACCCCAACGGCCACATCATCCGTTTCAAGGAAGCCGCGCAACAAGCCACGGCCAAAACATTTGCCTGGGACATCTTCTTGTTTGGCGCCGAAGAAGATTCTGGCGATGCCAATTTGTCGGGTTTGACCGCCAAAAACGCCTTCTCTTCACCCGATGGTTTGTGGTTCAGCAAGGCCACCGGCATTTGCTGGATTCAAACCGACGACGGTGCCTTCACCGATGAGACCAATTGCATGATGTTGGCGGCGATTCCCGGCCAAGTTGGTGACGGCGGCAAAGTGACCGTGAAAAACAAAATGGCCGTGGGGGGCGCTGAGCAGTCGGGCACCCAAGAAACCTTCATGGGCGCCGCTTTGGGTGAAGCCAAACTGCGCCGCTTCTTGGTCGCACCTAAAGGGGCCGAGGTGACCGGCATCACTGAAACAGCCGATGGCCGTACTTTGTTTGTCAACATTCAGCACCCCGGCGAGCTGTCCAAGGCCTTGTCTTCAGGCGAAGCCCCGCAAAGCATGTGGCCTGGCAACCAGGGTTATGGCGTGCAAGGCCGTCCACGCTCGGCCACTATCGTGATCACCCGCACCGATGGCGGTTTGATCGGTCTGTAACGGCTCATAGGCTGAATCAGCGCAAGTCGGGCGGAGGCGCCGGGCTTGCGCTGTTTTTAGTCTCATGGGGGTGCAAGGACCTCAATCTTCATTTTTGACATATTCTTGTCACAATTGAGAAATAAATTACAAGCTGTCGACAGCGATCATGTTGTTGACACGAATTCTCTGAATCTGAAACAGGAGCTGAAATGCTGAAATTTAAATCTTTGGTTGCTGCAATTGGCCTGAGCGCTGTTGCATTGACCAGCTTCGCCGCCGAAATCACCGGCGCAGGCGCCACTTTCCCATTTCCCGTTTATGCCAAGTGGGCTGAAGCCTACAAAGCAGCCACCAACGTGGGTTTGAACTACCAGTCGATCGGCTCCTCTGGTGGTATTCGCCAGATCCGCGCCAAGACCGTGACGTTCGGTGCCACAGACGCTCCTATTTCTGGCGCTGAGTTGGACAAAGACGGCATGGTCCAGTTCCCCATGATCATTGGTGGCACTGTGCCTATCGTGAACTTGGACGGTTTCAAGCCCGGTGAACTGCGCGTGACAGGCCCCGTGTTGGCCGAAATGTTCTTGGGCAAGATCAGCAAGTGGAACGACCCCAAGTTCGCTGCCTTGAACCCTGGCAAGAACCTGCCCAATGAACCCATCACCGTGGTTCACCGCGCTGACGGTTCTGGTACCACCTTCAACTTCACCGACTACTTGAGCGCCGTGAGCAAAGAGTGGGCTGATGGTCCTGGCAAAAACGCCACCATCAAGTGGCCAGCGGCCACTTCTGTGGGTGGTAAGGGCAACGAAGGTGTTGCAGCCAACGTCAACCGCGTTAAAGGCTCGATCGGTTACGTGGAATACGCCTACGTGAAAAAGAACAACATGACCTTCATGCAGATTCAAAACGCCGACGGCAAGTATGTCAGCCCCGATGACTTGACTTTTGCTGCAGCAGCGGCCAGCGCCGACTGGTTCAGCGTGCCTGGCATGGGTGTGTCGATGGTCAACGCCAAAGGCGCCAGCAGCTGGCCCATCAGCACCGCTTCTTTCATCGTGATGTACAAGAACCCTGCTGACAAAGCCGCCTCCAACGAAGCGCTCAAGTTCTTCGACTGGTCCTTCAAGAACGGCAAAAAATTGGCCGCTGACTTGGACTATGTGGCCTTGCCAGACAGCCTGACCGATCAGATCCGTTCACGCGTCTGGTCACAAATCCAGAAGTAATTCTGGCACTTTCGAACAGTGGTCCGTCGGTTGACAGCGCGTTCATCCGACGGATTTTCTGTTGATTTTGATGGTTATTGTTAGATGGGTTCCCGCATGCAAACACCGCTCACTACAGCAAAAGACAGCAGCCAAATGCTGGCCGTGGCCAAACGCCAAAGGTTTCAAGATGTTTTGTTTCACAGATCAACCCAGCTTTTCTCTTTGATCGTGCTGTGTGCGTTGGCGGGCATCATCATTTCTTTGTTTGTCAATGCTTGGCCTACTTTTGCCAAGTTTGGCTTGCCCTTTCTCTGGTACGCAGAGTGGGACGTGAACAATGAGCAGTTCGGCGCGGCTTTTGCCATCGTGGGCACCTTGTCGAGCGCAGGCATTGCCCTGTTGATTGCCGTGCCCTTGGCTTTCGGCATTGCGGTCTTCTTGACCGAGACCTGCCCGGTTTGGTTGCGCCGCCCCTTAGGCACCGCCATCGAATTGTTGGCTGCCGTGCCTTCCATCATTTACGGCATGTTCGGCTTGTTTGTGTTTGCACCTTTGTTTGCCGACTACATCCAAGTGCCTGTGCGCGATTTGATGAGTGGCATGCCTTTGATTGGTTTCTTGTTTGGCGGCGCCCCCAATGGCATGGGCATTTTGTCCGCCGGCATTGTTTTGGCGTTCATGGTCTTGCCGTTTGTGGCGGCCGTGATGCGCGATGTGTTTGAAATCACCCCCCCTATCTTGCGTGAGTCGGCCTACGGCTTGGGCTGCACCACTTGGGAGGTTGTGCGCGGGATCGTGTTGCCCTACACCCAAAAAGGGGTGATTGGCGGCATCATGCTGGGCCTTGGCCGCGCCTTGGGCGAAACGATGGCAGTGACCTTTGTGATTGGCAACGCCAACCGCATGCCCACTTCGTTGTTCTCACCGGGTACATCGATTGCATCGACCTTGGCCAACGAGTTTGGCGAAGCGGCTGATTTCCACATGTCTTCGTTGTTTGCACTCGGCTTCTTGCTGTTTGTGATTACCTTCTTGGTCTTGGCCCTGGCCAAAATCATGATCAATCGGGCTGAAAAAGCCAAGGGGTTCTGAGATGGCTGTGAACATGGATCAAGGGCTTTACCGCCGTCGTCAAATCGCCAACTCTTTGGGCATGGCCACTTCGATGGTGGCGATGGCTTTGGGCCTAGCGGTGTTGCTGTGGATTTTGGTGGTGCTCTTTTCTAACGGCATTGCCGCCGTGGACTGGGACATGCTGACCAAAGATACACCCGCACCCGGCACCGATGGCGGTGGATTGCGCAACGCCATCGTGGGCAGTTTGATGATGGTGGGCTTGTCGGTTTTGGTCGCCACACCCGTGGGTATTTTGGCCGGCATTTATCTCACAGAGTATGGTGACCGCAGCAAAACCGCTGAGTTGACGCGCTTTGTGACGGACATCATGTTGTCAGCACCATCGATTGTCATCGGCTTGTTTGTGTATGCGATTGCAGTGGCCACCTTCGGCCGGTTTTCGGGTTATGCCGGCAGCATGGCGTTGTCCTTGATTGCCGTGCCTGTGGTGATGCGCACCACTGAAAACATGCTGCGCTTGGTGCCCGGCAGCTTGCGCGAAGCCGCATTTGCGCTCGGTGCGCCACGCTGGAAAGTGTCGTTGTCGGTGACTTTACGTGCAGCCAAAAGCGGCGTGATCACGGGCCTGTTGTTGGCCATTGCCCGCATCAGTGGAGAAACGGCGCCCTTGTTGTTCACTGCCTTGAATAACCAGTTTTTCAGCACCGACATGAGCAAGCCCATGGCCAATTTGCCTGTGGTGATTTACCAGTTCGCCATGAGCCCGTATGAGAACTGGATCCGCTTGGCTTGGGGCGGCGCTTTGCTGGTCACTTTGGCGGTGTTGCTGCTCAACATCTTGGCCCGCGTATTTTTCAGGGAAAAAACATCTGTTTGATGCAGATGTGAATTCTCAATTCCAAAAAATTTTTTGTATTCACAGGAATCCATATGCCTGACAAGACACCGACCTCCAACGCCATTGAAGTGCGTAACCTGGACTTTTACTACGGCAAATTCAAAGGCCTGAAAAACGTCAACCTCGACATCGCAGCAAACCGCGTGACGGCCTTCATTGGGCCATCGGGTTGCGGCAAATCCACCTTGCTTCGCACGCTCAACCGCATGTACAGCCTGTACCCTGGCCAGCGTGCAGAAGGTCAAATTAACTTTTACGGTCAGAACATCCTGGACAAAGGCCAAGATCTGAACTTGCTGCGTGCCCAAATTGGCATGGTGTTCCAAAAGCCCACACCATTCCCGATGTCGATTTACGACAACATTGCTTTTGGTGTGCGTCTGTATGAAAACCTCAGCCGCTCGGACATGGACGAGCGCGTAGAGTCGGCTCTGACCAAGGCCGCCATCTGGAACGAAGTCAAGGACAAGTTGGGCCAAAGCGGTTTGTCACTGTCTGGCGGTCAGCAGCAACGTCTGTGCATTGCCCGCACTGTGGCGGTGAAGCCCAAAGTCATTTTGTTGGATGAACCCACCTCGGCGCTGGATCCGATCTCCACCGCCAAGGTGGAAGAGTTGGTCAGCGAGTTGAAAAAAGACTACACCGTGGCCATCGTGACGCATAACATGCAGCAAGCCGCCCGAGTCTCTGACTTCACGGCGTACATGTACTTGGGTGAGTTGGTGGAATTTGGTCAGACCGAACAAATCTTCATGAAACCCGCCCGTCAAGAAACCGAAGACTACATCACCGGCCGATTCGGCTGATCAGGAGAAGCACCATGGAAAAACACATTTCAAGCCAATTCGATGCCGACCTGACCAACGTGTCTTCGCGTGTTCTGGAGTTGGGCGGTTTGGTCGAATCTCAAACCCGTCATGCCGTTTACTCGTTGGCCCAATTCAATCTGGAAGTGGCCAACCAAGTTATCGCGACTGAAAAGCAAGTCAACACCCTCGAGGTGGAGATTGATGCCGAGTTGGCCTCGATCATCGCGCGCCGACAGCCGACTGCCCGAGACTTGCGTTTGTTGATGGCGATTTCCAAAATCACCGGCAACTTGGAACGCGCAGGTGATGAAGCCGAGCGTATTGCTCGCATGGTCAAGAAAATCTTAGACCAAGGCAGCCCCCGCAACTTGCCTTCGTCTGAGTTGCGCATCGCTTCCGACTTGGCCTCTGATTTGTTGCGCAAAGCCTTGGACGCATTTGCGCGCTTGGATGTCAACACGGCCCTCACCATCTTGAAAGAAGATGACCTGATTGACGCCGAGTTCAATGGCTTTGTCCGCAAGTTGGTCACCTACATGATGGAAGACCCCCGCACCATCTCGGCCAGCTTGGATCTGTTGTTTGTGGCCAAGGCCATTGAGCGCATCGGCGACCATGCCAAGAACATCGCCGAATTTGTGATTTATGTGGTCAAAGGTGCCGACGTGCGCCATACCGCTTTAACGGAAATTGAAAAAACGGTCCAATGAGAAGCTTGCCAAGAATTCTGATCGTGGAGGATGAGGCCCCGATCGCAGAGTTGATTTCGGTGAACCTGCGTCACAACGGCTTTCAGCCGGTCTGGGCCATGGACTCGGAGTCGGCCCAGCGTGAACTGGATGAAATCTTGCCCGATGTGATCTTGCTGGATTGGATGCTGCCAGGTGAAAGTGGCTTGACCTTGGCTCGGCGTTGGCGCTCTTCGTCCCGCACCAAAGCCGTCCCCATCTTGATGCTCACAGCCCGTGGTGATGAAGCCGACCGAGTGGCAGGTTTGGATGCCGGTGCCGACGATTACATCGTCAAACCGTTTTCACCGCGTGAGTTGTTGGCCCGCATCCGCGCGGTGCTGCGCCGTCGTGTGCCCGAGTCTAATGGGGGTGCCGTCAAGATGGGCGATTTGCAACTCGACGCCGATACCTACCGCGTGACGTGGCAAGACAAGCAGGTGAAAGTGGGGCCCACCGAGTTCAAGCTGCTTCATTATTTGATGCGTCACCCAGAGCGCGTGCACACGCGTGGCATGCTGCTCGACAAGGTGTGGGGCGACCATGTTTACATTGAAGAGCGCACCGTGGACGTGCACGTGAAGCGTTTGCGCGAATCCTTGGGTGGGGCTGGCAGTATGATCGAGACCGTTCGCGGTGCAGGCTACCGCATGACAGGATCTCCCGCGGTTTAACCTTGTGCGTTTGAATGCCACTCCCAATAGTTGAGTTGTTTTTTTCGGTGGTCCTTGTGGCCTTTCCGATTTGGTTGTGGGCAGGCTGGCCAGAGGCCTTGCTGGCAGCATTTGGCGTGACAGCGGTGCATGCGGTCTTGTGGATTTGGAAGACCTATCGCCTTGAGCAATGGCTGTCTCAAGCTGATTTGTACGCCCCATTGCCTTGGAAAGGGGTCTGGTCAGAAATCGCGCAACGCATTCAGCGTTTGTTGCGTCAACGCGAAAAACAAGCTTTGGCCGCAGAACAGCGTTTGCAATATTTCTTGCAAGCGATTCAGGCGTCGCCAAACGGTGTCACGTTGCTGGATGCACAAGGTCGTATTGAGTGGTGCAACGCCACAGCGTCCAGTCACTTGGGGCTAGATGCCAGCCGAGACCTGAAGCAACACATCGTTCACTTGGTACGCGACCCTGTGTTTGCTAAATATTTTGCTCAGACCGAACATGAGACCGAAGTGGTTGTGGATGGCCGTGCCAGTTCCTCGACGCAGGCACCCAAGTTATCGGTGCAGTTGCACACCTATGGTGAAGGTCAACAGTTGCTCTTGACCCGTGACATTACGTCGATCACGATGGCCGATGCCATGCGGCGAGATTTTGTGGCCAATGTTTCCCATGAAATCCGAACGCCCCTGACTGTTTTGGGAGGCTTTGTGGAAACCCTGCAGTCGATTCCGATGGGCAAAGACGAGCAACAGCATTATTTGAATCTGATGGCCGTGCAAGCCGATCGCATGCAGAGCCTGGTGGCTGACTTATTGACTTTGTCCCAACTGGAGGGCCGCTCACCACCGGGCCTCTACGAGCGGGTTGATTTGCCGGCTTTGATGTCTGAAGTGGCCGCAGATGCCGTGGCCTTGTCATCGGTGGTGTCCGAGCAAGCGGGCGAAGCGCACGGGCCGATACATGATTTGGTCTTTGTCTCACCTCCGCCTTGGGTGCTGTTGGGGGTCAAGTCAGAGTTGCTCAGCGCCATCTCTAACTTGTTGAGCAATGCCATTCGCTACACCCCTGCGGGTGGACGCATTCAGGCGGAGTGGTCGTGCACTGTGGATGGCATCATTTTCTCGGTCAAAGACACAGGCCCGGGCATTGCGCCCGAGCATTTGCCACGCTTGTCGGAACGGTTTTACCGCGTTGACCGCAGCCGATCGCGCGAGACGGGGGGGACCGGCTTGGGGTTGGCGATTGCTAAACATGCCATTCAACGTCACGGTGGAGAGATGCGTATTGAAAGCCAGGTGGGCAAAGGCTCTACTTTCATGCTGGTATTGCCTCTCAGTCGTGTGGAAAACCTCGAGACTGCTTGACTTCTCGGTTCGCCCGAGAAAAACACAGAGCAAGGGGCTAGTCAGCAGGCGTTTGTCAGCACTTCAAGTGGACTTGAAGTGTTGGAGGTGGTCTAGGTCCTCTGACATCCATTTGTGTGACCAGTTCAGTCACTTGAATGTCACAAAAAATTAATTGACTCTCAACCTGTGACCTTGAAAATGCACAGCAGTGAACAAGCATCGCCAAGAATGGTGAATGCAAAACTAATTGAATTTATATCTGACGTGCATGCGTTGAGTTTGACTTTTGATGAATGAATGTGGGCTTGAAAGTCAAGGACATCATCGGGTGCAGGGTGTAAAAATCTAAGGACTCAAAACATGCGCATTGCGTCGTTCATTGGACAAAAAGGTGGTGTGGGAAAAAGCACATTGGCCCGTGTTTTGGCTGTGGCGGCTTCACATGAAAAGTACAAGGTGTTGATTGGTGACTTTGACCTTGAACAATTGACATGTGTTGAATGGAGTGCCATGCGCTTGCGTCATGGCATCGAGCCCGATATCGATGCACGCGCATTCAAAAGTCTCAAAAAGTTGCGAAAAACTGTCAGCGATTACGACTTGGTGGTGGTCGACACACGGGGCTTGGCCGATGAGTTGACCGAAGATGTGAGCAAAGAAAGCGATGTCGTCTTTTTGCCAACGGGAACGTCCATGGATGACCTGCGGCCCACTCTGGCCTTGGCTCGTCGACTGGCAAAGACCAGATCGGTCAGCAACAAAATTGTGATTGTTTTGTCAAAAACAGGGCGGTCTGAACGTTTGATCGCAGAAGCCGAAGCGACCATTGCCGAGGCGGGCTTTGACATGCTCAATGCCATCTGGCCTGAGCGTGATGGATTCCAGGCAGATTTGGATGTTGGAAGAGCTGGCAGCGAAACGCATAACCCCTACCTTAAGCAGACGGCCAAGGCCATTGAGACGGCCATGATCGCTTTGGCAATGGGTCGCTGATTTTTTTATTTGTCACGGCGACAGGATTGACCCCTAAACGGTCGCAAGTGGCCATTAACGCACAGGAGAAGTATTGTGAAACGCCAAACCATGGGATTGTTGTTGCTATGGGCATCGGCCACGATTCAGGCGCAGCCCGCATTTTCATTTGTGGCCATGGGTGATTTGCCCTATGTCACTTCTGTCAATGCCTATGGTCCCTATAGAGGGCTGATTGATCGAATTAACCAAGAATCACCTGCCTTTTCTGTCCATGTCGGCGACTTCAAATCAGGCTCGACGCTTTGCAGCGATGAAGAATTCTCCAACCAATTGGAGCATTTTCAAAGATTCAAGGGTGCTGTGGTGTACACGCCAGGCGACAACGAGTGGACCGATTGCCACAGAAGCAACAACGGCAAATTTGACCCCTTAGAACGCTTGGCAGTGCTGCGACAAAGGTTTTTCACGCCCGGTCAATCTTTGGGTGCACAACCTATACCGGTGCAAAATCAATCCACAGTTTCAAGTTCTTTTGTAAGGTATGTTGAAAATGTGCGTTGGATGCACCAAGGGGTGATGTTCGCCACTGTTCACATTGTGGGCAGCAACAACAATTTAGAAAGTCGCGATATCGCTGCAACTCGCGAATTTTTTGAGCGTGATGTGGCCAATGTTTCTTGGATCCAAAACACGTTTGAGCAAGCCCGTTTGCAACAAGCGACGGCCATCGTTTTTGCCTTTCAAGCGGACGTGCTGGAAAACAAGACCCCTTGGGAAGACTTTCCAGGTTGGTCTGGATTCCGAGCCAGTATCGGTCAGACCCTGCTGCCCTTAGCCAGCGCTTGGGGCAAGCCCGTCTTGGTGGTTCATGGCGATAGTCACCAGTTCAGGATAGACCAGCCCTTCCAACTCGATAAAAAGCCGATGAAAAATGTGACCCGATTGATCGTCCCGGGTGCTTCGGATGTAAGAGCAGTCAAAGTCACCGTGAAAGATGCCAGTTTTTCATTTGAGCTCGTGACGCCTGGCCGCTGAGCTTCAAAGCCAATGATGCGGTTGTATTGGCCCCCGCCTTTTGGAATGGATTCCACGAGGCGTCGGTGCTAATTTCGACTTCGCGTGGCTCGTTGTCATGATTTGTTCTTTAAACAGACTTTATTTTTACATTTAATCCATGAATCATGGCGTTCAACTTGGAGTTGAACAATGAAAGTCACAGTCATCGGTTCTGGTTATGTCGGATTGGTCACAGGTGCATGCCTTTCTGATTTGGGATTCAAGGTTGTTTGCCTTGACAAAGATGAAGAAAAAATTCGTGCGCTGCAAGAGGGGCAAGTTCCAATCTTCGAACCAGGATTGAAAGAGCTTTTGAGTCGAAACCGTGCCGATGGACGAATTCGTTTCACCACCGATGCGTGTGAAGCGATTGAGCATGGCGACATTCTCTTTATTGCAGTCGGCACACCTCCTTCGGAAGACGGTTCAGCCGATTTAGGGCATGTGCTCGCAGTTGCTGCATTGATTGGTCGCCACCTCAAAGGTTTCAAGTTGGTCATCAACAAATCAACTGTGCCAGTGGGCACAGCCGACAAGGTCAGGGCGACCATATCTCATGAGTTGATGAATCGCGGCATGATGCCAGACTTATTTGATGTGATTTCGAACCCAGAGTTTCTGAAGGAAGGCGCCGCTATTGATGATTTCATGCGCCCAGATCGCATCGTGATTGGCGTAGATCAGGGCCCCCACTATGCCCGCAGTCAACGCATGATGGGAGATCTGTACGCCAGCTTTAATCGGCACCATTCACGCACGGTCTGGATGGATGTCAAAAGTGCAGAACTCACCAAATATGCAGCCAATGCCATGTTGGCGACGCGCATTTCGTTTATGAACGAAATCGCCAATCTGGCAGACGTGCTGGGTGCCGATGTCGACCACATTCGCCGTGGAATCGGTTCTGACACGCGAATTGGTCACAGTTTCTTATACGCTGGCTGTGGATACGGCGGCAGCTGTTTTCCAAAGGACACACAAGCGCTGGTGAGTACTGCCAAGGCTTACGGTCAAAACATGTCGGTGGTCCATGCGACTGAGCAAGTGAATGAGCGCCAGAAATTGATCTTGGTAGATCGACTGTTGCAGCGCATGGGGCAAGATTTGACAGGTCGAAAAATAGCCCTTTGGGGCTTGGCGTTCAAGCCCAATACCGACGATATGCGCGAAGCTACCAGCCGGGTTGTGATTCGGCACTTGTTGGCGCGTGGGGCCAGTGTCAGTGCCTACGATCCTGTGGCGGGAACCGAAGCCATCAAAGCTTTGCGCGCCGATTTTGCAGGAGATGAACAAGCCCTTGAGCGATTTGAGTTGGTCGGTAATGAAATGCAGGCGCTAGAGGGCGCAGATGCTTTGATGGTCTTGACTGAATGGAAAAACTTCCACAATCCTGACTTCGTGGCGATGAAGGCCTTGATGCGCAAGCCATTCATTTTGGATGGACGAAATCTTTACAACCCTGAGGCTTTGAGCGAACTGGGCATGGCTTATCAAGGCGTGGGTCGGCGTAACGATTTGGTGCAATTATTGAAATTTGAGGACGAGCAAGAGAAAGCCTCTTCACTGAGAACTGCGGCAAACGGTGTCGCAGTGCATGCCTAAAGGGTTTTATTTTTTAATTTTGGCCCAATTCGCCAGTGGGCTTGCTGATAACGCCTTCATGATTTTGGGGGTCTATTTCCTGCATGAGCAGGGATATCCTGGCTGGTGGGCGCCGCTGCTGAAGTTCTCATTCACGTTGTCCTATGTGGTGCTGGCCAGCATCGCAGGACCCGTGGCCGATGCCTTCGCCAAAAGCCGCTTGATGGCTTTCATGAACTTATTGAAGTTGATGGGGGTATTTCTTCTTGTATCGGGATCACATCCTTTGCTCGCATTCGCATTGACGGGGTTTGCGGCCGCACTTTATGCACCTGCCAAATACGGACTGGTCAGTGAAGCAGTGCCAACCAAGCTTTTAGTCAAAGCCAATGCGTGGTTAGAGGTTTCGGTGGTGCTTTCGGTGATGCTAGGCGTTGCTTTAGGAGGTGGGTTGATTCAATGGCAGATTCACCAGACTGAAGGTTTATTGTTTGAACATCGAGGCAGCCTTGTTGGATGGGACACTACACAAATTTTGGATGCCTTTGTCGTGGTCATCTCAATTTACGGTTTATCTGCTTTGCTTAACTTGGGTGTGAGTCCTATGAATTCAACTCGTCGCCAGCAATGGTCTTGGGGTGACATTCAATGGACGTTGTTCTGGTCACAAAACCGCCGACTCTGGGCTGATCCCTTAGGCGGGATGTCTTTGCATGTGACGGCTTTGTGCTGGGGTGTCGGTGCTGTGCTGCAGTTTGCGGTATTGACATGGGCGCAAACCAACGCAGATCTGAGTTTGCAACAAGGCGCTTACTTGCAAGCGATTGTGGCGTTTGGCGTCATTGGTGGTGCGGCAATGGCAGCTTACCGGTGCCGAATTTTTAATGCACGTCGTGCTTTGCCTTGGGGGCTGGTGTTGGCGGTTATTCTGCCGGCCATGGCGCTCAATTATTCAATCCCAGTAGCCGTGGTGTTGTTGTTCATCGCGGGCTGGTCTGGAGGCATGTTATTGGTCCCAATGAACGCATTACTCCAGCATCGTGGCTTGAACTTGATGCATTCTGGGAGATCGATCGCGGTGCAAGGTTTCAATGAGAATTTGAGCGTCTTGGTGATGCTTGGCATTTACAGTGCCATGGTCGCTTGGGAGGTATCCCTTTTGCACATCATGCTGTTGGCGACCATTCCTTTGCTCTGCGCAGTTGGACCTTGGCTGCGAAGATCTCAAAAGCGCTGAGCTTGATCTTAGGCTTTGTAGACTTGGCTTTGAGCGTTTCGAAAAATGATCTCGACCTGGTTCACAATTTCTTGCCAATCCCATGGACTGATGCTTTCATGGATAAATTCTTTGGCTTCCTGTAGTGTTGTTGGGTCTCGGGTTATTTCAAGTGCCTTCAGCACATAGCGCTGAGGATCTTCGCCTTGTACCAACCAGCCATTTTTATTATTTTCGATCACTTCGGTGGCAGCAGCGCAGTCAAAGGCAAGTACCGGAGTGCCGCTAGCCATGGCTTCGAGAGTGACATTGCCAAATGTTTCGGTCAGGCTTGGAAATAAAAACAGGTCGGCACTGGCGTAAATGCTGGCCAATTCACTGTGCGTACACATGCCCATGAAAATGGCTTCGGGACATTCAGCTTCGAGCTTTGCTCGATACGGTCCGTCGCCTGCAAAAACCAATTTCACTTGACGCCCGCTTTGTGCGAGTGAGTGAAAGGTGTTGACGATCAAATCAAGATTTTTCTCGGCCGCCAATCTTCCCACTGACAACAGAACCAAGGTGGCGTCATCGGCGTTCCACTTTGTTCGAAGTGAACGATCCCGATGGCGGGGGTGGAACAGATCTGTGTCGACGCCTCGTGCTACAACGCGCAGATTTTCAAAACCCGCCGCGTGCAATTGCAATTGAAGGGCGCGCGTGGGAACCATGGTGCAGAGTGTGCGGTTATGAAACTTTTTCAAATACGCCATGATGGGTTTGCTCAGCCAGCCTGCTCCGTAATGTTTGCTGTAGCTGTGAAAATTCGTCCGAAAGTCAGAAGTGACAGGCAAGCGCAAGACCCGTGCAGCTTGTAAAGCTGACCAACCCAAGGGGCCTTCTGTGGCGATGTGAACCAAATCAGGGCGCTTGACGGTCCAGGCTTTGATGAGCAATTTTTTGCTCGGGAAGCCCAATTTCAATTGGGGGTAGTGGGGGATTGGAAGACCCTTGAGCAAAATTTCTGACCAACCAGCGTGCTCTGTTCCCATGTCATATTTGTCTTGCCGGGGACGAATCAACTGGATGGTGTGTCGTCTAAGACTCAACTGATGTACCAGCTTCGACAAGGTCAAAGCAACACCATTGACTTCAGGTGGCCAGGTTTCGGTGACAACCGCAATGCGCATGGGTGCGTTAACGGGCTCGATGTTTTCCACCAAGATGCGATTATTCAGAATTTCGTCCATGAAGGAATTTTCGGGATGCCATTTAACAGCTTGATGACAAAGACCGATTTATATAAATTGCATGTCAATTCAAATACGACGGGCATGTCACTGATTTTTCACACAAATTCAAGATGATCCGAAGACCCGAAACTAAGAGGTGACAGCGTGAAAGATTTTTTAGAAGCTTTACGAGTTCAGCGTTGGGATGACCATCGTTACTACCACCATTGCCGGATTAATCAGTCTTTGCATCTTCTGAGTGCTATGGCGTTTGTCGTTTCATATGCTCTGTTGTTTGTCGATCCTGCCAAGGCTGCGTTGTTGGCGTGGATGGTTTCGATGACGAGCAGACAGGCTGGACATTTCTTCTTTGAGCCGTTGGGTTACGACCACGTCAACCAGGCCACGAATGAATTCAAAGAAGAAATCAAGGTGGGCTACAACTTGCGCCGCAAGGTGGTTTTGCTCAGTGTCTGGGCTTTCCTGCCCCTTGGCATATTCATGAACCCTGGTTTCTTTGGCTTGCTGCCTGTGCATGAAAATTTCTTCGAATTCCTGGATTCAGTCGGCTACGCCTGGTTGTTCTTAGGGGTTGCCGCTTTGTTGTTCCGCACGGTGCATTTGTTCTTCTTGTCCAACGTGCAGACAGGCTTGGTTTGGATGACCAAGATACTGACAGATCCATTCCACGATATTTATCTGTATCACAAAGCGCCATGGCAACTTTTAAATGGCCAGCGTTTTGGTGATGACCGACTTCACACCAGCCGATAAGTCATTGGTGCACCCCCAAGTCTTTGGGGGTATTCACCGAAACAGTGTCTCTTTGAGAATTTGACGGCGAATGCTTTTGTTGGTCAGCGTATCTGTGTGCCACCACCAGCCGTCTTTTTGCATCTGTTGACTTGCAAGAACAAATTTCTGAAGGACTGCTTCGAAGTCGGCTTCGCTGTAATTCAGGCTGAAGATCAAGCGTCCTGTTCCCACCCAACTGAGTGACAGTCCATGCAGCCTGAGGTAGTACTGCAGCATCCAGTTGTAACGACTGGGCTGTGTGTAAAACAGAGTCCAGACACTCGACATGTTGGCTGCTTGCAGTGGAAAACCATGTGCTTGCATGGTGTCATTGAAGCGCTTGGCACGAGCGTTCCAGCATTCATCAAGACCTTCATAGATTTTTTGGATTTCTGGGCTTTCAAGTTGTTCCAGGAATGCGGCCATAGCACCCATCACGGCAGGGTGTGCATTGAAAGTTCCCCTTGCAAAGCAAATGTCTGCAGGATGTTGATCGTTAAATCGCCTCATCCATTTCTTTTTTCCGCAGACCACACCGACCGGAAAACCGCCGCCAAGGGTCTTGCCGTAAGTCACCATGTCCGCTTGAACTCCAAAGTAAGCTTGGGCACCCCCGGCGGCCAATCTGAAGCCCAAGAACACCTCATCAAATATCAGGACGATCCCTTTTTCGGTACACACCTGACGCAATGCTTTGAGCCAAGTTGTGTAGGCTTGGCGGTCGTAATTGGCACGTCGACTGCTGTCCACAAGGGTCGAATCGCCGGGAGCATTGGCGTTTGGATGCAGCGCTTGCAACGGGTTCACAAGAACACATGCGATGTCCTTGCGGTTGCGCAGAACTTGAAGACTGCGTTCACTCATGTCACTCAAGGTGTAAGTTTCACGAGGCGGCATTGGATTGCCAGGGCCGGGCTGAACATCTTCCCACCAGCCATGGTATGCGCCACAAAAGCGCACGATATTTTTGCGTCGCGTGTGGTATCTCGCAAGTCGAACCGCTTGCATGACGGCTTCAGTTCCCGACATGTGAAACGAAACCTCGTCCATGCCCGACAAAGCTTTGAGTTTTTCGACGTTGTCTGCCACGCAGGTCGGATAGGCTCCCAAAATAGGGCCCATGGCCTGTGTTCTGGACAAACCATCTGCCATGGTTTTTTTATAAAAATCTGCCCCAAACACGTTAACGCCGTAGGAACCCGTCAAGTCGTAAAAAACTTGGCCGTCCAAGTCAGTGACTTGAACACCTTGTGCGGATTGCAAGAAAGAGCCTACTTTCAAATGCTCTCGGACCATGCGACTGAATTGAAAGGGCACTCTGTATGCGGCAATGAATTGCATATCAGAGATGTTTTCGCGGGCCGCAGCAGTCGCCTCAATGCTCAATTTGTGGCGAGCTTTCAATGTGTCGGCCATATCAAAGAATGCCCGTTTTCGCAAAGCTTGAATATCTTCTGGCGCATCGTCGCAATTAAAAAATGCATCACCCTCCAAGTTGTAGCCCGGCAGCCAACGTGCGAGACGTTTGGCGATACGGGAATGCCCAGCCAAAGAACGGTGTTTAGCGCGAGACAGTTGCAGACGCTGGTGCGCCGACGGCAGCAACGCGATCAAAGCTCCAAGTGAGATCCAAGTAGCGTTCACAGTTGATTTCCTTGTTCCATGAAATTTCTTTTTATTCAATTTGAATGACAACATGATGAAGATTCGCCCCCATCTCCAAAAATGGATGCTCCAAGAAGATTTAAATTTTTTGTTAACCAACCGAATTCCACGATTGGCACTGACCCGTTTTATGGGCTGGTGGAGTCAAATTCGTCATCCTTGGGTAGTCAAAGGTTCAATGGCCATTTGGCGTCTCTTCAGTGACCTTGATTTGAGCGAAGCAAAGAAACAAAATTTTTCTAGCTTGCACGACTGCTTTACTCGCGAGTTGAAGGCGGGTGCAAGGCCAGTGAACCCTGATCCGCAGCTAATGACTTCGCCATGCGATGCCATCGTGGGTGCGGTTGGCGAAATCAGAGAAGGTCAAGTTTTTCAAGCAAAAGGTTTTCCCTATCTGCTCAAGACCTTGTTGGGTGAATCAAGAATGTGCCAGCCCTGGCTTGAAAAATTAGAAGGAGGGCGATTTGTGACCTTGCGACTGACCAGCAGCATGTATCACCGGTTCCATGCGCCACACGATGTGAAGCTCAGTCATGTCACTTATATTTCGGGCGATACATGGAACGTCAATCCCGTCGCTTTGAAGCGGGTTCAGCAGTTATTTTGCAAAAACGAACGTGCTGTATTGCATTTGCAAACCCAAGATGGGCTGCCTTTTTTGTTGGTGCCTGTGGCGGCCGTCTTGGTGGCCAGCATGCGGTTTCATGCGGTCGATGTGTTGCTGAATTTGCAATACAAGGGTGCCAATGAAATTCCATGCGATGCCGTTTACACCAAAGGGCAAGAGATGGGTTGGTTCGAGCACGGCTCGACCATTTTGATTTTTGTACCAGCTGGTTTTGATTGGGCGCCGGGCATCTTCAGCGGAGAAAAGGTGAAGATGGGACAGCCGTTATTGGTCAAACCCTTGCCTTGAAATGACAGCGTTTCAGTATTTTTCTGGAACGATCATTTCTGCAGGAATGGGGTGACGGATGTAGTCAGGATTTCGAACGCGGCCAGGCAAGTTCACCTGGGTGTGTTCGATCTCATGGTAGGGCACTTGGCTCAAAAGATGGTCAATGCAGTTGAGACGAGCTTTCTTTTTGTCAACCGCTTGAACGACCCACCAGGGTGCTTCTGGGATGTGTGTGCGCTCAATCATGGTTTCTTTGGCGCGTGTGTAATCTTCCCATCGACGGCGGCTTTCCAAATCCATAGGGCTGAGTTTCCACTGCTTGAGCGGGTCGTGGATACGCCCCAAAAATCGTGCATGTTGCTCGTCATCTGTGATGGAGAACCAATATTTGATCAATTGAATTCCGCTGCGGATCAGCATTTTTTCAAATTCAGGAACAGAGCGAAAAAATTCTTCATATTCCTCTTCGGTGCAAAACCCCATCACTTTCTCAACGCCAGCGCGGTTGTACCAACTCCGATCAAAAAGCACTATTTCGCCTGCTGCGGGCAGATGTGAGATGTAGCGCTGGAAATACCATTGGGTTTTTTCTCGGTCATTGGGTGCCGGCAGAGCGGCTACCCGACAAACACGGGGATTGAGACGTTGTGTGATCCTTTTGATCACGCCACCTTTGCCGGCTGCATCCCGACCTTCAAACAAAATGACCATGCGATGGCCAGTTTTGACGACCCAATCTTGCAAGATGACCAATTCCGATTGGAGTCGGAGCAACTCGCGAAAGTAACGGCTACGTTCCGTGGCATCAGTGTGCGATTGATCATGACCATCCATCAGGACGTCATCCAGACCCAGTTCGAGCTCTTCGTCAAGGCTGTCGAGTAAGTCCTCGCGCAACTGGCGCAATTGATCTTCGTTGATTTGATGGGTCATCGGACAGAAATGTTCAAAATTGAAAAGTTCAAATGTGTCTTGTGTCTGTGAACATTCGATGACAAAACAAACATGCCATGGTGACTTGTCATGACGGTTTCATGACAAAGCTTTATAAATTCTGTGGTCTGCAAAGTAAAAATCTTTGAAATAGGAACCGTATGCAAACTTTCTCGATCAACGCCGATCAAATAACAGAAACCGATGTTTTGCCCGATGCTTTGCCTGCTGATGGGTTTCTTTGGCTGGCATTTTCCAGACGTGAATTTGAAATATTGCAGAGCCAAGTTCAAAACATGCTGAGTCAATTGTGTCGCGTTCAAATTTACGATTTGCATTTGCAGGACATGTTGAACAACCAATTGCCTTCGCATTACGACTTCACGGCAGATTACGACTTGTTGGTTTTTAGAAGATTGGCACAAGGGAGAACAGAGACTGACTTGTCAAAACCTGGGGAAATATTGCACCGAGAGAATTCGAATGCAGGCCCAAGTATTTTGAGAATGATTGACACCAGCCCCGTAGCGTTTTTAGTGCTCAATCGAGTGGTCATTTCTGTTCATCCGGTGGACTGTTCTGTTCGACAGACATTTATATCGAAACTATTGAATTCCTCACAGATGAGCAGTGCGCAAGCAATGAATCGCTTGCCGACCAGCCCGGCTGACTTGATGTTGAGGATGGTGAGCAGTGTGGTGGATGTTTATCTGAACTTGCGACGAGAGCTGACACGCCAATTGGACCATTGGCAAAGTGAATTACTGAACCCCCATGCCCGCTTTAACAATTGGAGTGCATTGTTAAATGCGCGTCTGTCGCTCCATTATCTTGACGAGGTGTGCGAAGACCAGAGAGCCGCCATCACAGATTGGATCGAGGCGCTCAACACGTGGCCATCCGATGATGTTTATCTGCCAGAAAGTTTGGAATTGCTCAAAATTCGCAGTCGGGATGTTCTGGAGCACATTGAGCGTGTTGTTCACCACGTCGGGCGCTTGGAGCAGAGCGCTGAGACGGCTGTGCAGATGCACTTTAACGCCCAAAGCAATCGCGCCAACGAGATCATGCGGACCTTGACGGTGTTGACGGCCATTTTCTTGCCATTGAACTTGATCACAGGATTTTTTGGAATGAATTTCGAAAAATTTCCTGCCTTGCATACTGACCATGGTTTGTTGATGACAGAGATCTTCATGGGCATTGTTGCGTTTGGTCTGGCTCTGTTTTTTTGGCGTAAGCGTTATCTGGGTGGCTGATCTGTAACCCGCGCATCAGCGATGAACGTCTCGTTTTGTAGGCGTTGAAGACCTGGCTTATTGAGTGCACATCTGCACTTAAATCTAGGCGTGTGCCTCTTGCAACTCACAAGCCTCTGCAATTGGTCAGTAGGCCCTTTCAATTTGGCTACGTTGGGTCTTCATGGTTCTGCAGCAACCGCGGTGTTAAGGTGGATTGTGCTCAGGAGGCCATATGTACCCACAAATCCAGGAGTTTCTGGACCGCATCCAGCAATTAGAAGCCGCCATTGAAGAGGAGGCCAAGCTGTGACGTCAGCAATGGCAAGCTGATTTTGAAGAGCACAAAGTTCGCTTCGAACAAGAAGTGTTGGCGCAGCAAAAAAAATTCAAGGAAGGCCTGCTCGGTTATGCGTTCACCGCCGAGTGGCGCAGCTGGCTGTGCGTGCCCTTCATTTATCCGGTTTTGTTTCCCATGGTCTTGCTCGATGCTTTTGTCACGATTTATCAATGGATTTGTTTTCCACTCTTTCGCATGCCGCGGGTCAATAGGCACACATTTTTTGTCTATGACCGCAGCCATCTGGCTTATTTAAATTGGATCGAAAAATAAACTGTGCATATTGTTCTTACGGCAATGGCGTGGTGGCTTATGCCCGCGAGGTGGTTGGATTGACCGAAAAATATTGGTGCCCGATCAAGCACGCGCGTCGCAGGCTGCACGCGCATCCTTACTACCATGGCTTCACCGATTTTGGCGACGCTGAACACTACCGTGCTGAACTGACTCGCCTGCGTGCCGATCTCATGCAATTGCCGGAGGACTCCCCTGACGACAAGCTCAAAAACAAGTCTTGATGCAGTGGCTGGAAGAATGGGATGTCACTTGATCGACAGGGCAGACTTTTGAATTTGCCTAAAGTGAAGGTATGAAAACCTTTGAAACTTTGGCCGACTTGGCCGCTTGTGTTGGACAGCACGTGGCCACCACCGAGTGGGTGAGCATCACGCAGCAGCAGGTGAATCAGTTTGCTGAAGCGACC
>JACCDW010277980.1_pt1 | contig 20625 bp, 27 predicted proteins | sample 7449781 | NCBI WGS metagenome assembly JACCDW01 (sample SAMN15323449, study PRJNA562643) | freshwater metagenome | isolation source: river surface water | place: USA:Blue River Watershed | collected 2017-08-18
CGGCGACGGCTACGGCGACGGCTACGGCGACGGCTACGGCGACGGCTACGGCGACGGCAGCGGCAGCGGCTACGGCAACGGGCGCGGCAACGGGCGCGGCTACGGCGACGGCTACGGCGACGGCTACGGCAACGGGCGCGGCTTCGGCTACGGCTACGGGCGCGGCTACGGCTACGGCAACTAACCAAGAAGGAGCAAGTGAAATGAAGAAGGACCGCACATACTTCCGCACCATGAGCTGGGAAGGACTCAAGCGTTGGGTCAAGTACGCCGACGCTAGCGAGGTGGACTGGCAGGACTTGGCGATGGTGCTGATCGAGAAGGCCGAGCAGAAGATGGAGGACGCCTACGACAGCGGTCGTGGCGAGAGCGCCGTCGGTTACCATCACTGGGGCTAAGCCCCTTGACATAGACAAGTAGGTGTAGCACAAGAAGACTGTGAGGCGGGAACCAACCCACCCACACAACCTCAACCGCTTGGGCTGTGGATGCAGCCTGTAAGCACTTACGGAAAGAGCAACACCATGAACACCATCAACTTTGGTTCGCGCGTCTCCCTCAAGGAGGCCGCTCAGCTTATCGCTTCCATCGGTACCACCAACCGCGTGATGCTGCGCGGTGAGAAGGGTATCGGCAAGTCGAGCATCATGAAGATGCTGCGTGACATGCTGCCGAGCGAGTATGCGTTCGCCTACATCGACTGCTCCGGCAAGGACTTGGGTGACGTCGGTCTGCCCAGCCCGAACCGTGAGCTTCGCATCACCGAGTTCTTCACCAACGCCGAGTTCCGCCTGACCGAGGGCAAGCCCGTCGTCATGATGCTGGACGAGTTCTCCAAGGCTACGCGCGTAGCACAGAACATGCTGCACCCGCTGTTCGAGGTGCATAACCCGCGCATCGGCAACGCTCCGCTGCCTGAGGTCAACGGTCTCAAGAGCATCGTCTTCGCCACTGGCAACCTCGGTGAAGAAGGCATCGGCGATAACTTGGCTGACCATACGCTTGACCGTCTGACCACGGTCGAGGTGCGTAAGCCCAGCGTGCGTGAGTGGCTCGAATGGGGTGTGCAGAACAATATCCACCCGGCCCTGCTGGCGTGGGTTGACCAGACCCCGACCGTGCTGGCGTCGTTCCGCGACGAGGACTTCGATGCAGGTAACCCCTACGTCTATAACCCTAAGCGCGCACAGGGTAAGTTCATCACGCCTCGCTCTCTTGAGCTTGCCAGCAACATCATCTGGCAGCGCGAGAACAACAGCGAGAACGCCGTGACCTGCGCCCTTGTCGGCACCATCGGTGCTGCTGGTGCCAACGACATTGCGTCGTACATCGCCTTCCAAGACCAACTGCCGCCGCGTGACCTGATCCTCAAGTCGCCCGACACTGCGCCCATCCCGACGAGCGTAGCGGCAATCATTACGCTGCTGTTCAACCTCGAACGTATCGTGGACGAGGACACCATCACCCCGGTGATGGCCTACATCAGCCGTCTGGAAGCCGAGCATCAGGGCGTGTTCTGTTCGGCTCTCGCCCGCAACCCGGTGAAGCAGAAGATCGCCTTCCGCTCCGCTGCGTTCACCAAGTGGGCGTCTGACAACGCCGACATTCTGTAAGCACTTACGGAAGGGGGGATAACTGGAGACTTATCCCCCCTCTACCAACCAAGGAGCAAACCAATGAGCATCGAATCATCGGCCATGCTGGTCGAGCTGAACATCAGCGTCTGGACTGCCAACAAGGTGGACCGTAACGCGACGCGCAAGGTCGCTGCGGATAACTACGCATCCTCAGACGCCGGCCTGTTCAAGAAGAACCTGATGGCAGGCACCCACCTCCGCAAGGAGATTGCCGACTACGCCGCAAGCTGCCGCCTGTGGCACAACATGCGTACCCTGCCGTGGTCTGACCGTGGCCCTCGCCTTCTGGCTACGTCGCTATTCTTTGACTACAAGACGGAGGCCAACGCGCGGCAGCAGTACTTCATGTCCAAGCGTGACCAGTTCATCAAGGAATACCCGACGCTCAAGGACACGGCGCAGACCAACCTTGGCGCGATGTTCGACCCGATGGACTACCCGGACGTGGATACCGTTGCGTCCAAGTTCGACTTCCGTCTGGTGTTCTCACCCGTGCCTAGCTCCGGTGACTTCCGCTTGGACCTGCCGGCGCAGGAGATGGCCGAGATGCGGGCGCAGTACGACAGCGCCTTCGACAAGCGACTGGCCGAGGCAATGCGCGAACCGTGGGACCGGATGCACGACGTGCTGACCAGCATGACCAGCAAGCTGGCCGATGTGGAAGCTGACCCCGAAACCAAGCGCCGTTGGCACGACACGTTCATCACCAACGCGCAGGACATGTGTCAGATGCTGACGCACCTCAACGTGACCAAGGACCCCAAGCTGGAGGAAGCCCGGCGCAAGCTGGAGCGTGCCATCTACAACGTGAGCATCGAGGATATCAAGGAGAGCGCCGAGACTCGCATCGACGTCAAGGCCAAGCTCGACGACATCCTCAAGAGCTACAACTGGTAAGTACTTACGGAGAATCACAATGTTCAGGGACGACACCAAGAACCGCTACTTCGACACCGACCACCCGTTCGTGACCGGTGAGCAAGACGTGCGCTACTACAACGAGCCTGTCGTCAACATCAGGCTCAACACCCATATGCACGAGCTGATCGAGCGTCTGGCCAAGAAGCGCCCGACTTGGCGGTACAAGGCCAATCTCGACTACCGCCTGTCTGACAACGAGCGTATCAGCAAGGTCGTGGTCTACGAGGGGGACGAGGCGCTGGGCAAGCTCTGGCTGGAGTCCAACTGGCGCACAGGCGCAAGCGAGTTCCACTTCGACAACTTCCGCCTCGACAGCAAGCGCCAGCGTGGCCGCAGCGACTTCTCTACCAAGTCGTCAGTTGCAGCTAAGCGCATACTGGAAGCGTTCTACCCGAAGAACCCGGCGGAACTGCTGAAGGAAGCCGAGAAGGCGACGAACGTCATATACCATGCGGCAAGCACCGCGCGTTACAACTACGACAACAAGGTCAGCGCAGCGATGGCGCTACTCAAGGAATACATCGTCGACAACTGGGAGGAGCTGCGCCTCAAGATCGCTGATCCTACCAAGGCAGCCTTCGACCTGCCTGACCTGCGCCGCAAGCATCAGGAGCTTAACGCTGTGTCCACGCTCCACGCCACCGACGCTGGCCTGCTGGTAATGCGCTATGGGGAGAAGTACCTCATCAAGCACAAGCCGGAGGGAGCCGAGCAGCCTGTCTGCGAAGTCGTCAGTGACGTGCCGCAGTGGGCCAAGGGCAAGCTGGGTATGCTCAAGTTGACCGAACCGAAATCCGTGACCCCGGAAGTGGGATCACGTTGCTCTGACGATGTGTTCTACATCGTCCCGTGAACTGAGGGCCAAGGGGAAACCCTTGGCCCTTTTTTTGTCTCTTGCGCTTGACACGGTAAAGCGCATCGCGTAAGTACTTACGGAAGGAGCAACCACATGGCTATGACACCGGAAGGCGCGGTCAAGTCGCGCGTCGTGAAGATACTCAAGGATATGGGTGTCTACTACTTCTTCCCTGCCACGCACGGCTTCGGGCGCAGCGGTGTGCCTGACATCATCTGCTGCGTGGCAGGGCAGTTTCTGGGGATTGAGTGCAAGGCCGGCAAGAACAAGCTGACCGCACTTCAGACCCGCGAGATTGAGAATATCCGGTTGGCAGGGGGCTGGGCCGTCGTGGTAAACGAGGACAACTGGGACAGCATACGCGCCCTGCTGATAACTATCATAGCGCAGCGGAGAATCGACAATGCGTAACGCCGCCGTGGCAATCCTGATCGCCGTCATCGTCGTCCTTGGCTGGATGGCGACCATGGATGCCGCAGTGTTCGAAGCCGAGAGGAGAGCGGCAGATGTTGCAGGACGCCTTTCAAGGTAACGGTTACTACGTCTACTATACCTATAGCCACGACGAGGGCTGGCACGTCACCGAGGTGACGCCACTACCGGCTAGGCTGACTGGACCAACCGAGCGCCGCGTATTCATCAGAAACGTCCCCGACGAACTGGGCGCATACAAGAAAGTGAAAGAATGGCTAGACAAGCAAAACGCAGCAATGCCGGGAAGCCGGTGGCTGTCATCCACAATCGCCGTTTCTACTGGCGATACCCCGACGGCACCATGAAGCCGGTGCAAATGTCGGAGCGCGTGAAGGGCGCACTACACCAGATCAAGGCCACTGAAGCACGAGACGCCAACCAGAGCCTGCTGGGCAACTAACCACAACGAAGGAGAGTGACATGAAGAAACTGATTATCGCCGCCGTGATGTTCGCTGGTGCTACGCCGGCACTGGCAGTGACGAGCTATCTGGCTGCTGAGTGGTATGCCAACGGCAGTCACTTCTGCCGCTACGACAACGGCACTGTGCTGAATGTGGGCTACCGTGTCTGCCCACTGAAGATCGAAGGGTAACACCCACTACAACGGAGGAGCAAACACCGTGATCGACATCAACCTGAGCATCGCCATTGCCACCGGGCTGGCGGTCTATTCCTTCTTCATCAGCTTCGCATGGCTGTGGGCCGTGTACGTCGCTGGGGAGAACAAGGCGGCGCTGGGGCGCATCATCGCCGAGACCGAGCGGGTCAAGAACGGCACCGGTCGCAAGATCAACCGCCTTGCGCGGGAGTGGATGAGGTGAAGCCGTTCGTGAACCCGCCGCCACCGGATAAGTGGCTAGACGCATGGAACGCCCGCGTTCGTGCATCGCTGGGCAAGCCTCCGCTGCCGCTGCGTGATGACCTGCCTGCCGATGTGCGGGCCTTTGTGGAGGGAATGTGATGTGGGAGTATCCGCCTCGTGGTCGGATCATCGCGTCCTGTGGTCACGAGGTTTTTGGTGACGACACGGGCGAGGCTCTTGGCCAGCGCGCATGGGATTATGAGCCGGGCATCGGTGAATACGAGTGCGAAATATGGGGATGCTACTGCCCGCCGTGCGCGCTTCGCCTGAAAACTTCAGGCTTTCTTGTTATGGAGACGACCGATGACGAGTGATGATGCGCTGCTGTGGGCGCGGAAGCAGGTTGCGAGCCAGTATCGCGGTTCCAGCACGCTTACCGCAGCAATCCTGAGCGGGAAGCACGACGACCAATCGCCCGTCCATGACTATGCCGCCGCCTACCGCGCCGGTCACGCAGCCGGCCAGTCCGATGCCGAGGCGCGGATGACGCAGCTTGAGGCGGCGTTGCGGTTCTACGCACTTCCCGGGATTTGGCGCACCACGACAATGTATATGAGCGGCCCAGCGAAAACGCAGGCCGAACTTGACGCGGGAGAAAAGGCCCGCGCCGCCCTTGAAGGCAAGTAACGTGCCGCTCTTCACCGTGTTTTTGTCGGTCAATATACCCAAGAACAAGCGGGAAATCCTCAAGATACTGCCGACCATCGAAGAGGATTACTTTGTCATAGAGCCGGGGTTTATAATCGACGCGGCGGACGAGCTAGGCGCGTTCGTGTCGGCAACAGAGATGTTGGGGGGAACACAATGAAACTACTGACCGTAGACTTTGAAACGCTGTACACCCGAGACTACTCATTATCGCGCCTGACCACCGAGGAGTATATCCGCGACCCGCGCTTCGAGACCATTGGCGTATCGGTAAAGGTCGATGACGAGCCTACCGAGTGGATGTCCGGTACCAAGGTGCAGATCAAACGCTGGCTGGACAAGTTCTCATGGGATAGCAGCGTAGCCGTAGCCCACAATGCCATGTTCGACATGGCCATCCTCAACTGGCACTTCGACATTCGCCCCAAGCGCATCGTGGATACGCTGTCCATGCTGCGGGCGCTGGACGGGCCTGACGCGGGCAACAGTCTCGCCAAGGCAGCGGTGCGCCATGGTGTCGGCATCAAGGGCGACGAGGTTATCAACGCGCTGGGCAAGCGCCGACTGGACTTCACGCCGGACGAGATGGCCCGCTATGCCAACTACTGCATCAACGACGTCGAGCTGACCTACAAGCTGTTCGCCAAGCTGGCGCAGGGCTTCCCCCTGACCGAGCTGAAGCTGATCGACCTGACCATCCGTATGTTCAGTGAGCCAAGCCTTGTCCTCGACAAGGGCGTACTGGAGAACCACCTAGCCGAAGTGCAGCGCAAGAAGGCCGACCTGCTGGGCAAGGCACTCATCAGCAAGGACAACCTGATGAGCAACCCGCAGCTGGCCGAGACCCTGCGGAACCTTGGCGTCGAGCCGCCGATGAAGATCAGCCCGCTGACGGGCAAGGAGACCTACGCCTTCGCCAAGAACGACGAGGAGTTCAAGGCGCTGCTGGAGCACGAGAACCCCATCGTGCAGGCCATTGTGGCTGCGCGGCTAGGGGTGAAGTCCACGTTGGAGGAGAGTCGCACCGAGCGGTTCATCCAGATCGCCGAGCGCGGGACGCTGCCGGTGCCGCTGCGCTACTACGCTGCCCATACCGGGCGCTGGGGCGGTGACGACAAGGTCAACATGCAGAACCTGCCGCGCAAGTCACCACTGAAGAAGGCGATACGCGCTCCAGACGGGTACAGGCTGATCGACTGCGACTCCAGCCAGATCGAAGCGCGGACGCTGGCGTGGCTGGCCGAGCAGGACGACCTTGTGGAGGCGTTCGCCCGTGGTGAGGACGTGTACCGCATCATGGCGTCGGCCATCTATGGTGTACCTACGGAAGAAGTCACAGCCGACCAGCGGTTCGTTGGCAAGACCACCATCCTTGGCTGCGGCTACGGCATGGGGGCGGCGAAGTTCCAAGCCCAGTTGCTGGCCTTCAACGTCAAGATGGAGCTGGATGAGTGCAAGCGCATCATTGATGTGTACCGGTCGACCTACCCGATGATCCCGCGCCTGTGGCGAGAGGCGGCGGACGCGCTGGAGGCCATGGCTAACAACCAGTCGGCACCGCTGGGGCGTGAGGGCGTGTTGGAGGTGGACGGCTTCAACGGCATCATCCTGCCCAACGGCCTGCGCCTTAAGTACCCCGGCCTGCGGTTCTACCGAAACGAGGAGACCGATAAGGTCGAGATGGTCTACGATACCTATCGCGGCAAGACGCTAATCCCTAACCGTATATACGGTGGGAAGTGCATCGAGAACGTGTGCCAAGCCCTCGCCCGTATCGTCATCGGGGAGCAGATGCTGATGGTCGCGCGCCGCCTGCCTGTGGTGATGACCGTCCATGACGCCGTGGGTGCGCTAGCGCCCGCTAGCTCTTGCAACGATGCTGTAGAGTTCGTCGAGCAATGTATGCGTATCCGCCCGAAGTGGGCACAGGGGTTACCCCTCAACTGTGAGAGCAAGATGGGAGAGAGTTATGGCGGATAATTACAAGTTCACCCAAGACTGGTTCCACTGGGCACCGGAGGTGTGGCAGCAGCTTATCCCTATGATGAAAGAGCGAAAGTCGTTCCTTGAGATCGGTTCGTTCGAGGGGCGCAGCGCCGTCTGGATCATCGAACACATGATGGAGGCTGGCGGCAACATCACCTGCATCGACACATGGGAGGGCGGCGAGGAACACGCCAACGGTGAGGCCGATGGCGCTGAAGACCGCTTCGCGCACAACATGGGACTGATCCAGTCGAAGAAGGCCTGCGGGCTGTCCATCCGGAAGGGCAAGTCCGTCGACGAACTGGCCAACTGCATAGCGGCGCAGGAGGAGTACAACTTCATCTACATCGACGGCTCCCACGTCGCCCGTGATGTGCTGACCGATGCCTGCATGGCTTGGCCACTGTTGAAGTCGGGTGGCCTGATGGTGTTCGACGACTATTTGTGGGGCGAGTCGCGGGACATCCTGCACCGGCCCCGGCTGGCCGTGGACGTCTTCGTCAATCTCTTCGCGGAGACGCTTGACATTGTCCACATGGGCTATCAGTTTGTGGTGAGGAAGAAGTGATTTCTCGGCGCGTAGTGCGTCCGTCCAAGAAGCCCGGCTGGTGGACGCCGGAACGACAGAAGGCGGTGTGGGATATGTACGTCGAGGGTGAGAGCTTCGAGGACATAGCCGAGCACTTCGGGGTGACCATCGCTGCCGCCCAGCGGCAGATATATGCGTACAAGAAGGGACAAGCCAAGTGAGCGACGAAATCAAGGTCAAGCCGGTCAAGCCGACCACGGTGATGATCGCCACGCCGATGTACGGTGGCATGTGCACAGGCGCGTATGTGCAGGGGCTGCTGTTCACCATCTCTGCCCTGCGGGAGCGCGGCATCAACGTCTTCTGGTGCCAGATCACCAACGAGAGCCTTATCACCCGCGCCCGTAACGACATGGCCCGCATCTTCATGGAGAGCGGCCACGACTATCTGATGTTCATCGACGCCGACATTGGTTTCGGCCCGGACGCTGTGACGACGCTGCTAGCCGGAGACAAGGACATTGCCTGCGGCATCTACCCCAAGAAGGAAGTGAACTGGGATAGCATCAAGCGCGCTGCCCGCGCTGACAAGATCGACGAACTGGAGGCCCACGCGGGGGCGTTCGTCTTCAACATGGTGGGTGACGGCCACGCCGAGACCGACGAGCAGGGCTTCTTCGAGGTGCGCCACGGTGGCACCGGCTTCATGCTCATCAAGCGCCGCGTGTTCGAGGAGCTGGCTCCCCACGTGCCGACCTATCGGGTGTCGTCCTTCCAAGACCCGGCGACAGGTGAGTACGTCAAGCCGCTCACCCACGAGTACTTCGCTACCAGCATCGACGCCACGGGGGCGCTGCTGTCCGAGGACTACCATTTCTGTGAGCTTTGGCGGAAGCACGGGGGGCAAATCCACGCCCATCCCTTCATCCGTCTCACCCACACCGGCACGTACACCTACGACGGTGACATCATCAAAAGCGGGGGTAACCTGAAGTGACGAAACTCACCGGGGGGAGCAACGACTATTACAAGGTACACGTCGCTAACCCGACGTCCGGTATCCGCCCCTACATGGCTGAGTGCAACGACATCATCGAGGCGCTGGACATGAACTACGCCGAGGGCAATGCCTTCAAGGCGGTTTGGCGGCGCGCTGCGCTGCGTAAGGGTGGCGGTAAGCCCGGCTCGACGCTGCTGTACGAAGCCGAGAAGGTGGAGTTCTTTGGCAAGCGCCTTGTAGAGCAAAGCCGGGGAGCAGGCGAATGAGTGCTTGGTCCTACAGCAGTATCAAGACCTTCGACCAGTGCGCGAAGAAGTATTACCACCTGAAGATCATCAAGGACGTCAAGGACGAGCCGGGCGAGGCCGCAGACTATGGGACCGCTGTACACGAGGCAGCGGAAATGTACATCAAGGCCAACGTCCCTATCCCTGAGAAGTTCGCCTTCATGCGCCCCATCGTGGAGCCACTGGCGAAGAAGCGAGGGGTGAAGTACACCGAGCTGAAGCTGGGAGTGAAAGACCCTATCCTGCTCAGCCCGTGCGACTTCTTCGACAAGGACGTCTGGTACCGAGGCATTGCCGACCTGCTCATCGTCAACGGCAAGAAGGCGTGGCTGATCGACTACAAGACGGGCAAGAGCGCCAGATACGCGGATATGAAGCAGCTGGACCTGCTGGCTGGCGCGGTGTTCATCCACTTCCCCGAGGTCGAGACCATCAAATCGGCTTTGCTGTACGTCGTTAGTCAGGAGATGCCGAACAAGGTCCACCACAGGAGCAACCTGTTCGACTACATGGGCGTGTTCGACGACCAACTGCAACGGCTGGAATCAGCCATGGAGAACGACGTATGGAACCCCAATCCGAGTGGGCTGTGCGGCTGGTGCCCGGTCGAGAGCTGCCCCCACTGGCGACCCAAGAAAAACCGGTGAAGCTGCTGAACCTGAAGCTGCCCCTAGACGGCTACCATCAACGCCGGGCGGAGCGGCACGGGTACATCTACTTCCTCCACCGAGTGATCGGCCCGAGCCAAACGTGGCCAGATGTGGTAGAAGGAAAGTCGCTGGCAACGGGGCGTATCGTTACGCTGCAAGCACCGTACTTCGAGATGAAAGAGGTGGACGATGGCGAGGAATTACCGAGCTGAGTACGACAAGTACCAAGGTACTCCGGAGCAGAAGAAGAACCGCGCAGCGCGCAACGCCGCCCGTGCCAAGATGATGAAGGCCGGCAAGGTCAAGAAGGGTGATGGCAAGGACGTCGCCCACATGAAGGCCTTCGACAAGGGTGGCAGTAACGCCGACGGAGTTCGGGTGGAGAGCAAGGCGACCAACCGGTCGTTCAAGCGGGACACCAAGGGCAATCTGGTATCTGAGACAAGCGCGCGGGAGCGCAAGCGGAAGCGTTGACTGGGGAGTTTCCAGTGCAGGTTATCGAAGATCAGGCGCTGCTGGTCAGCGCACGCGACCCGTCTGTCATTACGGATGTAATCGCACGGAGCGTGGCCACGGAGTTCGGCGTGCTGGTCAAGTGGGGCCAGAAGGAGGTCGAGACCCTCACCGCGCTGGGCTTCCATGACGCGCCGTCACCCATACTCAAGAAGTACAAGTGGCCGGGCAAGTATCAGCCGTTTGAACACCAGAAGGACACGTCGTCCTTCCTCACCGCGCATCGGCGCGCGTTCTGCTTCAACGAGCAAGGTACGGGTAAGACCGGTAGCGTCATCTGGGCTGCCGACTACCTGATGAAGCGCAAGAAAGTGCGGCGGGTGTTGGTGCTCTGCCCGCTGTCCATCATGAAGGCGTCGTGGCAGCAGGACATCTTCAAGTTCGCCATGCACCGGTCGTGTGGCATCGCCCACGGCACCGCCAGCCAGCGCGCCAAGGTCATCGCATCGGGCGCGGAGTTCGTCATCATCAACTTCGACGGGGTGGCCACGGTCAAGGACGAGATTATTGCTGGTGGCTTCGACCTGATCGTGGTGGACGAGGCCAACGCCTACAAGAACGCCCAGACCAACCGCTGGAAAATCCTCAACGAGGTCATCAAGAAGACCGACCCGCGCCTGTGGATGATGACGGGTACGCCCGCAGCGCAGTCGCCACTGGACGCCTATGGCCTAGCCAAACTGATGGGTGCCAAGCAGTGCCCCCGCTTCTTCGGCCAGTATCGTGACGCGGTCATGATGAACGTCAGCAAGTTCAAGTGGGTACCCAAGCCAGAGGCACAGACGCTTGTCCATACGCTGCTACAGCCGGCCATCCGGTTCGAGAAGAAGGACTGCCTTGACCTGCCACCGGTCACGCACACGCAGCGCGAGGTGCCGCTAACACCGCAGCAGAAGAAATATTACGCGCAGCTCAAGAACCAGATGCTCATCGAGGCGGCTGGGGAGCAAGTCAGCGCGGTCAACGCCGCATCCCGCATCAACAAGCTGCTCCAGATCAGCGGAGGCGCGGTCTACACGGACGATGGGCAGGTGCTGGAGTTCGACGTGTCGAACCGCATCAACGAGGTCGTCGAGGTCATCGAGGAGACGAGCAACAAGGTGCTGGTCTTCATCCCCTTCACCCATACCATCGAGCTGCTTCGCGCCAAGCTGGAGAAGGAAGGCATCGCGTGCGAGGTCATCAACGGCAGTGTGCCGGTCAACCGGCGCAGTGACATCGTGCAGCGGTTCCAGACCAACCCGGACCCCAAGGTGCTGCTTATCCAGCCACAGGCCGCCAGCCACGGGCTTACCCTTACGGCAGCAGACACAATCATCTGGTACGCGCCCGTAACGTCAGTGGAGACCTACCTACAGGCCAACGCCCGCATCGACCGCCCCGGCCAGAAGAACAACATGACCATCGTCCACATTGCGGGCAGCGAGGTGGAGCACCGGCTGTACGGGATGCTCCAGAACAACATCACCAACCATCAAAAATTGGTCGAGCTGTACAGAGAAGAGCTTGACATTGTAGCGTAAGCACTTACAGAGAGGTGTCGGGGTCAACCCGACGGAGGAGCAACCACCATGGAAGAGAAAGTCCCCATCGACAATCTCGTGCGCGCCTATCGCAAGATACGCGACACCATCGAGGCCAAGACGCGTGTGTTCGAGGCCGAGATTGCCGAGTTGAAGGAGCAGCAGGAGGTCGTCACCTCCGAGCTGCTGGCGTTCTGCAATGACCAGAATCTTGATAGCGTGCGGACGAAGTATGGCACGGTGAGCCGTCGCCTACAGACCCGCTACTGGACAAGTGACTGGGACAGCATGTTCAATTTCGTCAAAGAACACGATGCCTTCTCCCTGTTGGAGCGGCGGCTTCATAATGCCAATATGAAGCAGTTCCTTGAAGAAAACCCGGACATGCTCCCGATGGGATTGCAGACCGACAACAAGTACGTCGTGCAAGTGCGTAAACCTACTGTGAAAGGCAAGTAAGATGAGCAACCTGACTATTTTCCAAGACCCGTCATCTGTGCCCACCGTGCGCCGGCAGTCGAAGCTGCTGGACAAGATGGGCGGCTCTGGCGGCAGCCTGCGCCGTATCGGCCTGAACACCAACGGCACCTTCAAGCGCATCGTCGGCGGTGAGCAGATCGGCAAGGCAGTCCCGCATCAGCTGGACGTCATCATCGTTGACCTGCTGGCTGAGCCGTCGCGTCAGTTCTATGCCGCCAAGTATGACCCCAACGCGCAGGCTACGCTGCCTGACTGCTGGTCGAACGACGGCAAGACCCCGGATGCCAAGGCCACCGGCAAGCCTGCTTCCAACTGCGCTGCTTGCCCCAAGAACGTCGAAGGCTCGGGCGAGAACGGCAAGGGCCGCGCCTGCCGCTACCTGCGCCGCATCGCTGTGCTGGTGGCTGGTGACCCGTCGGGTGAAGTCTACCAGATGCAAATCCCGGCTGGTTCGCTGTTCGGCAAGGGCGTCGATAACGTCCACCCGTTCGAGAGCTACAAGAAGTTCCTTCTGGCTAACGGCGAAGCCGTCGATACCGTCGTCACCCGCGTGATGTACGACCTCGACGCTGACACCATGAAGCTGAAGTTCACCCCGTTCCGCCACCTGACGGACGTGGAGGCTGGGTTCGTGGACGCCGCTCAGGAAGACCCGGAGACCAAGCGTTACGTCGGTCTGACCGTGGCTGAGGTGGACGGTGCGAAGGCTCCTGCCACGCGGCCCGAGCCGAAGATGATCGAAGCCAAGGCAGCCAAGGCACCGCCAGCCGGCAACCCGTTCGGCGACGACGATGAGGACGAGGAAATCGTCCCGGCTGAAGAAGCTCCGGTCAAGCGCAAGGCGAAGGCGGCTCCGGCTGCGGTCGCACCGGAAACCAAGAGCAAGCTGGCTGGTGTTCTGTCGGCTTGGGCTGACGACGAAGACGAAGACGAGGAGTAAGACTGATGCGAGGTTACTCACTCCATGTCGCCGACGCGCTGCGTAGCGCCGACAGTGAGCTGCCTTGGGTCAAGTTGGGTCTGATTTGTGTCGACCGGGGTATCCCGGTCGACACGGTCGCCAAGGCTCTTGGCGTTAGCCGCCAGACGGTGTATTCTTGGTTCTTGGGTCGCTACACGCCAAACCCGAAGACCGTCGAGAGCATCACTGTCTACGTCGACGGCCTGAAATAGCCGGATAACCCAAGCAAACCGGCAGGCTAGTTCCTGCAACGGTGAGTCATGCCCATGCAGTTTGACCTACTGGATTATGTACAGCCCGTAGATGGCTGGTACGCCATCGCGGGAGTGAGGGGGAAGGATGATGTCCGGCAGGTTCTGGTAGAGACGCGGGAAGAGGTAGAGGGCATTGTCGCCCGCTTCGTAGGGCAACGCCGCAACGTGTTCTTCGGCCTAGCCAAGTACCGCAGTGGCTCCAACCGGAAGAAGGAAAACGTCCTCGCGCTGAGGGCCTTCTGGTTGGATATGGATTGTGGGGAGGGCAAGGATTACGTCGACCAACCCGCCGCGCTGGCGGCGCTTCGCAAGTTCTGCAAGGCCACCGGGCTGCCCAAGCCGACGCTGGTCGACTCGGGGCGCGGGCTACACGTATACTGGGCGCTGACGGAAGATGTCACACGTGAGCAGTGGGAACCCGTAGCGGAGCGGCTGAAGTCGGTCTGCCGCACTCAGGGTATGCGCGTAGACGATAGCGTTTTTGAGGTCGCTCGTGTCCTGCGTATCCCCGGCACCTTCAACTTCAAGGGCGAGGAGCCTGTCGAGGTGCAGCTGCTGCACCTCGGGGACAAGCTGAGCTTCGGCGAGTTCTGCTCGGCGCTGGGGACCGCGCCACCGGCAGCGCAACGGTCTATCTTTGACCCCAACTACCGGGCCACCAAGGATGAGACGCGGGCGCTTGGCGGGATCGGCTACAGCTTCCGTCGTATCATGAAGCGCACCCTGAAGGGTGACGGCTGCAACCAGCTGGCTTGGGCGGTCGAGAACCGGGAGAGCCTCAACTACTACGACTGGTTCTACGCCCTCTCGGTGGCAGCCATGTGCGAAGACGGCGACGAAGGGGTGAAGCTGCTGTCGGAAGGCCATCCGGGCTACGACCCGGACGAGGTGGCGAGAAAGGTAGCCACCATCCAGAAGGCAACTAGCTGCGCCAAGTTCAAGAGTGTGAACCCGGAGCGGTGCGAAGGGTGCCCGCACTTCGGGAAAATCTTCGGACCCAAGGACCTCGGGAAGATAGCGAAGAAGGCCAAGCAGAGCCAGATAACGGTGGAAGTGACACCGGACGAGGTTCAGGTCTTCGACGTGCCGCCGTACCCGAAACCCTTTTACCGGGGTGAAGGCGGGGGCGTCTGGTACCTGCCGCCAAAGAACCCCTTGGTAGAGCAGGAACCCGAACCCATCGAGGTATACAAGGACGACCTTTACGTGGTGAAGCGCCTGTTCGATGCGGGCGAGGGCGACCATGTGGTCTTCCGGTTGCACCTCAAGAAGGACGGCATCCGTGAGTTTACGGTGCCGATGGATAAGGTCACCCACAAGGATGATCTGCGGAAGGCACTCTCTCGGTGGGGTGTGGCCGCTTACGGCAAGAAGTTCGACCTCTTGATGGAGTACGTAGTCAGGTCGGTCGACATTTTTCAGGATGTACGAAAGGCAGAGACCATGAGACAGCAGTTTGGCTGGGTCGATAACGACGGCAAGTTTGTCCTCGGCGACCAAGAAATCACGGTGGATGGTAACGTCTACTCACCTCCCTCCAAGGTGACGAGCAAGCTGGCCAAGCATATCGGGCCGGTCGGGTCGCTGGAGGAGTGGAAGAAAGTCTGGGCACTCTACGGCTTGCCGGGGATGGAGCCACACGCGTTCGCTGCGCTGAGTGCCTTCGGCGCTCCGCTGCTCAAGTTCTTCAACCAGACGGGCGCGGTCATCAACCTCTACAACTCGCGCTCGGGTACCGGGAAGACCACGGTGCTCAACATGGTGAACAGCGTCTACGGCCATCCCAAAGAGCTGCGGCTGAAGCTGGACGACACTATGAACGGGCGTCTGCTCTGGGTGGGTATCCTGAACCATCTACCCGCAACCATGGACGAGCTGACCAACGCCACGCCCAAGGAGTACTCCGACTTCCTCTACGCGCTGTCCAACGGCAAGGGCAAAGAGCGCATGATGGCGGGCAGCAACGAGCTGCGCGAGAACAACACCACATGGCAGACCATCACCGTGTCGACGTCCAACGCGTCGTTTGCGGAGAAGCTGTCGGTGATAAAAAACAACCCCGAAGGGGAGTTGATGCGCCTGTTCGAGTATCCTGTCGGCCTCGTGGAGATGGCGGACAACGTCGACACCAAGCGCCTGTTTGACATGGTGCTGTTCCAGAACTACGGCCACGCCGGTCCTATCTACCTGCGCTACGTGCTGAACAACCTTGAGCGCGTGAAGCTGATGTGTACGCAGGTGCAGACCAAGATCGACCGTGAGCTGGGGCTGCTGCCCAAAGAGCGTTTCTGGTCGGCGACCATCGCAGCCAACGTCGTCGGCGCTGTGCTGGCCAAGCGGTGCAAGCTGATCGACTGGGACCTCGACCGGGTCTACGAGTGGGCCTGCCGGCAGGTGGAGAAGCTGCGTAGCGAGACCACGCCGCCACTGCTGGATGTGCAGCAGGTGATCGCGGACTACATGTACCGCAATATGCAGAGCATCCTCGTCGTGGATGACATGGTTGATCGGCGGGCCAAGGCGGCTAACATCCCGAAGCGGGAGCCGAAGGGTGAGCTGCGTATCCGCATCGAGCCAGACACCAAGATGATGTACTTCATCTCGAAGCCCTTCAAAGACTACTGCGTCCAGTTCCAGATCAACTACACCGAGACGTTGAACAAGCTGGAAGCAGAGGGGAAGCTGGTTAACAAGAAAGCCAAGCGGGTGGCCAAGGGGCTTAACGGTATCACTGGCACCCCCATCCACTGTCTGTGGTTCAAGATCGACGATGACTTCGTGAACGTCGAAGATTACGCTGAAGATCGGAGTAATGATACTTGAGGGCGTCCACTACGAAGTCGACTGGCGCGACTTCAAGAAGGGCAGGTCGCTGTTCTTCCCATGCCTAGACCCGGAGCGCGCGAGGCAGACGCTGTATGCGACTACGGACCGCCTCGGTATGCGTATCCTCACCAAAGTGACCATTGAGGACAAGATAATGGGTTTACGCGTGTGGCGGATGTGATATAGGCCGGTTCAGGAAGAGTTGCTCCTTCCGGTTGTGGTTACTCCACCTAGCCCCCGACGTCCCTCCACGTCGGGGGCTTTTTCATTCCTGAAGCCGCTGCCGGACGATGGACTCACCCACCGGGGCCTTCGGGTTATACGTAAACCCTTCAGCCGACATCAGGCGCTCTTCGGCGAGGTTGCCCTGCGACTCAATGACGGAGTCCTCAAGGATGAGGTCAGCCGGGTTGCGCTTGTTGTAGGACTCACGCTGCTCTTCCAGCAGGAGCATCCGCTGCGCGTTGTCCTCGGTCGGGAAGAGGGAAAACTTGTCCCGCGCACGGGCCAGCTGGGTGACGATGTTCTGCCGCTCGTCCTTGATGCCCATCTGTGCGCTCTGCGCCTTGATGTTCTGCATCTGGGCTTGGAACGCCTCTGTGCTGCCAAAGCCAAGCACCTGCGCCGCCAGCCGGTACGGGTTGTAGAACTCCGACTCACGGATGAACTTGTTGTCCATGGTCATCAGGCCTTCTTCGCTCAGGCGGTCAGCCTTGGCCGCGCCACGGAAGAACGCAGGCAGAGCCATCTCCAGCGCCCGCTGGCCATCACCGTTTTGCATAGCCTCAGCCGACTTGCTGAAGTTGGACAGCAGCGCGCCAGCCGGACCCAGTAGGCCGTTATACACAAGCTCCTTGAACTGGCCCTCCATCGTGCGCGACTGAAGGTCATCCGAGAAGAACAGGTTGGCGAGACCGGTCGACGACGCAATGTTGAGGTCGGTGAGGCCCGAGATGGGGCCAAGCTCCGCCATCCGTGCCAGCATCTCAGCCGTTTCCTTGCTCAGGCCAAGAGTATCAGCGACGGTGCCACCGGGGCCGAACACGCTGGGTATCCACTGGGTGCGGAACCACAGGTCGAGGTTGATCTTGCCCAGCGGGTTGCCTTCGTCGTCAGTGTACTTGTCTTCGTCGTCGGCGAACATGTCGCGCGCACCCTGCGCGGCAGCCATGATGACGGCATACAGCGGCAAGCCAGTCAGACCGGCATAGAGCGCAGTCATGCCGACCGTTCCGAAGAAGTGCGTAGCTGCAACCTTCCGGGCTTCGGGGTCTAGGTCGCTGCTCTTCAGCATGTTGACGAAGTTGCGACCCAGATAGGACCACATCTGCGCCGAGTAGAACTGGAACTGGAAGGCCACGCGCCCGACCGGCGTCTTGAACAGCCGAGGCTTGTTGAAGTTCGAGTAGTCGAACATCGTGTCCTTGGTCAGCTGGATGGCCATCTCCCGCGCCTTGGCTGCGGCCAAGGCGGGGTTCTTCTTGAGCTGCTGGTCGTACGCCAGCTCAAACGCCGACATGAACATGATCTGGCGGTTGAGGGTTTCCATGTTGTGGAAGGCGGAACCCATGAAGTTGAAGGCAGCCTCGCCGCCCTGCGCCACAGCAGATGCGACGTTACCCTGAAGCAACGCTGCGCGAGCACCGGCTTGAGTACTGGGTACCGACGAGAACGCGTTGAGGTCGGCGGACATGGTGGTGTCGAACATGCCCATCTCGGTGGCGCGGGTGAGCGCAGCCACCATGGCCTTGTAACGGTCGGGGTCGGACTTCTCCATTCCCTTCATGAACGGCGTGTCGAGCACGGAGATGGTGCCGTACTTCTCGATGGTCTCCGCATCCTCGTCCGAGGTCGTCGCCATCGTGGTCTTGTGCTTGAACGTCGCCCCACGCCCCAGCAGCAGGTTGCTGGTGTACTTGGTCGCCATGGCGAAGGTCTTGGTGGTACCGAACCGCGCTGACAGGATCGGCAGGCCCAGCACATGCAGCTGCGTCGTCTGGATGAGGGCCGACTTGGGAGCCGTGAGCATCCAGAAGAAGACGAACTTGTTGGCCATGGCCGCTACGCGGTCCCACGAGAACAGCCCTTGGGCATACGGCGGCGGGTTCAGCTCGGTCTCCGCACGCACCTTCATCTCGTCGATGAACGGCTTCAGCTCCGAAGCATCCTCACGCTGGGTCTTGGGCGCACCCTCTTCTTCGGTGTCGCCGTACAACTCGCCATAGGCCGAACGGATGGCATTGCTGAGCTTGTACCCATGCGCCAGACGCGCCAGCTGGTTCGCGCTGTTGTGACGAAGGTAGACGTAGCTACGCAGGGCGTCGGTGTTGAAGCCAGTCACAAACTTGCGGTGGACGAACCGCTTGCGGATGTCCGCTTCGGGCAGCGCCATCAGGTACATCTGGAAGATGCTGTCCTTGATGGCATCGCTGTCCTGCGCCGCACCGCTGTCGAGCATCTCGAAGATGTCCTTCAGCATACCAGTGGCGCGGTTGCGGTCGGTGAGGTTTTCGCGGATTTCCTTCAGGCTGTTGCCTTTGTTGACCGCACGGGTGTCGCCGCGCTTGGCCATGTCAGCCTTCAGGCGCTGCAGGTCGAACTCCCGCTCCAGCGCGGTCTCGTAGGTGTAGAACTCCTCGCCGTTACCCACGCTGATCCAGTGGTTACCGAAGCGCGTCAGGCCGAAGTAAACCGGGTTCTTGAACGCATCCTCGAACATCTTGTCGATGAAGCTGACGGCCCGACCGGTCGCCTCGTCATCCATGCGGGCGTCTTTGACGCGCTGGATGAGCAGGTTGTAATGCTCCAAGAAGTCGCGGTACATGCCCTCCTTGGCCATCTTGTAGATGCTGCGGGCGCGACCACCGCCAAACTCCGGCTTGGCAAGGTCGACCCAGCCGTAGAGCACGTCACCAGTCGTGGGGTCGACGTCACCGTTATAGACGGAGCGAATCTCCTTCATGCGGTCGGCGATTTTCTGCTTCGACGCCTTGTTCTTGACCAGCTCCTTCATATCCGGGTCGATCTTGGCGTAGGCGTCAGCGTTCGGTGCCTTGGTCGGGTCGACGCCGTACATTTCCGACGAGCGGATGACGTGGTTCAGCGGCTGCACAGCCTTTGGGTTTTCGCGGATGAACTGCAGCCAGCGGTCACGATGGAACTGCAGCTCCTGCAGCTTCTTCGTTCGGTATATCGCCGTATCACGAATGACGTCAGCGATTCGGCTAAGGTTCTTGATCCGCCCACCAGCCCAGCGCAGGATATCGTCGGTGGAGAGGCTGAACAGCAGCGCCTTTTTGACCGGCTCACTGAGGCTGTTCCGCAGCGCCCGCAGCACGTTGATCTGGGGAGCGCCCTTGCGGTTGAGCTTGAACAGCGACCCCATACCCTTGGCCGCTTCCGTAGCCGTCTCGCTACGGATGATCTTGGTCAGGGCTTCCTTGTTCTTACCACGCAGGAGGCCAGCCGCACGGCGCGCGGTGTCGATCTGCTTCTTGGTCAGCTTGAGGGGTTTCGGCTGCTTGGGCTGCTTCGGCGGCTGAGGCGTAGCACTGGGACCGCCACCGGTGGGAGGCGGCGGAGGTGTCGTCGGCGGTGCTGCGGGTGGAGCAGCAGCGGGTGCAGCCTCCTCAGGAGCCGCAGTAACTTCCGAAGCGGGGGCCGCGACAGGCTTAGTCTTGGCCTTCGCTGCCTTGGGTTTCTTCTTGACGCCCTTCTCGGCCATGACCTTGTCGATGACCTTGCCGACGTTGATCTTGGTCGTCTTCTTGGCGGTGAAGTCCTGACCCAGCGTCTGAGCAATCTGCCTAGCCGCCGTCTGAATGACGTCGTTCCGGACCTGTTCGCCAGCAGGGCCAGCCGGCAGCTCGTAGGTATCCGCTGCGGCGGTAGCGGCATTGTTGATGATCGGCACCAGCTGAGCAAGGCGCTCGGCCATCCGCATCTTGCCACGCGCAGGCGCAACGGCATCTTCCTGCACTTGCTCGGCGACCGGAGGCGCAACTGGTGCGGCCTTACCGGTAATCTCACCGGAGCCTATGCGTTTTTCGAGCTGGGCCGTGACGTAGTCGTCAACGTAACTGTTGACCTCATCCAACGTCATATCGCCGGTCTGCAGCCTGTTCCGTGCGGCGTTGGCAAGGCCAGCCGTCATCAGCCCATCGGCTTCGGCGGTGTCGATCTTGGCCGCGACTGCCTCAAGGGTCAGCTCTTCTTC
>JACCDW011725251.1_pt1 | contig 20624 bp, 15 predicted proteins | sample 7449781 | NCBI WGS metagenome assembly JACCDW01 (sample SAMN15323449, study PRJNA562643) | freshwater metagenome | isolation source: river surface water | place: USA:Blue River Watershed | collected 2017-08-18
CCATTGTCCGAGCGAAGCAGGAACGGTTTGCTCACCCGGCCCAAGCACCCGTAGCGGGTGATCAAAGCCTGCTCCAGTGCGGCTTCGGCCGTTTTGGAGCGGCCACTGCGGCTCAGGTGCCAGCCCAGCAGTTCACGCGTGTGGCAGTCGATTACGAGTGCCAGATGCGACCAACCATCCTTGCCAGCCCAAACTCTGCACAGGTCCGTTGCCCAGCGCTCGTCCGGGGCCTTGGCTACAGACGGCAGCGCCTGGATGCGTGGCCTGAAGCCCACCGGTCGCTTGCGCACCTGCCAGCCCATGAGCTGGAAGACCCGCTGCACCGTGTTCTTGTTGAAGTCCAACAGATGTGCCACTGTGCGGTAACCAAATGATGGGTTTTCTTCAATCATGGCCTTGATGGGCTTGACAAACTGCTCCTGCAGTTTGGGCTGCCTTTTGGTCTCGCGGTAGTACACGGTGCGCCGCGCAACCCCAAACCACTGGCACAGCTTGACCAGGCTGATCTCGATCCCGTCCGCTTTCAATCCCTGCTGAAGGCTCAAGATCATTTCTCGTCCTCGTTGCCCAGCAGGGAGGCCAGCTTTTTTCTGGCGCGTAACTCCAACATGGCTTCGCCGTACGCCGACTGCAAATCGGCCAGCTGGCGTTCGTACTGTTCCTTGATGTCCAGAGGCTTGGCCCGCAGGGCGTTCTCCATGCCCTTCTTGGCATCGTCCACCCATTCCTCGATCTCCGAGGGCGGCAGATCAAACGATCGGCTGGCTTCTGCCACCGTCGTTTTGCCTTGGATGATTTCCATGACCAAGGCTGCTTTGCGCTTGGCTGTCCAGCGTTTGATGTCGTCTTCCATCAGTGTGCTCATCTGTGTTTCCTTCAAAGATAACACCTGAGCAGCTTTTCACTGGGCCAATACAAGAAGCGGCTCTCTTAAACGGCCACGTTGCCTATGCAGCCTGGTTTTATCATATTGGCCCGATTGCTGTGAACGTAATTTATTCTCTGCCAGGAGAGCACCGAGTTGGTCTTGCCATAAGCTGGCATCCGTCATCCAGCGAGAAGCGAATAGTCATTTCAGAATACTGAAGCGCAGCTTGTCTGAGCGCGCCACGCCTGGACATATCAGTCTTGGCTATTGCCCGGTGATCGCTACGGATTCGATTCTTTGCGTTAGAAATTAACTAGTCGAGAACGAATTTGAACTTCTAACTGAAGTTGCATTTTCTCAAGAACCAACGTTAAGAGCGAGCACTGAGTGACTTAACTTGCAACGTTTACGTCGACTGATGAAATGACATCTGTCAGTGCTATTATTTCTTTCATTCTTGTGAAAATAAGCTGAAAGCTAGAGAAGTCAAAGTCTTTGGCGAAATCTGAGTCATTCTCAATCAAGTCTGAGAATACGGATTTAGAGTGAATCCAATCTAATGAACCAACATTTTCGTCGAATATTTTTTTTGAACTTTCATCATGTGACTTAGCTTTGTCTAGACGAAGGAGCTGTCTCTCATTTTTTTTTGCTGCAGACTGTCTAAATTCTACCTCATTATCGAAATACAATCGCCGTCCGTTTTTCCCCTTTTTAATGTCGCTGTCTTTGTAATAGAATTCAATAGAAATATTTGTGTAGTTTTCACGACCCGCAGGAATGGGTAAACAAAATGCGAACACATTGTTCCCATAATTTTTGTATGAATTCCCCGGTTGCTCGATTTCGTAAACAATCTTTGCCACGTCTCGATCAAATATGCCGATTATTTTTCTGGTCTGATTTACTTTGGATAGCTGTACTAAAAGTGATTCTAGCTTTGAATCACCCCAATCTTCAGTAATGTCAAAGAACTCAACATCACAGTCTTGAATGTTCAGTCGTGACTTTGCATGCCTCAGGTGTTGTACGTCTGTCTTTCCTTCAGTAATTACAAGGGGCAAACCATTACTTTTAATTTTCCCCTCTAGAGTGCGATATAGCTCCTTAAATCTATCATTCTCCCCAATCATCATTCGATAGACTTCTGCGTAGAGTTCGTTTGTGGTCGGATCTTTGGATATTCCAAAAGTCTCTAAATCGATGACTTTTGCACGATCTGACGTGGTTTCTGCCAATCCCATACTTAAAAATGGTGAATGGGAACTTACGATAAACTGTACGTTTGGGAATAGTTTTAATAGTACAGGTAGGACCTCCTTTTGAAGCTTGATATGCAAATGCTTATCGATCTCGTCGACAAGCACAATGCCGGAAATCTCGTTGAGTTGAATGTTGTTGATATTATTGTCGGCCTGCCTAATTAACTCACCAAACATGCATAGCATGGAAGATTCACCGGACGAAATATTGAAGATCGATGGGTAAACGCTTTCGGAGGGCTCTTGGTTCTTCATAATTTGTATTCGAGCACCACCCAACCCACGGGGGCCAATGCCGAATCTCAATGGACCTAAACCTTTAGAAATAACCGTATCCGAAAGTACTTTGTTTATGTTATGAAATAGTATCTGGCTGAGGGCGTCATTATTAATCCTTATATCAAGCACTACATCCATTATCCAGTTTGCAAGTTGCGGCAATCCGGAAATAACCTCAATCGGATTTCTTAGTTGCCCAGTAAATCCGCTTGTTTTTGCGAAATCTAGCTCTATTTTATAAGGATCGTTTAGATAACCCGGAGCCTCATATCGGTACGAAGGAAAATAGGTAAGAAGGTTAGATGCGAAAATTGTTTCGGCTTTTTTCTGATCAAAATTTGAAGAGATCTTTTTTACAAATTTCAAATTATCTAAAGATTCCTTTAGTTCGTGGAATTTAATTTTTTCGGCTGGAAGATCAAAAGCGTTGTACTCAGTCTCAGTTAAAGCACCTCTTGCGTTAACATAGTCTATGTGATCTCCGTACGATGTTTTAAATCTTATGTAGGTAAGTGACGGCTTGGTGCTGTCAAGATTTTCAATTTGAGACGAGATACGATAAAATTTATTCTCTTTTCCTTCGTATCCACCTTGAAAGAAAGGCCTTGCCATCTCGTGAAAGGCATCTACGATGTGTGATAGAACAGTGGTCTTTCCCCGGCCATTTACTGCGGTCAAGACAGCAATTTCGTTTTCTTCAAAATACAATTCGAGCTTTTCAAAGGGCGCTCGGTTATAGAATGCAGCGCTGCTCAAGTAGATTTTCATAGTTCGCTAGATAGTGGGGTTTGTGATTATCTGACTACAACGTTTCAAGCATACATCGTTTGCCGTCAGCATTGGAAAGATGTCTCCATCGGTGGTTCTTGGACGATAGCTGTTTTGTTTGGCTGTTGACTGACTTGGAATTGTGTGCTTCGAATGCAATGTTCTTTAGTTGTGGATAAACGCCATGGTTGGGCCGCAGTCTAGAGGTGTGAGGGCGTTGCAGCGCTGTAGTACGTAGGCGAGCAGCGGTCTAAAGTTGTGTGCATGGGAGATCCACGATCCCTCTCAATTCGGCTCGCTGAACGCACTTGCTGCCTCATGCATTGCTACAATTGAGATTCGCGCCACAAAAATAGTAACTAAGTATTATAGTACTATACTACTTCTATACTATTTGCAGGGGTCGGCTTTCTGGTAAGTTGTTGAATTTGCTGGGGAAAAGTGCAAAAGTCCGGCGTATTCACACGGCGGGGGTCGGGGGTTCGAAACCCTCACCACCCACCACTTCCGAAAATCAAATTGAATCAAGCACTTGGACGTTGGTCGCAAGTGCTCTTTTACGTCCGACGTCCCCTCGTTTTCAGTAGATCCGGGTTTGGGACTGTTGCCAGTGCTTTCGGCACAGCCGTTCCACAATACCCAGCCGATGGAGCGGGGCAGAACACTCACACCCGCCAGTTTTGCGGATTGAGCAGTTCACTGACCAGCAACAAGATTCGGGGTTCCACCACATCGAAACGCAAGCCATGGTGGTAGCCCTTGACTTGGCCTGATTCATTGCGCAGGGCTTGCACTGTCTGGATGATGGCGTCGAGCATGACCTGTTCCTGGGTGTCAGTCGCCGCCAGATGAAAGTCCAGTTGCAGCCGCAATTTTTGCCCTGCGTCGCCCAGCGCCTGGGGCCCCACCAGGGCCGCTCCGCTGCCACTCAGATCCTGAAACTGGTAGCCCTGTGCCGACTGCTCTGACGACGCTTGTGCAATGTGCACGGGCAGGGCGCATTGCACTCGCTCGTGTGAGCGAAAACGAACCTGCCGTATGTGCTCAGGAAACCCCAGCAGCATGTAATTGCGCGGGTTGAGCATCAGGGTTTGCAGGCGGCATTGAAATTCATACAGCGCCACACCGCAAAACACACGAACCTCCAGCAACTGGCCTTCGTCCAGCACCACCGTCCAGCCGTTTTCAACAGGGACGCGCAGCATGACGAATTCCTGGTCCGCATAGCCAATCAGGCGCGTGTAGTACTTTCGAGGCTGTGGCCCTTGGGTAATCACCTGCACGGTCTGCCCGACGCGCAAATTCAATTCGGACAGTTTTGGACCTTGTTTATGGGGTTTGTGTTTTTCCATAGAAATTTGATTATTTTCTAAATATGATAATACCCAGTTTCATCTCCTCAACTGACAAAGGAGTTCATGTGCCCACCTCGCCCTTCCTGTCGTGGCGACTGCTCTACAAAAGATTCATGTGGCTGCTTTTTGGCAAAGTCATATTCGCAGAACGAGAGGAGTACCAGGAGTTCCGCTACAAGCTGCTGATCGTGCTGTTAGCGTCTGGCGCGTTTGTCACCGGCGTGTTTGTGCTGGGCACACTCAGTGCGGTCAACCCGATCGACAGCACGCACCAGAATTCCATGGTCTTCTTCACCGCAGCATCCACCTTGTTGTGGCTCTGGTTGCGGGGAGCACCCGTGCGCTTCATGCCAGCGGCCTGGATGTACGAAGTGCTGTCCCTGTGGGAGGCCATTTCGTCATTGCTGTATGTGTCAGAAGATGAATTGCGGCTGCTGTGGTTTTTTACCAATGTGCCGGGGGTGTTCATTCTGCTGGGCAGGCGTGCCGGTTGGGCGATCACGCTGACCACTATGGTTGGGCTGGCTTGGGGCAATGCCCACCTGGCGCGGCAGTATTCGCCCAATGCCATGGCTACGGCTTTGCTGTGCCTGCTGTATCTGGGTATTTTTTTCCACACGTATGTGGGGCGAACTTTTTCCTATTTCAACCGCATGCGGGACTACAACGCACGCCTGCAAGAGCTGGCCAGTCATGACCCGCTCACACAAATTTTCAATGCTCGCGCCTACTACGCGGCCTGCGAACAACACATCACCCACAGCCAGCGCAGCGGTCAGCCGTATTCGGTTCTCTTTATCGATCTGGATCACTTCAAGCGCATCAATGACGCGCAAGGCCATGCCGCGGGTGACGAGGTGCTGCGTGTGGTGGCCAAAACACTGGGTGAACGTTTGCGTGGCTCTGACGTGCTGGGGCGCATCGGGGGAGAGGAATTCTCGATCTTCTTGCCTGACACACCACTGCAAGGCGCCCTGCAGTTGGCTGAAAATCTGCGCCTGGCCGTTGAGCAATGCCAGCCCTACATCGGCAGCACCAGGCTGACCATCACCGCCAGTATTGGTGTGGCGACTCGCAGTCTGGACGCGCAGAACATGGAGGTCATTCAACAACACGCAGACCAGGCCATGTACCAAGCCAAAAAGGCAGGACGCAATCGGGTGTCGACTTTGCAGGCAGGAAGTGCCTTGGGCGCCGGACCTTTTCCTGAACCTGTAGATGCGGCTAGATGAAGTGCGGACGCCGGTCAGTGTTTTGATAAATTTCTAAGCAGCATCCACTTTCTTTCGCTGTTCACATTCAAAGGTTTTCATGTTCGATTTACGCTATCTCATCGCTTTAGGCGTTTCTCTTCTCGGCACCTGGGCCCAGGCACAGACTAGCGAGCAGGGCCAAACACAGCCAGCCCAAGCGGACGCAGCTCGCTGGTCACTGTCAGCCGGTACGGCACATGCCAGCAGTGCCTCTGGTGATGCGCGTGAGCAATCGGTCTCGTTGCGTCGTTACACCGAACTGGGTTCGGTTGCGTTCGAGAGGCTTCAACTCCAGCGCTTTGGCTTGCAGGACGTGGCTTATGCCATTGATGCCTATCCACGTCTTTGGAATGGTGCCTACGCCAATGTGCGCGTCCAGCACGCGCCTTCGCAACAGCTGTACCCACGCAGCGCCTGGCGTGCCGAGCTCTACCAGAATGTGGGCGGGGGATGGGAATTGGCCGCCAGTCACGACGAGCTGGGCTTCGATTCGCATGTGCGCATCGAGGGTGTTTCGGTAGGCAAGTACTGGGGCAACTTCTTTGCGCGCTGGCGCCACCAGAGCGTGCGCACCGATGTGTCCTCGGGTAACGGTGATCGCCTGTTCGTGCGCTACTACTACGAGGGCGATGCCGACCATTACGTCGAAGCCAATGCCTCCCGTGGCCGCAGTGCCGACTTCAGCACCGCTGTTCTTGAACCCTCGCGCTCGGACAGCCGTGGCCTGGCGCTCTACCACTTTGTCACCCGTGATTGGGGCATGAAACTGTCGTGGAGCAGATCCAAAGACAGCAGCATTGCAGGCACCACCGAACGCAATGCCAGCCTGAGCATGATGTACCGCTGGTAAAGCTGGTGCGCGCACTGTTGAACAACCTGCCAGACAGGCTGAGCCTGCTGCTGGCCCCCTGGCCAGGCCTGTTGCTGGGCCTGCTGGTGCTGCACGCTCCCGAATGGACACAAGCCATGACCATAGGCGTCGGTACGGCTGTGCTGCAAACGCTGGTCAACGACGGGTTGATGTTGCTGCGCGCCTGGCCACTGTGGTGTTTGCTGTGCCTGCCGTTGACCGGTCTGAGCGCCTGGTCGCGCACATGGGCGCTGGGACTGCTGGGCAGTGTGTGGCTGCTGGTGCAGCTGGGTCTGTCTCAATATTTCCTGATGTCGGGCGTGCCACTGGGGGCTGATTTGTTTGGCTACACGCTGACCGAAATACGTACCACAGTGGTTGCTGGCGTTGCCAGTGACCCACCCACAAGCGCACTTGTGGCGCTGGTGTTGGCGTTGGTCGCGTTCTGGGGCGGACTGGTCTGGCAACACCGTCGGCCGGTGCTTGTGTTCCCTGCGGCAGCCACTGCAGGTCTGCTGGCGCTGAGCCTGGTGGGCAGCGCCACCATGCCCTGGTACTGGCCCGCACCCGCATCAGGAGTAGCGCCACCGACAGTGAACAAGCTCGCTTACTTTGTGTCGGATGTGCTGGACAAACGCCTGCACAGTGCGCCAGTGGCCAGCATCAAAGGAGCCTACCCTTTTGCGCACGCTGAAACCACGCCCGATACGCTCGGCCCCCTGTTCGCGCTGGAGCCCAAGGCCAAACCGGACCTGTTGCTGATCGTGGTTGAAGGACTGGGGCGCAGCTTCTCTGGTCCGGGTGCACGTTTGGGCAGCTTCACCCCGTTTCTGGACGAACTGGCAGCGCGTTCGCTCTATTGGGCCAATTTTCTGGCAACCCAGGGACGTACCTTTGCCGTGCTGCCCAGCGTGCTGGCTTCATTACCGTTTGGTTCTGACAACGCCTTGTTACCACCACACGACAACTTGCCCAAGCTGCTGGGCCAGCAAGGGTACAGCCTGCGGTATTTTTCCGGATCGAACCTGACGTTCGACCACCAGGGCGATTACCTGCGTCAAAGTGGTGTGCAGGCCTTGTGGAGCGAAAAAGATTTTCCGAATCCAGATCGCCGCTTGAGCGAATGGGGTTACGCCGACGGTGATCTGCTCCAGGCCGTCGGCAACGCATCTGCACCCGTCTCGCCCGTGTTTACGCTGGTGCAGACCATGAGCATGCACACCCCCTTTGTGGTGCCCGACCAGGAAACCTACCGGCGCAAGGTGGATGCACGGCTGGACCAGCTGGGCATTGCCGCTGCCCGACGCGAGCCTTACCATCGTCAGCGTGACATCTATGCCAGCGTGCTCTACACGGACGATGCTTTGCGCCGCTTTTTCCTGCAGCTTGAACAATCGCCACGCTGGCGCAACACCATCGTGATCATCACCGGTGACCACCGCCTGCCCGAGATTCCGATGGACACACGCCTGGAGCGCTACCATGTCCCGCTGATTGTGGCTTCGCCATTGCTGCGGCAACCGCGCCGCATACGTGCCCTGTCGTCGCACTTCGACATTGCACCGGCACTGCTGGCCATGCTCTCCCGCCAATATGGCGTGCAGACGCCGCTGCAGACCCACTGGATGGGCACGGGCCTGGACACGGCTGTTGAATGGCGTAACCTGCACAGCCTGCCACTCAAACAAACCAAGACTGACCTGGACGATTACGTCTCGGGCACGCACTATCTTGGCCAGGACCGTCTCTACACGCTGAGCGACGGCTTGCAGCCAGAACCCGCTGCAGACCCTGTTGTGCACGAACGGCTGCGCAAGGAATTTGCCAGTGTGCGCACCCATCTGGCCACGGTCAACCGTGCGCAAGCGCTTGTGCCTGAGTCATCCCTCAGTGAACGCAGGGGCTACAACGCGGCGACACGCACCCTCGAACCCCAGGACCGTGCCGCGCACCTTGCAGGTGTGGTGGCCAGTGGGGCACAAGCGCAGCAGCTGGCCAATGGGCGTGTACAGGCGCAGGGCGTGTTCACACAGCATGGTGCAGAGCATGCCCCTGTTTTCGTACCTCTTTTTGTGCTGACTGACGCCCAAGGCCAACAGATCGTTGAAGGCTACGGCAAAGCCATGAAGTTGCAAGCTGGTCAGGCCACCACCGTGAGCCTGAAACTGCAAACCAGCGACCTGCCACCAGGGCCCCTTTATCTGGCCGTGGTCGTGTCGCACCCCGACACAGGCAAATCCATCGGACAAGGGCAATACCATGTACAAGTACAACGTTAACCTGCGTCGGCTCAGGGTCTTCTGGCTGGCATGTCTGTGCCTGATGCCTGCAACATGGGGCTGGGGTACCCCGGTACAGCAGCGCGCCATATGGATGTGGGAAGAAGACTCTTACGCCTTATTGGAAAACCCACAGCAAGCGGCACAAGCCTTGCATTTTTTGCAGAGCAAAGGCATTCAGACGCTTTACCTTTATGCCGACGCCCACAATGACCGCCTCTTGCTGCGCAGCCACCCCGAACGCTATGCACGACTGATCCAGCAAATGCACAAAGGCGGCGTCCGTGTGCATGCCCTTCTGGGCTCATGGCCGCTGCACACCGAACGGTATGTGCTGCCCGAACACCGCACCGAAGCATTGGCCATGCTTCAGAGGGTGATCGACTACAACCTGGCCGCTGAACCCCAGGCACGCTTTGACGGCGTTAACCTCGACATTGAGCCCCATGTGCTCGACGCATGGTCGGCGCAGCGCGAGACCCTGCTGCAAGGCTTTGTCGAACTGAGCGAAGCCTTCATGGCGCTCAAACGCCGTGCCAGCGTGGCACTGCAAATTGGCCCGGCCATTCCCTTCTGGTTCGACGGCATCACGATCCGACACGACAACCGCAATCGCCCAGCCAGCGAATTCCTGCAGGACATCTATGACCATGTGGTTCTGATGGACTATCGCAACCGGGCCGAGGGCCCCGACGGAATCATCAGCCATGCCAGTGAAGAGCTGGACTATGGCCGCAAGATCGGTAAGCCTGTACTGATCGGCATAGAGATCTCGCCCAACGAACTCAAGAAAATCACATTCCACCATCTGCGCGAAGCCGACCTGGAGCGGGAACTGGGCATCACACAACGCGTCCTGGGCAACGATTCGGCCTTTGGCGGTTTTGTCCTGCACCACTACGGCAGCTACCGGCCTTGGACAGGAAACAAGAAATAAAACAGACGTCATGCCAGAACAATCCCACCGCATCCTTCTTGTCGAAGACGACGAGTTCATGTCGTCGCTGCTCACTTTTGTGCTGGAGCGCCTGCAAATGCAAGTCATCCGGGTGGCCGATGGCCATGCCGCCCTGCAACACATGACTGGCCCCGCAGACTGCGATGCGGTGCTGCTTGACTTGATGCTGCCTCAAGTCAGTGGCATGGATGTGCTGGCACACATGAAGAGGCAACCCGGATGGGCCGATGTTCCCGTGCTGGTGGTGAGCGCACTTGATTCCGGCGCGCAAATTGCCAGAGCTTTGCGGGCGGGTTCGGCAGACTACATCACCAAACCCTTCAACCCCGAAGAGTTGCTGGCACGGCTGAGCCGATTGCTCGAATCACCCGGTAAAACGATGCCAGCATGCCAGCCATGATTTCCCCTGTCGAGATCGCCCACTGGCTGGCCTGGAGTACCCTCGCCCTGGTCGGTCTGATTGTGCTGAGTCTGCTGGTGCTGCGCTGGCGCGCATGGCGCAACGAACCCCAAAAGGCCGCCTTTCAGGCGCGCTGGCGCCCGGTGCTCATGCGTTGTCTGATGGGCGAAGACTTGCCCGCACCTTGGCCCGCGCTGGCACCGCGTGAATGCCGCCCCTTTCTGCAGCTTTGGCTGCGCTGTCAGTTGTCCGTGAAAGGCCCTGGCAAAAACCGCTTGGCACAATTGGGCATCGCCATGGACTTGCAAACCATGGCGCGCACACAAATCCGGAGCAATCACTACGCCGAGCGCATGACCGGCATGCTGGCTCTCGGGTTTTTGCAAGACACTTCGGCCACGCCACTCCTGCTGCAACGGCTTGCAGACGGCCGCAACCATACAGTGATCTTTGCCAGCCGTGCCCTGCTGGAGATAGACGGCGATGCACATGCTCTTGCCGTGACCCAGGCACTTGTGGCAGAACCCACGCTGGATCTCTCGCTGGTGTCGGTGCTGCTCAAGCCGTGGCGCCAGCAGCTGGGAACTGCATTGATCAGCATCTCCCCTCAGACTGCACCAGCAGGCGTGACAGCAGTGGCCGATTTGGCCATCCGACACACACTGAACTGGCTGAGACTGGCGCGCGCACTGCGGCTGCCGCTTCCACACAAGGTGCTGGCACCCTTGCTGGAGCAGAGCCAGGACATTGACACACTGATCACGGCCATTCGTCTGAGCCAGGGCGAGCATGGCACAGATGCCGTGTCCGCCCATGCACGGCACAAGGACTGGCGCGTGCGTGCACAAGTGGCCAATGCACTGGGCTTTATTGGCAGCGCACGCGAACTGCCCTTGCTGGCCAGCATGACCTGCGATGCACAGTGGTGGGTTCGGCACAGAGCCGCGCAAGCGCTGCTGCGCATCCCCCACCAAAGCGTGGCACAAGTGATGGCAATCGTGACCGGCACACAGGACCGCTATGCCATCGAAATGGTCAAAGCCGAAATCGCCAGAACAGGAAGGGCATGATGGCCACGTTTGTCACTTGGGCCATGGTGGTCTATTTCCTGGCCGTTCACAGTATTTATCTGTTGCTGAGTCTGTTGGCTGCCCGCGCTCTTTACCGCAACCAGCGCCTGCGTGAGATCGAGGAGTTGCCGCTGTCCTATTCCTTGCTCAGCCTGCCCGTGAGCGTGCTGGTGCCCGCCTACAACGAAGAAACCACCATCTCGGCCACAGTGGGCTCTTTGCTGCAACTGACCTATGGTGAGTACGAAGTGATTGTCATCAACGACGGCTCCAGGGACGCCACGTTGCAGGTGCTGATCGAGCGCTTCGAGTTGCTGCCTTATCCGGAGGCTTATCGGGTGCAGATCCCTACCCAGGAGGTGCTGACTGTTTACCGCTCCGCCCGACACGCTCGCCTGCGAGTGATCGACAAGCGCAATGGCGGCAAGGCCGACTCACTCAATGCCGGTATCAACGTGTCGCGCTACCCCTTGTTCTGCGGTGTCGATGCGGACTCCATTTTGGAGCGCGACAGTCTGCAAAAAGTGGTCAAACCGTTCATGCGATCGGCCGACATGGTGGCCACGGGAGGCACCATCCGGGCGGCCAACGGCTGCGATGTGCGCGGCGGCGATCTGCTCAAGGTCGACCTGCCCCGCAACCTGTGGGCGATTTTTCAGGTCATGGAGTATCTGCGCGCTTTCCTGTTTGGCCGATTGGGCTGGTCCAGCGTCAATGCCATGCTGATCATCTCGGGTGCCTTTGGTGTGTTTCGCAAGCAGACGGTGGTAGAGGTGGGGGGTACAAGACCCGGACAATCGGTGAAGACATGGAGCTGGTGGTGCGCATCCACCACCATATGCGTGAGCGCGGTCAGCCCTACCAGATCGAGTTTGTCCCGGATCCGGTGTGCTGGACTGAAGTTCCCGAAGACCGGCAAGTGCTGCGCAACCAGCGCATCCGCTGGCAACGCGGCTTGTCCGAAAGCCTGACAAGCCACTGGGGGCTGATGTTCTCGCGCCGCGGTGGCTGGCCCGGGTGGGTTGCGTTTCCCTATATGGTGTTGTTTGAATGGCTGGGGCCACTCATCGAATGTCTGGGCTATGCCTGGACCGTCTACGCCTGGTGGGCCGACCTGATTTCGTGGGACATGTTTGCCTTGTTCCTGATGGTTTCACTGGGTCTGGGCATTTTGCTGAGCGTGGCCGGTGTGCTGCTGGAGCAGCTGTCTTTTCAGATGTACCCCAAGGTCCGGCAAACGCTGGTACTGGTGCTGGTAGCCATTGCCGAAAACCTGGGCTATCGCCAGTTGGCAGCCTGGTGGCGCATTGTGGGCCTCTACCGCTGGGCTACCCAAGACGAAGGCGCCTGGGGCACCATGAAACGCAAGGGCAGCTGGCAGGCGCCGCACTGAGGCCCTCCATCAGATGACCAAGCGAAGCGTCCATCGGTGCCAAGCCGTCAAACACCAGGCTCCTGGTCAACTTGTTTTTTGCCGTCCCAAGCGTGCCTGCCGCATCAGGGCTTCAAGCGGATTGCCCAAAGCGCTTGAAGTCCCAGTGCCAAACTCAGAGCCGTCGTCAGCAGCCAGAGGTGCCAGTCCATCGAGCCGCCCCACCAAGATGGCCCAAAGACCAGCAGGGTCTGCAGTGCATTGATGCCCAGGCACAGCCAGGTGTAAGTGTGTTCTTGCTGGAAACGAAATGGCCGATGCGACACGGCGGCGCTGACGCTGGCAGCGATTTGCCACAAGAGCACAGGCAGCAGGTAGTGGCGCAGATGGGCCCAGGCCGAAGGCAACCAGCCTTGTTGGAGCGAAACGAAGATCACCCCGGTCAGGGCGCACAGGCCCAATGACGCGGTGCCTGCGGCAAACCAGGACGGGGGGCGTTGGGCCTCGGGGCGGCTGAGGACCACTTGTGACCAGGCCGTGCTGACCAGGGCAGGCACAAAACCCATCACGCGCAGCAAGATCAACAGGCAACCTGCCTCGGCCGCACCGTACAGCCGCGCCCAATGGCTGGCCAGCGCCACGGCCACCAAAACGTCGCTGAAGGTGTGCATGAATTTGAGTCGTTCGCTGCGGCTGTCGCTGGATGCGGGCGCGCGCGTGGCTTGGGCGGCGTCTGTGGTGGTGGGCCGCCACAGGGGCCACAACCACAGCGCTCCAGCCACATAACCTGTCAGGGCCGTCAGCAACAGGATTTGGCCGTCCTGGCGCTGCCAAAGTCCGGCGGCCAGTCCGGCGCCGGTGGCCGCCAGCAAGGGCGGGATCACGCGCACACCAGCAATGGACAGTGGCGAATGGATGCGCAGCGCCAGGCTCTGCGCCAGCATCCAGCTCAGTTGTGCCAGGGCCATGGCGGCAGCCCAGGCCAGGAGGGCATATCGGCCCTCAAGGACCGCATTCGCAGGCGTGGACCAGGCCAGGGCGAACATGGCCAACGGGGCCAGCCACAGCCAGCGTTGTGCGCTTTGCCGCCAGGCTTGGCGAGCCATGTGCAGTGCGGGCAGATGCTGGTTGGCCAGCAAAGACAGGGGACTTTGCGCCAGCGCCAGCGTGGCCCAACCAAAAGACACCTGGGCCACCACCGAATAAAGCCCAACGGCTGCTGGTTCGAACAGGCCCAACAGAAACAGGGCCATGGCCGCCTGTGACAGCAGCGACCCCAGGCTGCCCAAAGCCACCGGAATGGCCCCCTGACGCCAAAACGGTGTGCGACTCATGGTTGCCTCCTGTTCAGGCCCAGTGCCGACCAGACTGGCATGGCTTGGAGGACGGCGGGCCAAGTCAGTGTGCGCCAGGCACTGCGGTCTGTCAGCACCGCGGGCAAGCATTGCATGGCGTTTGTCCACGCTTCGGGGGTGGAGGTATCGGGCACAAGCCGGATGCGATCCGGCCACCGGGCGGCTGCCTGGCGAGCCCAGAGGTAGTCGTTGCTTAGCACAGGCAAACCTACTGCAAGGTATTCCAGCACTTTGGTCGACGTTTGTTGTACCAAGGGTGTGCGTTCGGGCATCAGGTTCAGGCCGGCCCGTGCGCGCAACAGCCAGTCCGGTACTTCGGCCTGGGGCACGCGCCCGGCCAGGGTGATGCCTGGCAGCGCGTCCAGGCGCTGGCGCAACGCGGGTGGTACGCTGCCCACCAGCAGCAGGCGCAGACCCGCCTGGCCCAGGGCTTGCAAGGCAGGCAGACATTCGCCGAGGCGGCTCATTTCGCCCAGGTACACCAGGTCATGGTCCACCGCTTGCGTGGCCTGGGCCAGCAAAAAAGACGCAGGCACGCCCATGTCCCGAAGGGTGTGGGGCACGCCGTCGTCAAAGCCCATGCGCTCGCGCACCCATTCGTTCAGAAAGATGCGGTGGTCCGGCCGGGGGTGCTGCCAGCGTTTGATGCGGTCCTTGAGCGCAGGCCAACGCCCCACGCTGGCCGAGGCGTATTCATGCACCTGCAGGCTTTGGCGCAAACGCTGGCTGTGCTGTGCGCTGACACGACCGCAGATCCACCAGACGATGTCGGCGTCCAGCGGCACGGTGGCCGGACCGTTGTGGCGCAAACTGTGGTGGCCCTGCTGTGCCAGGTGCGCTTCATAGGCGACCAACTCGGGCATGTAGGCCGGGCCGGTGTGCACAAAGTGCACCGTCCTGGGCCCGTCGGTGCGGTGCTGCGTGACGCGCAGCAGCTGTTCATGCCAGCGCTGGCCAAAGGTGTCGGCGTCGTGTCGGCGGGCCTGCGCCCAGGCCTGTTGCTGGCGCGCCTGTGGCGGCGCCTGCAGGGCGTGCTGCAGGGTCTGGGCCAGGCTGAGGGGCGTGTCTTGTGGCGCCAGCCATTGGCGGGCTTGTGGGCCCAGCATTTCTTGCAGTGCAGGCAAGGGCGTGCCGATGCAGGGCACGCCAGCGGCCAGCGATTCGAGTGCCACCATCGGGTAGCCCTCGTAGGCAGAACACAACAGCGTGGCCTGCCAGTGCTGGTAAGTCTGGGCGGTCACGGTCTGCGCACCGGCAAAGCGCACCCTGTCGGGTACGTCTGCACGCCCGCACAGGCCCAAGGTCCGGGCGTGGGCTTGCAACTGGGGCAGCATCGGACCATCGCCGACCAGCGTCAGGTGGTGGTCCGACGGCAGGTGCGTGAGCATCTGCAGCAGCAGGTGTGGGCGTTTTTCCGCCGTCAGCCGGCCCACAAAACCCAGCGCCACCCCCGCATGCAAAGGGGCGGGATCTGAGGCGCTGAAAGCGGGCGTAGGGGCAGGGTTGTGGATCACGGCCTGTCGGGGCAGCGACGTCCCGGCCATGACCTGCTGCAAGCTGGTCTGGCTGGTGTGTGAGACGAACACCAGCAGATCGGCCAGCTGGCAGGTCCAGCGCATCAAGCTGCGCTTGAACCAGGAAGCAGGCTGCTGGTGCAGCACCTCGGCCAGTGGGCCGTGCACCCAGACCACGCTGGGACGATGTGCCAACAGGCCCAGCAAGACCGCCCAATAGGCTGGCAGGAAGTTGTTGGACGCCACCAGCACCTGTGCCTGTCGCGCAAGCATCAGCAGCGCCAGCAAGCCTGGGCGGCCTGCACGCACATTCACGCTCTGCACCGTCCAGCCTTGCCGGGTCAGCTGTGCACGCAGCAAGCCCAGCACGGTGTTCACGCCCCCGTGGCCTTGCTCTTCGGTCAGCAGCAGTGCGTGGCGGGCGGGCATGGCGGTGATCTGCTCAGCGGGCGCCATGGCCTGTGAGGACCGTGCGCAATGTCTTGGCCAGGATCAGCAGGTCCATCGCCAGGCTGTAGTGGCTCACATAGTACAGGTCGTAACTGAGTTTGATGGCCGTTTCCTGCGCGCCAGCAGCATAACCTTGCTGCACTTGGGCCCAGCCTGTCAGGCCTGGGCGAACCAGGTGGCGCCAGGGGTAGCTGGGAATGTCGTGCGCAAACTGCTGGACAAAAGCGGTTTGTTCGGGGCGGGGGCCGATCAGGCTCATCTGGCCGCGCAAGACGTTCCACAATTGTGGGATCTCATCGAGCCGGGTTTGGCGCAAAAAGGCCCCCAGGCGCGTGATGCGTGGGTCGCTTTTGTCCGCAAACTTCGGCGTATCTTGCGGGGTGTGGCGCATGCTACGGAACTTGTGGATGAGAAACGGCTGGCCATGCAGACCGGTGCGCCACTGGCTGAACAGGGCCGGGCCCGGACTGTCCAGCCGTACCGCCAGCGCCACCAGCAGGCCCAGCGGTAGCCACAGCGGCGCTGTCAGCAGCACCGCCGTCAGGTCAAGTACCCGTTTGAGCAGGTCGTAGGCCGGATTTCCGTCGGGCTGCCACAGCTCGCTTTCCAGCACTTCGTCAGGCACACGGCCAGACAAGGCCTCGGCCACGGCCAGTGCGCTGTACAGCCGGACATGGTGCAGTTTGAGTGTGGTCAGGATGGCGCGCCGATGTGGTTCGGCCACAGCGTCAAGCGGGGGGGAGTCTGTCAGCGCGCCATGCACTGCCAGCACCGCAGGACACTGCCCGGGGTTGGCTCGCCAGTGCGCTGGCCAGCGCAGCAGCTGCAGGCGTTGGCGGGCAGCACCATGGTTCTGCAGGTCGAGTCGTTCCAGCAAAGTCCGCAGCCTCGTGGGTTGGTCCTCGTCCCAGTACAGCAGCTTGAGCGCGCGTGGTGCGATCAGCCAGCGGTGGCCCAGCCAGAACCAGACGGTGGTCAACAGGTAGCTCAGCAGCAGGGCGCTGCGCGAATACGGCGTTTGGGTCAGTGCGAAGCCCAGCGGTGTGAGCACAAAAGGCACGGCGGTGGTGATCAGCAGCAGGGTGTCGCGCTCGGCCGCCGGCAGATGCGCACCACGGTAAAGCAGATGCGCCGCCACACCATAAGGCAACAGGCAGGCCAGCACGGTGCGGGTGAAATCGACGGTGACCCAGCCCTGCTGGCGCAGCCATTGGCCCAACAGTCCAACCATGGCCAGCACCGAGATGCCCAGCAAGGCCCACAAGAGGTGGTTGTGTTGATGGCGGGCGTGTTGAGATGCCAGCGCAGCGCGGTGGCGGCGCGGCAGCGTCATGGGCCAGGTGGCGGTGGGCAGCAGGGGCGACTCTTCGTAGACCTGCAGCACCTGCGCAGCCATGGCTTCGCTCTGGTGGCGGCTTTCGTAGCGCGCGCGCGCTGCTGCGGCCAGGCGCTGGCGCAGGGGTGCTTCTTGCAGAACCCGGCGCAGGGCCTGGGCAATTTCAAAGGGGTCATTGGCCACCAGCAGGGCGCTGTCGTCATGCGCCAGCAGTTCTTCCACGCCTGGCAAGCGGCTGGCCACGATGGCCATGCCCGCACGCATCGCTTCGATCAGCGACATCGGCAGGCCTTCGTGGTTCGAAAGCAGTACAAACACCTGGTGCTGCGCCAATTGTTCGGCCACGTTGTGGACATCGCCACTGAATGCCACATGCGGCAGGTCCAGCTGGCTGGCCAGGCGCTGGTGCTCGGCGCGCTGGGGGCCATCGCCCAGCAGGCGTGTGTCCGGGCGCAGACCGTCCTGGGCCAGCAGGGCCAGGGCTTGCAGCAGCAGGTCGTGACGCTTGGGCGGGGCCATGCGGGCGACCATCACCAGGCTGGGTGTCGGCACCGTCGGGTCGCTGTGCCAAAGCACGTCGGCGATGGCGTTGGGGATCACACTGGCGCGCGCCGGGTCCATGGGCAGTCGTGAGGCCAGGGTTTTCTCATGTTCGGACACACAGACCATGCGCGTGGTCCAGGCGGCGAGCAGGGCCTCGGCCAGCCAGGCGTTCAGGCGCACCAGCGCCGCAGCCTGTGGCTTGAAACCGAAGCCGTGAACGGTGTAGACCACAGGTGTACCCGCGAGTTTGCCGGCCAGGCGTGCCACCACACCCGCCACGGCGCTGTGGGCGTGGATCAAGTCTGGTGGGTCGGCGCGCATCTGTGCACGCAGGGCCTGCACCGAAGCCAGCACCCGAAGCGGGTTGAGCGAGTTGCGCAGCCCTGCTTGCTCCTGGGTGTGCACGTCGAGCGCCTGTAGCGCTTGCTGCAAAAAAGTGCCGTCTTCGCCCCCCATCACGGCACTGAAGCGCACCCGACCACGCAAGGCTCGGCACAGCTCGATCACATGGGTCTGGGCGCCGCCGATCTCCCCTTTGGTGATGACCAGCAGCACATGCAAGGCTGGCGCTTTACTGGTAACCATCCGGGTTGCCCGATTGCCAGCGCCACGCATCGGCACACATGCGCTCCACATCGAGCCGCGCCTGCCAACCCAAAGCCTGGCGGGCAAAGGTGGTGTCGGCGCACAGGGTGGCCACATCGCCGGGGCGACGGTCCACAAAGCGGTAAGGGATGGCGATGCCGTTGACACGGGCAAAAGTGTCGGCCAGCGACTTGACGCTCACCCCTTGGCCCGTGCCCAGGTTGACGGTGATGCCTTGCTGCTGCTCTTGCAAGTAGCGCAGCGCCGCCAGGTGACCTTGCGCCAGATCGACCACATGGATGTAGTCGCGCACCCCCGTGCCATCGGGGGTGGGGTAGTCCCGGCCAAAGATGCTCAGGTGGTCGCGCTTGCCCACGGCCACCTGGGTGATGAAGGGCATCAGGTTGTTGGGGATACCGTTCGGGTGTTCGCCAATGAGCCCGCTTTCGTGCGCGCCCACCGGGTTGAAGTAGCGCAGGATGGCCACCTGCCAGCGGGCATCGGCGGCTTGCAAGTCACGCAGGATGTCCTCGCACATGAGTTTGGTGCGGCCATAAGGATTGGTCACCTGCAGGCGGCTCGATTCTGTGATCGGTACGGTCTTGGGGTCTCCATACACGGTGGCCGAGGAGCTGAAAACCATACGGCGCACGCCTGCACGGTCCATGGCCTGCAGCAGAGCCAGGGTGCTGCCAACGTTGTTGTCAAAGTAGCGCAGTGGCTGAGCCACCGATTCCCCTACGGCCTTGAGACCTGCAAAATGGACCACGCCCGAGATGGTGTGCTCGGCAAAGAGGCGGTCGAGGGCTGTTCCATCGCGCACATCGGCCTGCACAAAGTGGCATTTGGTGCCACACAACTCTTGCAGTCGGTCAAGCACCCGGGCGCTGCTGTTGCACAGGTTGTCGACGATGACCACCTCGTGGCCAGCCTGCATGAGTTCGACTGCGGTGTGCGAGCCGATGTAACCGGCGCCACCGGTGATCAGGATTTTGGAGGGCATGGACTGCGATTGTAGATACTGCCCTGCCAGAGATGGCCCGCAATTCATGCCACCTGATGGCCAGCAGGGCCGGCTCCTTCATAATTGATGGTTGCTTGCATATTTCAGGGTTTACAAGGTATTCACATGGCTCAATACGTTTTTTCGATGAACCGGGTCGGCAAGATCGTGCCGCCCAAGCGTCAGATCCTCAAAGACATTTCACTGTCCTTCTTTCCGGGCGCCAAGATCGGTGTTCTGGGTCTGAACGGCTCGGGCAAGTCCACGCTGCTCAAGATCATGGCCGGCATCGACAAGGACATCGAGGGCGAAGCCATCCCCATGGCCGGTCTGAAGATCGGCTACCTGCCGCAGGAGCCCCAGCTGGACCCCGAGCACACCGTGCGCCAGTCCGTCGAGAGTGGCATGGGCGAGGTGGCTGCGGCCAAGCAGCGCCTCGAAGAGGTCTATGCCGCCTACGCCGAAGAAGACGCCGACTTTGACGCCCTGGCTGCCGAACAGGCCCAGCTCGAAGCCATCATCTCGGCCGCTGGCGCCGAAGGCGACTCCGAGCACCTGCTGGAAATCGCCGCCGATGCCCTGCGCCTGCCGCCCTGGGACGCGGTCATCAAGAACCTCTCCGGGGGTGAAAAGCGCCGTGTGGCCCTGTGCCGCCTGCTGCTCTCCAAGCCCGACATGCTGCTGCTGGACGAACCGACCAACCACTTGGACGCCGAGTCCGTGGACTGGCTGGAGCAGTTCCTGGCCCGTTTCTCGGGCACCGTGGTGGCCATCACCCACGACCGCTACTTCCTGGACAACGCCGCCGAGTGGATTCTCGAACTCGACCGTGGCCATGGTATCCCCTACAAGGGCAACTACTCCACCTGGCTGGAGCAGAAGGAAGCCCGTCTGGAGCAGGAACAGCGCACCGAAGACGCCCGCACCAAGGCCATGAAAAAGGAACTGGAGTGGGCGCGCCAGAATCCCAAGGGCCGCCAGGCCAAGAGCAAGGCCCGTCTGGCCCGCATCGAAGAGCTGAGCGATTACGAATACCAGAAGCGCAACGAGACCAACGAGATCTTCATCCCGGTGGCCGAGCGTCTGGGCAACGACGTGTTCGAGTTCAAGAACGTCAGCAAGTC
>JACCDW010185306.1_pt1 | contig 20622 bp, 23 predicted proteins | sample 7449781 | NCBI WGS metagenome assembly JACCDW01 (sample SAMN15323449, study PRJNA562643) | freshwater metagenome | isolation source: river surface water | place: USA:Blue River Watershed | collected 2017-08-18
ATTGTGGTGACGATAGACATTTTGTTCCTCACTTACCTAAGTGGAGATAAGGGGATTCGAACCCCTGACCTCTTCCATGCCATGGAAGCGCGCTACCAACTGCGCCATATCCCCGAACTTTACGAGAGGGTAACTCTAGCGCACATGATCTGGCACATCAGCGCCAGATTCTTCACCGAATACTGGCTCCAAGATAGAGCCCGCGTTATGTTCGGCTAAGTGCCAACCCTTTGGGCTTGTCTGCAAAATAGACCAGCGTGCATTTGAAAGTCCACCGATCTTTCCCCAGTGCGCCATTGGTAAGTGCAGATAATGGCCAATTAAACAACGTGCAGTACCACCGTGGGTTGCTACAACAATTAATTGGTTCTCTTTTTCACCCAAGAATTCATCGATTGCTGCACTTGCACGCGCTGCAACTTCGCTGCGCCGTTCACCGATAGTTCCCGCAGGGTTATCGTTTCCATCGATCCAACGTACAAAGTTCTCCAAATCTGCGGCGCGATTTTCGGCGCCAGTCTTGCCTTCCCAGTGTCCCCCGTTAGTTTCGCGCAGGCGATCATCAACTAGTACTTCCATATTTACGATTTCGCCAAGCTTAGATGCGGTAACGCGCGCTCGCGATAAATCGCTACTTAAAATTGCAGTTGGTTCCATACCGGCGATGATCGGTGCGGCAAGCTCTGCTTGGTAAACGCCAACGCTATTTAAATCGATATCTGAGTGTCCCTGAAAACGGTTTACGACGTTCCAATCTGTCTGGCCATGGCGCCAGAGAAGAATGCGATTGTTCTTACCTGCCATCTGCCACATTTTCCTTTACGACATCGAGTTCGATTATTGGGCAATCATTCCAGAGGCGATCGAGCATGTAATAACGGCGAAGTTCGCTACTTTGGATATGAACAACTAGATCTGAGTAGTCAAGCAATACCCATTCGTCGGTTCCCTCACGACGTGCTGGTTTTTCACCGAGCAAGCGGAGCTTTTCTTCTACTTCATCGGCAATGGCATCAACTTGGCGAATATTTGCACCAGTTACGATGAGAAATACTTCAGAGAGAACCATCTGATCTGACAAATCAATTGCGATCATCTCTGTGGCAAATTTATCTGCGGCAGCGCGAGCTGCTACCTGCGTTAACTCAATTACGCTCTTACTTGCTGGCATAGAGATTGTGCTCCTTTATATAAGCGGCTACATGCGGTGAAACGTTTTCGAGTTCACCTGCGCGTACTGCAGTTGCAGAGACGTTGAGCGCGTTGATATCCAAATTTGGCGAACCAGGAAAATCGGGACGATCGATGACTACGAAGTCGACCATATCCTGTAATTCTTTACTGCGATGCCACTCTTCGATCTTAGAAAATGCATCTGTTCCAAGAATTAGCAGAATTTGATCTCCCGGATATGTCTGAGCGACGGCTTCGACGGTATCGATGCTGTAACTCGGGCCGGAACGAAGTATCTCGATTGGATTTACTTCAACGTGTGCCGCAATTTCTGGAGCTAAATCCTTTAGCGCTGCTTGGCACATCGCCCTGCGATCTGCGCCTGTTGCGCTAGGTTCTTGATCTCGCAGACGTGGTTGTCCTGCTGGAACCAACAAGATGCGATCTGCGATTTCTCGCTTGATTACCTCAGCAATTACATGGAGGTGACCTAAATGAATCGGGTCAAATGTTCCACCGTAGATTGCGATCTTTGCCAAATGAAATTTCCCTAAAAAGAAAAATTATTGATCTAGACGAAGTACTAGATAGAGACAGATTACAAAGACGACAAACGTGCCGATGCCAAAAGCCACTGGTGGCGCTGGAAGTTCGCGTACCGTATCAGAGGCTAGATTGGTTAAAGTCGATTGGTTGATCATGGGTAAAGACTACCCCCGTCCTGCGAGTAACTCTAAAAAGCGCGCCTCATCGATGATCGCTACGCCGAGTTCTTGGGCTTTGGCCAACTTTGATCCGGGATCTGTGCCGACCAACACATAATCGGTTTTCTTTGAAACTGAACCAGAAGGTTTGCCACCATGAGCAGTGATTGTTTCGGCGATTGAATCTCGCGTGAAATTCTCAAGTCCACCTGTAACAACAAAGGTAAGTCCAGCAAGTGTTTGGGGAAGATCGGCAGCTGCTTGCGCCTGCATTAGTACGCCCGCTTTCTCCCATTTCTTAATGATCTCGCGGTGCCAGTCAACGGCAAACCATTCGGTAATCGACTGGGCAATAGTTTCGCCTACTCCATCGATGTTGGCTAATTCTTCAGCCGAAGCTTTGGAGATTGCGTGCATATCGCCAAAGGTATTTGCCAGAGCTTGTGCAGCCGTTGGGCCGACGTGGCGAATTGAAAGTGCCACGATTACTCGCCAAAGCGGACGAACCTTTGCGTTATCCAAAGCAGCTAGAAGTTTTTCGATGTTCTTGCCAGCGCTGCCATCTTTTTTAGTAAAGAACTCTGAGCGCATTAACTTTTCTGCAGTTAAGTCAAAGAGATCTGACTCATCCACAATTATCTCGCTACTCAACAGTGCGCTTGCAGCTTCGTAACCCATCACATCGATATCCAAAGCGGCGCGCGAGCCGATGTAATAAATTCGCTCGCGCAATTGTGCGGGACAGCTCTGAGTGTTTGGACAGCGAATATCCACATCGCCTTCGGTGATTGCCCGTAAAGTCGAACCGCAATCTGGGCACTTGGTCGGCATAACAAAGGCGCGTTCATTTCCGGTGCGCTTATCAAGCACTGGGCCAAGAACTTCAGGAATGACATCGCCAGCCTTGCGAATAATTACGACATCGCCGATCAGTACACCTTTGCGTTCAATTTCTTGGGCGTTATGCAGCGTCGCATTGGTAACTGTTGAACCAGCAACCTTGACTGGTTCCATAAATGCAAACGGTGTCACACGACCGGTGCGACCAACACTGACCTTGATATCTAATAGCTTTGTCGTTACTTCTTCAGGTGGATACTTATAGGCGATCGCCCATTTTGGTGCGCGAGAAGTAAATCCCAGCTTTTCTTGTTCTGCAATTGAATCTACTTTGATTACTACTCCATCGATTTCGTGTTCGACGTCATGGCGGTGTTCGTTGTAATACTCAATAAATTCCGCAACTTCACTGCGCGAACCGCAAACTTTAAAGCGTTTGCTGGTTGGTAAGCCAAGGCCCTTTAAAGTTTCATATGCGGCAGATTGTTCGGTAAATGTCAGACCTTCACGAGCGCCGATTCCATGCACCACAACGCTAAGCGGACGTGATGCGGTAATGCGGGGATCTTTCTGGCGAAGTGAACCAGCGGCCGCGTTACGCGGATTGGCAAAGAGCGCTTTTCCAGATTCTTCCAATCCATCATTTAACTCTTGGAATGCGGCGAGTGGAAAGAAGACTTCACCGCGCACTTCAATCCGAGTTGGCACTTTCTTTCCGGTTAGTGAGTGTGGCAAACCCTTGATGGTTTTAACGTTCAGAGTTACATCTTCTCCCGTAACTCCATTACCGCGCGTTAGCGCACGAGTTAACTGACCATCTTCAAAAAGTAGGTTAATGGCAAGACCATCAACTTTTAGCTCGCAGAGATAACTAGTCTCACCTATCTCTTTTTCAACGCGATCAAACCATGCACTGAGTTCTTCAGAGTCAAAGACGTTATCAAGACTCATCATCTTTTCGATGTGATCGTGTTGTTCAAAGGTGGTCGAGAATCCCCCACCAACACCTAGTGAAGGAGAGTCTGGTGCAAGAAGTTCGGGGTGTTTAGCTTCAAGGGCTTGTAGTTCTTTCAGTAGCGCATCAAATTGGGCGTCAGTAATTGTTGGAGCATCCAATACATAGTATTTAAATTGGTGATCGCGAATTTCATTGGTTAACTCGGTGATGCGGTGACGCGCTTGATTGCTCATGCGCTCTCACAAATTGTTGCTGAACCCACGACGCGATCACCATCATAAATAACCATTGCCTGGCCATTGGCGATACCAAGGAGTGGCTTATCTAGATCTGCAACTAAACGGCCATCTACATACTTATATGTGCAATCAAGCGGTGCACCATGGGCGCGTACCTGAACAAATCCGCGTAGAGGCTTCTCATCAATTGCGGGACCGCACCAAATTGTTTTCTCGCCTTGCAATTGGGTAACGGCTAACTCTTCGCGAGAACCGACCACCACCGTATTAGTGACTGGTTCGATCTTTAGTACAAAGCGCGGTGAACCATCTGCGGTTGGAACTGTGAGTCCCAAACCTTTGCGCTGACCGATTGTGTATGTATAGGCGCCTTTATGTTCACCGATCTGTTTTCCAGATTGATCAACGATCGGACCGGTTTCACTTCCCAGGCGATCGCGTAACCAACCTGCGTTATCACCGGATGGAACGAAACAAATATCGTGGCTATCAGGTTTCTGCGCAACAGCTAAACCACGGGCTTCAGCTTCTATGCGAATATCAACTTTTTCAGTATCGCCAAGTGGAAATATCGCACCGCTAATTTGTTCGGTATTTAAAACAGCCAAGACGTATGACTGATCTTTAAGTGGATCAATGGCGCGGTGCAGCGTTCGGCCCATCGGACCTTCTTGAGTGCGCGCGTAGTGACCGGTAACAACGCCATCAAATCCCATCGCCTTTGCGCGATCAAGAACTGCTGCAAATTTAATCTTCTCATTGCAACGCAGACATGGATTCGGAGTGCGGCCAGCGGCATATTCAGCGAGGAAGTTTTCAACTACGCCTTGGTGAAATTCTTCGGCCATATCCCAGATATAGAAAGGGATACCAATCTTGTCAGCTGCGCGACGGGCATCATGTGAATCTTCGATAGTGCAACAGCCACGTGCACCAGAACGATATTTCTGTGGGTTAGATGCCAGAGCCAAGTGCACGCCAATTACTTCGTGGCCTGCTTCAACGGCGCGTGCTGCTGCAACGGCTGAATCAACGCCGCCACTCATCGCTGCGATTATCTTCATTTAGCTGCCGCCGCTCTGCCGCGATTAATTACGGTGGGAAGTACAGATAAAGCGAAATCAATGTCAGCTTCGGTAGTGGTTGCGCCGCACGAAAAGCGAAGCGAAGATTGCGCTGTTATTTCAGTGTGGCCCATGGCAAGTAAGACATGGCTTGGGCGATGAACTCCAGCGCTACAGGCCGCCCCTGTTGAACATGAAACTTTCTCAGAATCCATCAGCAGTAACAGTGAATCGCTCTGGGTGCCAGGAAAAGTTACATTGGTTATTCCGGGAAGGCGTGGGGCATCTGCACCATTTATGTACGCATCTGGAACTGCAGCTAGTACGCCAGCTTCAAAACGATCACGTAATTTGGAAACGTGCGCGGCATCGTAATTAGAACTTTCAATAGCTGCAGCCAAGGCGACAATTGATGGCGCATTTAAAGTGCCACTGCGAATTTCGCGTTCTTGTCCCCCACCATGCAATAGCGCAGGAATTTCATATGCGCGGCGTAATACAAGAACGCCAATGCCAAGAGGGCCGCCAACTTTATGTGCGCTCAGCGCCATTGAAGTAACACCCAACGCTTTATACGAAAGAGGTGTCTTAGTGAAGGATTGAACCGCGTCGGTGTGCACTGGAATGTCGCCTGCAATTTTCACAACTTCACCAACCGGCTGAATTACGCCAGTTTCGTTATTGGAATGCATCACTGAGATCAGCGCTATTTCCTTGCCACGTTTGGCGATTAAATTCGATAAGAAATCTAAATCAAGTAAGCCGGTCGCGGTAACTGGGATCTCGATTAATTCTGCACCCTCATGCTCGACCAACCAGCGTGCTGGATCAAGAACGGCGTGATGTTCGATGGCGCTAATAACAATTAACTTCTTGCCAGATTTCCAAAATAAACCTTTTATCGCAGCGTTATCTGCTTCAGTTCCCGAACCAGTAAAGATAATTTCCGAAGGCAGCGCATCAATAGCTTTTGCGATTACTTCTCGGGCATCTTCAATATCTTTGCGCGTTGCGCGGCCCTGCGTATGAAGAGATGAGGGGTTGCCAATTTTGGACAATGAGTTAGTCATGGCTGCGATTGCAGCATCGGCCATCGGCGTTGTGGCCGCGTGATCGAGATAGACGCTCATTGGAGCAGTCTAGTTGAGTGCGGTAGTTACGCCTTCTTGGCCAAAATGCCCTGCGTAGCCTGCGGCAAGACGTTGAAGAGATCGCCGATAACGCCAAAATCTGCGATATCAAAGAGCGGGGCCTCTGGATCTTTATTTACGACAACGATTGTCTTTGAGGTCTGCATACCTGCGCGGTGTTGAATGGCGCCAGAAATTCCACATGCCACGTAAAGCTGTGGGCTAACGGTCTTTCCAGTTTGTCCAACTTGATGTGAATGCGGATACCAACCGGCATCAGTTGCCGCGCGTGATGCACCGACTGCTGCTCCTAGTTCATCAGCGAATTTTTCTACCGCTGTAAAATCTCCATTTGTTCCGCGACCACCTGAAACAACGATATTTGCTTCAGTGAGTTCAGGACGTCCGCCCTTTACGGGAGGTTGCGAAGATGAAACTTTAGATTTCTTGGCAGCATCTGAAATATTTGCGGATGCGTTTTCGATAGATGGAGTTGCTGCAGATAAATCTGCCTCCAAGCTATTTGGACGAACTGTAATAACAGGTGTGCCGTGTGAAACTTTTGAGTGAACCGTGGTTGATCCACCGAATACCAACTGGGTTGCAGTTATATCTGCGGCAACATCAACTGCGTCAGTAATGATTCCGGAATCAGTCAACACTGCTACGCGCGCAGCAACTTCTTTGCCAAAGGCGTGAGATGCGATAAGCACTGCAGCTGGAGACTTTTCCTTAACCAAGTTAGCCAGCGCATCTGCAGATGCGGCTACGCCATATTGTGCGAAGTCATCTGATTCGATAACAATGACATCAGCGATTGGGCCTTGGTTCACAGTTGCTGCAAGCGCTGCCCCTTTACCGTTGGCCGCTAAAACAACAGCGGTAACTGAACCAATTCGCGCACCCGCAGTTGCGAGTTCTGCCGTGGTTTTTGTGGCTTTATCCCCTGAAAAATCGGCGAGAATAAATACGTTACTCATATCAACTTCTTTTCTGCTAGGAATGTAACTAAAGCTTCTCCGCCGTTACCTTCATCATTAACCTTTACTCCAGCTGCACGTGGTGGACGTGGAGTTGCATCATTGACTTGTGACCAAGCGCTTTGTGCTCCGACACCAACTGCAGCTAAATCTTTCTGCTCAATAGTTTTCTTCTTGGCAGCCATGATTCCTTTAAATGATGGGTAACGTGGTTCGTTAATCTTTTCGACCACGCTTACAACGCAAGGAAACGCTGCAGAGATTTCATCGACTCCGGCTTCAGTAACGCGAGTGATTGCAACAGATCCTGCTGGATCAACAGTGACCTTGGAAGCAAAAGTTAACTGCGCCCACCCCAAGCGAGCGCTGATCATCGCTGGTACAACGCTCATGCGCGCATCAGTTGATTCAGTTCCGCAAATAACCAAGTCATATCCGCCATCAGCGATCACTTTAGAAAGTACCGCTGAAGTTGTGAGCGCATCTGCGCCAGCCAGTGCAGCATCAGTTACCAAGATCGCATCGTTTGCACCCATAGATAGCGCTTTGCGAACTGCTTCGGTTGCGCGCTCTGGTCCCATGGAAATCACAGTGACGGTATGTGCGCCACCTTCTTCATTGCCGCCGTGCGCTTCTGCAATACGCAGCGCTTCTTCAACGGCATATTCATCGAGATCATTGAGTACTGCATCAACGTTTTCACGATCGAGTACTCCATTGACCATCTTCTTCTCGGCCCATGAATCTGGGACCTGCTTTACGCATACGGCGATCTTCATAGCGCAGATGTTACTCATCAGTAGGATTATCCACAATCGCAAACCTATAGATCACATCCCTTACTGGCGCTTATTTGGACTTTTATTTATAGGTGCACGGCAAGATAGGGCTATGTACTTTGACCATCTCGGCCAGGCTCGATAGTCATGCTTCCTGCCGATCCCCGCACCCTCGGAGCCACACTTACCGACGGTGGCGCCAACTTTGCGATCTGGTCCAATGCCGCAGATGCGATCGAGCTCTGTCTTTTCAATGAGGTCAATGGCAAGTTAGTTGAAACCCGCTTTGCGATGTCACATCGCAATGGCCCAATCTGGCACGGTTATTTAGCGGGAGTAAAAGCTGGGCAACGTTATGGCTATCGGGTCTACGGTCCGTGGCAACCAGAAAACGGTGTGCGCTTTAACGCTGCCAAGTTACTCATTGATCCGTACACCCATCAACTAGATGGCCAACTCGAATATGTTCCGGAAATTTATGGCCATGTGGCAAGTGATGGAGTCGGTACCGGCGACAACACAGTACGCGATGATCGCGACAGCGCAGGTCATGTTCCTTATTCGGTTGTCACAAACCACTCGGTGCGCGAGATTCACCGCCCGTTAATTCCCTGGGCAAATACTTTGATTTACGAAGCGCACGTTCAAGGCTTTACCGCGAAGAATGAAGAGATCCCGGCGCAAGAACGTGGCACATATAAAGCGCTCGGTCATCCGAGCACTATTTCTTACTTGAAAAAATTAGGCGTTACCGCAATTGAACTTTTGCCGATCCATTCTTATTTAACCGAACCATCAATTTGGGATCGCGGTCGTAAGAATCATTGGGGGTATAACGCAATCGCTTTTACTGCACCACACGGTGCCTATGCCGCAACTTCTGATCCGATTTCCGAATTGCAAGAAGCGGTCGATCGTTTGCACGAAAATGGAATTGAAGTAATTCTCGATGTTGTTTACAACCACACTGCCGAAGGCGGAGTAGGTGGCCCAACGCTCTCCTTTAAAGGCATCGACAATAAAGCTTGGTATCGCCAAGATGGACAAGGCAATTACATCGATGTCACCGGCTGCGGAAACACCCTTGCCAGCAGTAACCCACACGCAGTTCGCCACATCATTGATTCACTTCGTTGGTGGGTAGAAGTTATTGGAGTAGACGGCTTTAGATTCGATTTGGCAACCGCGCTTTACACCAGCAATAGCGCATTTAACTCCTCACTTATGTCGGCTATCGAAGCAGATTCGGTTCTGCGTAATTTCAAAATGATTGCTGAACCTTGGGATGTAACCCGTTATTCGATGGGAGATTTTCCGCATCCTTGGCGCGAGTGGAATGATGCCTACCGCGACTCGGTTCGTCAGTTCTGGTTAGGCGATTTAGCCCGAGGTTACGGTGAAGGCGTTGCAGATGTGGCATCGCGCATTAGCGGTTCTAGCGACATCTTTTACTATCGCGGCCCAACTTCATCAATTAACTTTATAACCGCCCATGATGGATTTACTCTCGCCGATTTGGTTATGTACCAACATAAACATAACGAACCAAATTTAGAAAATAACGCAGATGGAAATAACGATAATCGCTCTTGGAATTTAGGAGTAGAAGGTCCGACGAACGATCCAGTAATTAGCGCCCATCGCCATCAGTTAAAGAAATCTATGTTGGCGACGCTGCTCTTATCTTCTGGTGTCCCGATGCTGACCATGGGAGATGAAATAGGACGCAGCCAAAATGGTTCAAATAACGGTTACTCACTCCCTCGCGATATGACACCGCTGATGGAAGATAGTGAAGAAAACTTTATGGGCGGCTGGGCAAATAAATGGAAGTTAAATGAAGAGGAAGCCGATCTACGTGATGCGGTATCTGAACTTGCTCACATTAGAAAGCAATATCTCGAGGGCGTTGCGCACGAATTCTTTACTGGAACGGTAGATGCCGGAACAAAGCGTAAAGATATTGCTTGGTTCTCACTTGGTGGTCGCGAGATGCATGAAGACCATTGGCAAGATGGCGAAAAGCGAAGTCTGACGGTATTTATTGAAGCTGGACCAGAGCGCGGTTTGCTATTGCTACTTAACTCATCAAAATCGCAAACGCCTTTTACTTTGCCCGATGAAAACTGGGGACATTCGTTCCGTCGCATATTTGATGCTGCAAAACCAGTACAAACACATGAGCCAATTATTTGTACGCCTGCAAGCAAGGTTGATGTTGCAGCGCACTGTGCTCAAGTGTGGCTAGTAACACGCAACTAAATCCGCCTGCGGTACTAGGTAGTAAAGCGTTACCTCGCCTAATATCTAAACCATGCTCGCTCTTGTAACTCCCGGCCAAGGTGCACAAACACCTGGAATGTTGGCTCCGTGGATTGAAGATACTTCGGCTAGGAATCTACTTACCGAATGGTCTGCTGCAATCGATTTAGATTTAGTTCGACTCGGAACTACCGCAGATGCAGACGAGATTAAAGACACCGCAAATGCACAGCCACTAATTGTTGCCGCCGGATTGCTCGGAGCACGCGCCTTGAGAAAAGAAAATAGTTTTACCTTTGTTGCCGGACACTCTGTTGGAGAAATTACCGCAGCAGCGCTAGCCGGAGTAATTTCCGAAATCGATGCCATGAAATTGGTTCGCGCACGCGGAATTGAAATGGCGAAAGCTGCTGCCGTGTCTCCTGCAGGAATGGCAGCAGTCTTAGGTGGAGATCGTGAAGTTGTTTTGCGCGCCATCGCAGATCTCGGATTAGTTGCCGCAAATGACAATGGTGGCGGACAGATTGTCGCTGCCGGAGATCTAGAAGCGCTGGCAAAGTTGGCGCCTGAAGGTGCGCGAGTGCGCGCACTTGCCGTGGCCGGTGCTTTTCACACCTCTTATATGGAACCTGCCGTTGCGCCACTTCGTACGCTAGCTGCTTCGCTCGCAGTGCAAGATCCAAAGTGTGGGGTTATCTCAAATAAAGATGGTGCCGTTATTCGCGATGGTCGTGAAGTCTTGGATCGTATCGTTGCGCAGATATCCAACCCAGTTCGTTGGGATCTTTGTATGACCACGCTCTCTGAAAACGTTTCCGGAGCTCTCGAAGTTCCACCTGCCGGAACGTTAGTCGGACTCTTGAAGCGCGCTGTGCCAATCGTGGAAACCTTTGCCTTAAAGAGCTTTGCAGATATAACGCTGGCTGATGAATTTGCACTTCGACATAACCAAGAAGTTGAGAGTTAAGGAATAGCCATGGCGATCAAAGTAAAAACTGGCAGTGAGAGCGCAATCTTGTCGGTCGGTGCATATCGTCCATCACGCCTTGTGCCGAACTCAGAGATCGTAGATTTAATTGATTCAAGTGATGAATGGATTGTGCAGCGCACCGGAATCGAATCTCGTCGCTTTGCTAGCGCGGATGAATCAGTTGTTGACATGGCAATCGGGGCTGCAGAACAAGCGTTGACACGCGCCAAACTTTCCATCGGCGATATTGATACTGTTGTTGTCGCAACAATTACTTATCCCCACCAAGCGCCATCTGCAGCAACTGCAGTGATTCAACGGATGGGAAATCCAACTGCCGCAGCTTTTGATATCAGCGCCGCGTGTGCGGGTTTTTGTTACGGCGTTGCTATGGCCCACGACATGGTCCGTGCAGGAAGTGCCAAAAAGGTTTTGGTAATCGGCGTTGAAAAGATTTCAGATTTCACAGATCCAACCGATCGTGCAACTGCATTCATCTTCGCAGATGGCGCTGGCGCAGTAGTTATTGGAGAATCCAGCGAACCTGGAATTGGCCCAGTTGAATGGGGCTCTGATTCCGAAAATCGCGATGCGATTTTGATGAACCCATCTTGGATTGAAGTTCGCAATACTGAAACTCAGTTGACCAAGGCCGATGTTAAGTGGCCGAATATTTCGCAAGAAGGTCAAAAAGTTTTCCGCTGGGCGGTCTTTTCTATGAGTAAAGCAGCGCTGAAAGCTCTAGATGCGGCAGGGTTATCGGTCAATGAGATCGATGCATTTATTCCGCATCAAGCAAATGTGCGCATCATCGAGACGATGGCGAAAGAGATGAAGATGCCGGAGTCTGTAGTTATCGCAGATGACATTCGCACAAATGGAAATACATCTGCTGCTTCTATTCCGCTTGCGATGGATGCGCTCCTTGCAAAGCACCCAGAACTTCATGGCAAAATTGCGCTCTTGATCGGATATGGCGCAGGTCTCGTTTACGCGGGGCAAGTAGTGAAATTACCGCCAAAACCATAATTTTCTGGCGTTAACCCTCCGAATTACTAGGAAGTAGCGCATCTGATCAGAGAGAATTACAACTAGTTAGAACCGAACCAGTAAAAACCAGAAAAGGAATACAACACATGGCACTTTCAGCCGCAGATGTACTCGCAGGAATCAAAGAGATCGTTGAAGAAGTTGCTGGTATCCCAGCTGCATCAATCGAACTCGATAAGAACTTCACTGACGACCTAGAAGTAGATTCATTGAGCATGGTCGAAGTTGTTGTTGCATGCGAAGAGCGCTTTGGCGTAAAGATTCCTGATGAGAAAGTAACTGATCTTGCAACAGTAGGAGATGCAGTTAACTTCATCGTTAACGCTGCCGCATAAGTAATTAAATGTCTCAACGTCGCGTAGTCGTCACAGGTCTCGGTGCAACTACTCCACTTGGTGGAGATGTTGCATCGACTTGGGCTGCTTTAATGGCCGGAAAGAGTGGAGTCCGTCTTCTTACCGAAGATTGGCGCGAACTCTTACCTGTGCACTTCGCAGCGCGCGTTGCTACCGAACCTGCTGATCAGATGGAGCGCGTTGAAATGCGCCGTTTAGATCGCTCCGAACAATTTGCTCTGGTCGCATCGCGAGAAGCTTGGAAAGATGCTGGCGCACCAGATGTAGATAAAGAAAGACTTGGCGTCGTAATCGCATCCGGTATCGGCGGAGTGATTACCTTGCTAGATCAATTCGATAATTTGAAAGAGAAGGGCGCACGCGGAGTCAGTCCTCACACCGTTCCGATGTTGATGCCCAATGGACCGGCAGCCAATGTTGGTCTTGAACTGCAAGCCCGTGCCGGAGTTCATACTCCTGTAAGCGCATGTGCTTCTGGCGCTGAAGCAGTTGGTTACGCCCTCGAAATGATTCGCACCAACCGCGCCGACATAATTGTTAGCGGCGGAGTCGAAGCTGCAATTCACCAACTTCCGATGGCGGGCTTTGCCGCAATGAAGGCGTTATCAACTCGAAATGATGCGCCAGAGCGCGCATCACGCCCATACGACGCCGATCGCGATGGCTTCGTGCTTGGCGAAGGCGGCGGAATATTGGTTTTGGAAGAGTACGAACACGCCAAGGCACGTGGTGCGAAAATTTACTGTGAACTGGTTGGACAAGGGCTTTCTTCAGATGGCTATCACATTGCCGCTCCTGACCCAGATGGTTCAGGCGTGCAGCGTGCAATCAAATTTGCTCTCGCTAATGCAAATCTTTCGACCAAAGATATTGTTCACTTGAATGCTCATGCGACTTCAACTCCTGCAGGAGATGTTGCAGAAGCAAATGCGCTTCGTTTAGCGCTCGGCAAAGATGCCGATCACGTTGCAGTATCTGCAACTAAATCAATGACCGGACATTTACTTGGCGGAGCCGGTGCAATCGAATCGGTATTTATTGTTAAAGCGCTGCAAGAACGCCTTGCTCCCCCAACGATTAATATTGAAAACTTAGATCCTGCCGTGACTATCGATGTTGTTCGCGATAAGCCACGTGCGCTTCCAGCTGGTCAAATCGCTGCGCTCAACGACTCCTTCGGGTTCGGTGGCCACAACGTTGTATTGGCTTTCGCAACTCTATAAACTGTTTAACCTTATGGACAACATCGCTGTTTCCAATAGCCTTGATCCGCTTGCGCGTATTCAACGCTTACTAGATCCCGGAACCGATTCACTTTTAGTCGAGCGCACTGATTGCGGAATGATCGCAGCCACAGGTGCTATTAAGGGAAATCGCGTAGTTGTTTTCGCATCTGATGCCACAATTAAGAGCGGTGCTCTTGGTGTTGCTGGCTCAAAGGTAATCGTTGAAGCCTATAAAGAAGCGATGGCAAAGCAGTTGCCGATAATCGGAATCTGGCACTCAGGTGGTGCTCGTTTAAGTGATGGGGTTTCTTCCCTTGATGCCTTCGGTGAAGTATTCCAAGCAATGATTTTGGCCAGCGGTCGTATTCCGCAACTTTCGTTAGTACTTGGACCAACAGCCGGTGGTGGCGCATATGGACCTGCACTAACCGACATCGTTGTATTGGCACCAGAAGGCCGCATCTTTGTAACCGGCCCTGATGTCGTTAAATCTGTAACAGGTGAAGATGTTGATATGGCTTCCCTTGGTGGCCCGGAAGCACATAGTAAAAATAGCGGCGTTGCCCATGTAATCGCTTCTTCTGAAGATGAAGCCTTCGCTGAAATTCGCGATGTGACATCACTTTTTGCAAACCAAGGCCATATGGATACCGATATCGCTGATTTAGATTTATCTATCTTCGTTCCGCCAGTTAGTAAACGCAGCTATGAAGTTCATCCACTTATTGATGCGATATTGGATAAAGATGGCGAAAAATTAGAGCTGCTGCCGGTTTGGGCAGAGAACATGTCCACAGTGCTCGGTCGCTTTGGTGGCCGAACCGTTGGAGTTATCGCCAATAACCCAGCGCATATTGGTGGAGTTCTAGATTCAGCTGCCGGTGAAAAAGCTGCGCGTTTTGTGCGCACCTGTGATGCCTTCGGAATTCCACTTATTGTCATTGCAGATGTGACTGGTTTTCTTCCTGGCGCTGGTCAAGAGTGGGAAGGTGCGGTTCGCCGCGGTGCGAAATTACTGCACGCCTTCGGTGAAGCAGTTGTTCCGCGCGTGACTCTGATTACTCGCCGCGCATACGGTGGTGCATTTGTTGCCATGAACGCTAAATCACTTGGTGCAACCCGCGTATTTGCTTGGCCAAACGCAGAAGTTTCAGTGATGGGCGCAATAGCTGCGGTGCGCGTATTACATCGCCGCATACTTGCCGATCTTCCACCAGAACAACGTGAAGCGATGGAGTTAGAGCTCGCTGCAGAACATGACAAAATTTCTGGCGGAGTTGCTCGCGCGGTAGAAATTGGCGCAGTAGATGAAATTATCGATCCGCAACATACGCGATCGGCGTTAGCTAGGACTCTTGCTGCCGCTCCACATCGTCGCGGAGCACATGGAAATATTCCTCTTTAGTTTTCAGTTTTTAAAGCGTTCGTTTACATAATCTGCAGGCAGTTCTGTTTCATGCCCATCAGGAACACCCATACGATCAATTATCTCTTCGTAACCTGGGTACTTTCCAAGTAGTTCAGATTTTGTTACGCCGGTGAAGCAGGCTGCGTTAAATCCTGGCGACATAGTGCAGGCAAAGAGCGACCATTGACCTCCGGGTGCAACTTCACCCGCCTGAATTACACCGGCTTTAATGGTGTGCTGCATAACCTGACCTGCTGCAAGGTCTCGACCTAACAAGATGGTTCGCGCAGTGCCATCGGGGTGGAATTCATACAAGGCAACTGGATCGCCTTCATAGAAATGCCAGACTTCGTCAAAAGTTAAGACGTGCGCTGTTGAAGCGCTGCGAGGTGAAGTTAAGTAAAGACCCAAACCGGCGGTGCCAGCAGGTCCACCATCAGCGGTTTTTGCCTCAGATATATAGGTATTGATGAAATAAGTTTCTTCAACCGGAAGCGGCTTCATGCCGAAGTAGGCGATTAACTCTTCCGGACGTGAAGTCATGAAAAAACTTTAGTCGTTATTTACTGTAAAGGTAACTGAGACTGTCGATGTAACAGTCTTCTTAATTGTTGTAGTGTCGTAGGCGCCACCATCAGATGTCATTGTCGAATCAGGCGTTGTCACCTGAAATACGCCGCTCTTTACGCCTGTAACCACACCGACGTTGCTGCCCACCGCTTTAGTGATTGCAACTGCGCGAACTTTGGCATCTTTCATCGCTTCTTCTAGAAGTTGTGGGCGAAGATCAGCCAACGTTGAAATGTAATACTGCGGACCGTAATTGTTTACGCTCACACCTGATTGCAAAATGCTGCCGATGCCCTGAGAAAGTTTGGAAACTAACTGAACATCCTTAGTGCGCACTGTGACATCACGGCTTGCGCGATAGTTAAGAATTCGACCGGTTGAATTTCCATTAACCCATTCTTCTTGGCCATAAGTTGAAACTGGTCCAAGGGTTAACGCTTCACTTGGGATGCCACCATCGGTTAAATACTTGGTTACCGCTTCAACATCGTTGCCAACTTTGGCAACTGCATCAGCGACCTTTGGGCGAGATAGCGAGACCGAGAGCGTCCAGACCGCGTTATCCGCAACCGCTTCAGTGCGCGCAGAACCTGTAACAACGATTCCGTTTTCAGCGCGGGTTGAAATACCCCAGCCAATCTTTACCAAACCGCCGAAAAGTGCAACAGCGAGAATTAAAACGGAGGCAAATAAAGCAATTGCTTTACGGCGTTCGATTTGGATAATTGGGCTTTCTGGAGTTGTCATAAATCGAGTATATCTCTTTCTTGATTTATAAAAAAATTAAATCGCTCGAAGTTGAATAATCTGATCGATTTCAACGCCACGGAATGGGGCTAACTCTCTTTCCCATTGATTTCCCAGGATTTCATCGATCGCATCGCGAATTGATAACTCGTCAAAACCTTTTGCGAGCGCATCCATTATTTGATGTTCGGTCACAACAACGTTTCCAAGTCCATCAATACTTGCGCGATGAATGCCGAGCTCGGGAGTTGAACGATAAAACTCTCCCCCGAGTTCGGATTCTTCGCGAACTTCAAATCTCAAGTAGTGCCAACTACGAAGTGCAGATGCAATCTTCGCAGCGCTTCCTCGCACATCTCGAAATTCAACGGTTGTTCTATAAGTTCCTGGTGCACATGGTTGATCGCGCCATTGCAAAGTAAGCCAAGTACCTAAGATTGATTGCAAGCCCCATTCAATGTGCGGGCGCAGCGCATTAGGTGCGCTATGAATGACAAGTAAACCGGCGACAGATTCCTTTAACCGGTCTCTGTTTGTGCCAGATGGGTGTAGCTCTTGCATTGAAAAACTCCTAGTTAGAAACCTGTAAGTACCTAGCAAGACCGCGCTATGCGACCTTCCCCAGCGGCATAAACGCTTGCTATTTCCTTAGAGTTTCCAACTATTGAGGTTAATTTTGCTCCTTTCAGGCGTAACTGTCTAGGCCACCGTTAGGAATACGCGTGCGTAGGCAGTACCCTTTATCTCAGTCGGACGCTTAATCAGGACCCGTTTCATGGCAGTAGTGCTTTGCTCGGTATCGCTGGCGCAAGAGGAAGACCGTGTTTGAGGATTTCTTAAACACCCACATATCGAAGGAAAAGTAAAACATGGCAACAGGTACAGTTAAGTGGTTCAACTCTGAAAAGGGTTTCGGTTTCATTGCAGTTGATGGTGGCGGACAAGATGTATTCGTTCACTACTCAGCTATCCAAGGAAACGGTTACAAGTCCCTTGAAGAGGGTCAGTCAGTTTCATTCGAGGTCGTACAGGGTCCAAAGGGTCCTCAGGCCGATGCAGTGAACGCTAACTAATAACACTTACCGTTTACAAAAAACCCCGTCGCGAAAGCGGCGGGGTTTTTTAATTCCAAAAACTTCTTTAGTATTTTTTGGGAAGTGGCGGAATCTCACCGCTTTTAGCAAGAGCTGCTGCAACCGCTTTCGCTGGTGATAAATCTTTACCGGACTTCCAAGCATCTAAATACTTCCAAGGCAGTACAACTCCACGGCGAACCCACCAAACATTTGGTTGTGATGGGGTTGGCCAAGAAATACCAAAGTGAAGGTGCGGCGCTGTTCCACGTGCACTCCCGGTGGAACCAACTTTTCCAAGAATCTGGCCCGCTTTAACGGTTAAGCCTGGCTGAATAGATGCAACTACCGATGCCAAATGGGAACCGTAATAACGAACTCCATCTTCACCGATAACTGAAACATAAAGGCCACCACGGTCTATCCCGAGATTAGTCTTTCCGCTCCAGGTATCCACGCGATTTACTTCATCGATGACTCCATTTACCGGAGATACAAATTTGCAGCCTTTCTTCGCCAAGATATCGGTAGCCGCATAATCATGGTGGGCGCGCGCATAGTTAACTGCGCAGTCTGCAACCGGGAAGATGTAATTTGGCGCAGCGCTTGCGGGCGTAGCTGTCGTGATGGCAAGAAGCAGCGCAATAACTATTTTCAATTTAAAGCCTTTCGATCAAGGCGGGCAGTTACCGCCATATGTGGCACGGTAAGCGCCCAAACAACAACAAGGGAAACCCATAGGAATTGGTCATCTAGTGAATCTCCGCGGAATATAACAATCAGTGCTGCAACGATAAATGTTCCGACCAAGGCAGGAGTTCCCGGCAATACTGCGCGCAGAAACGCTTTGCTCGAGTTGCCATCAGCAAAAGCTGCTTGTGAAGATGGCAGAGTTAAAGTTAAGCGAGCGGTATGGCGCATGGCGTGCCAGCATCCAAAATAGACTGCAAAGGCAACTAAGGGCGGAGCGGTAACTGCCAAGAGATATAGAAGAACTAAATCAATAGCTTCACCATCGCGGCGTCGTTGAATTAAGCGCAGTAACGCAAAGGCGGTTATCAACATCGTCCATAGGAGTAGATCGTTGTTAAGACCCTGATGCCAATCAACTAGCGCCGGATTAACTTTTTCAAGAGCCGAGGTACTTCTCTCGCTGACCAAAGGAATGACCACAGGAAGTGTGCCGGCAGCTGTGGCATATAGATACTTCTGAAAGCGCTTCTTAGCCTCGCTACGACGATCTATTTCAGAGATAAATGCCGCATCTCCGATTCCGAAGTGGACCGCGCTCATGATTACAACGAGAATAAACCCGACGACGTTCCAAGTGAGCATAGCTATTACGGCAAGAATTGCAACTGCCACATATACCGTTATAAAGAGCGCCATCTTCTTTGCACTGCTTCGTGGCAATGTAACTAGATGATCGAGAGCGCCATGAGGAATACCGATCGCTAACGCAATTAGCGCAACAACAACTTGCCAGGTGATTGCTGACTCTTCGATTATTCGGGCGAAGGCAAATGAGAGAACAATCGCCAAGCCCACGGCGTAACGAGAATATTTGCGAACCTTAAGAAGTAGATCTAGCTCTATTTCAGCCATCTTCCACCCCATTTCGTGCGATATATCTGTAACACTACCAAAGCGTGCCATGCGATCTCGGTTTTTGCATGAGAAGATCTACCCGTGCAAAAGTGGAGTTACATGGCGATGCTTATCTTCACCGTCTGTGGATCTTTCTGGTTAGAAATCGCCTTCAAAGTTGGCGTTCTTCGCCGAATCAAAAGAGTTGCGCTCAGCATTCTCCCCATTAGTTCTCTGTTTTTATTGTGGGATGCATATGCAATTTCAAAGGGACATTGGTTCTTCGATCGTGATCAAATGTTGGGAATTGTAGGTCCCCTAAATATTCCACTTGAGGAATACCTGTTCTTTATCGTTATTCCGATGGCTGCAATCATGACAATTGAGGGCGTTACTACCGTAAAACCTCACTGGCGCAAAGATGAGTTCGGACAATGAACTACAGCGATATCGCAATAACCGCCTTCGCTATCGCTGTGATGGCAGATCTCTTTCTCTTTAAGAACTCACTTCTTACCCGTCCGGCATTCTGGACTAGCTACGCAATTATCTTGCCCTTCCAATTCTTGACTAATTGGTGGCTAACATCGCGCAATATTGTTATGTATCGCCCGGATGCAATCGTTGGTCTTCGCATCTTTTCGGCACCAGCCGAAGATTTACTCTTTGGATTTGCTCTTCTGCTCGGCACTATGGATATGTGGGAGTTTTGGGGGCGCCGTGGAATGCAACGCGATCCCCGCCCGAATAAAAAAGATAAGAACGAGCCAAGTAATTGAGCCAAATTGGATTTCTCTTTGATCTAGATGGCACCTTGGTCAACTCCCAAGAGGCGGTAATGAATTCTTGGATCACAATGGCTAACGAAGCCGGCATCCCACTTGAAGCACTTGCTGGTCATCACGGTGTTCCCGCCGAACAAACTTTGCGAAAAGTTTTAGCCGATCGTGAAGAAGCCGAGATTCAAAAATGGATCCGTCGCGTTACAGATTTAGAAATTTCCGATATTGATGGAGTCCATGCAGTTCCTGGCGCGCTTGAGCTACTTGCTGAATTAAATGATCGCGATATTCCTTGGACGATTGTTACTTCTTGCACCACTGATTTAGCAATCGCCCGCACTCGCGCCGGAAAGATTCCGATGCCTGCTAATTCAGTCACCTTTGATCAAGTAACTCGTGGCAAGCCTTTCCCTGAACCTTTTATTCTTGGCGCAGAAAGACTTGGGCTTCCAACAAATATATGTTGGGCGATTGAGGATGCACCCGGTGGAGTCACTTCTGCAAAAGATGCGGGCTGCACTGTTGCCGGTGTATTGACCACTCATTCGCGCGAGGAGTTGCCGCACGCCGATCATCATTTAGAACACTTAAGCGAACTACTCGGTAAAGCGGGCCTCTAAGTACAGTAAAGTTCGCGTTAATCCCACTAGGGACGGTAGCTCAGTTGGTTAGAGCCCCGAACTCATAATTCGGTCGTCGTCGGTTCAAGTCCGACCCGTCCCAC